>Ga0207661_10000883_pt1 | contig 19704 bp, 27 predicted proteins | sample KBSC713LmetaG_FD_184337 | JGI IMG/M metagenome (GOLD analysis project Ga0207661, IMG submission 184337) | Corn rhizosphere microbial communities from Kellogg Biological Station, Michigan, USA - KBS C7.1-3L metaG (SPAdes) (version 2) | ecosystem: Host-associated > Plants > Roots > Rhizosphere ...
GGCTACTGATCGGCTAAGGCGTCAGCGCTCCCACCAGCTCGGCGGCCGGCCTGACGGAGTCGATCCGGGCGACGGTCTCGCCGGCGTAGAGGGCGCCCGCGTCGATCAGGTTGTCGGGGCCGTCGTCGGTCGGGCCGAGTGGGGTCAGCAGGCGGCTGCCGGGAGTCTGGGCGCGGGCCATGCGGCCCTGCATGCCGGCCGGGACGTAGCGGACCGCCGGCGCCAGCAGCCGGTTCAGCGTGCGGTTGAGGCGAGGCCCGCGCGGATCGCGACCGAGCCAGTGCTCGGTCGCGGCGTTGGCGATGACCCGGTGGGAGGCGGGCCAGCCGGCGCCGAAGAGCTCGGTGAGCAGGGTGCGCTCGGCGGCGAGCAGGCGCTTGCGGTACTCGGGGTGGGCACGGCTCTCCTCCGAGAGCAGGAACCGGGTGCCGGCAACCGCCGCGACGGCCCCGGCGCCAAGCGCCCGCGCGACGTCCTCGCGGGTGGCGATCCCGCCCGCGAGCAGGAGTGGGTAGCCGCCGGGCAGGGCGCCGGCGATCCGTTCGAACAGCTCCATCGCCGGCGTCACCCCGCGCACGTGCCCACCCGCCTCGACCCCCTGGACGATGACCGCGTCGGCACCGGCAGCATGTGCGGTCCGCGCCTCGGCAAGCGAGCCGCACTGGTGCAGCCACACCCCCGGGGTGCGGCGTCGTGGTTTGCCCCAGAAGGTGACCACGACGTCGGCGCTCGCCGCTGCTTCGAACCAGTCGCGGCGGGCGAACGGCAGCAGGATGTTGACCGCGAGCGGCTGCCCGGTCAGCGCTCGCGCGGCGGCCAGCTCACGGGCGATCGCCACGGCGCCGCCGACCGCGATCGTCCCCAAGCCGCCGGCCTCCGAGACGGCGGCGGCGAGCTCGTGCCGGCTCAGCCCGCCGCCCATTCCCGCCTGCACGACGGGAGCGTCAAGCTTGAGGCCGGCGAGCACTGGCTACCTGGCGGCGAGGGTCCCGGCAGCGATGCCGCGGTGCAGGCCCTCCCGCCTCGGCTCGTCCCCGCGAAGGAGCCGGCTCGGCACCAGCAGGCGGGACTGGAGGTCGGCTATCGCCTTCTCGTGCGCGGCGTTCTCGCCGGGAGCGCCGGTGACGAAGATCACCTCGGCGGCCGGAAAGCTGCGCAGCTCGTCTTCGGTTCCCTGCCGCAGATCCTCGTCGCCGACGCGGGCGCCGGCCGCGACGCCGGCCTTGGCGAGGGAGGCGGCGCTGATCACGAGGCGGCGCTGCGCGCGCTCGCGGCCGGGTCCGGAATCCGATGTCCAGCGAGCCAGGAAGCCGTGCGTGGAGGGGGCGAGCAGGAGGACCTCCGGCTCGCCGCGATCCTCCTCGTCCGGCCTCGCCGCGGCCCGCACGGCATCGATCGCCACGCCGTGCTCTAGCGGCGCGGCGAGGACGACGAGTATGTGACGCCGGCCTGCGGGGGCCGTCGGCGGGCGGATCGGGTGCAGCGGCGGCTTGCGGATCGCCATCACCAGGATCGCCGCCGCCGCCAGCGCGCCGACGGCCATGCCGAGGCCGGGGCCACCGAGGTAGAAGCCGCCGACGATCGAGACGACGATCGCCGCCACGATCGGCGGCAGCTTCCAGGCTGCCAGGGCCGGCTCGCTCACGCTTCCGCCTCCCGATCGGCCGCGACCAGGTCGCGCAGGCTGTGGAAGTCCTCGGCGCAGGCGGGGCAGCCGTCGAGGTGGGTCCGCATGCCGGGAACCTCGCGATCGGGTTCCCCGCCGGCGAGGTACAGCTCGACGTAGCGGTCGAGCTGGTCGAAGCACTCCTCGCAGCTCAGCTCGGGCTGGTCGAAGCCGAGGACTCGCGCCAGGGCCGCGGGCGCTCCCCTGCCGGCCCCTGAATCGCTCATCGCTCCTCCTCTCCTTGCAGGTCGATGCCCCGCTCGCGCAGGGCGGTGCGCAGCTTGCGGCGGGCGTCGTGCAGGTTCTTGTAGAGCGCGCCCCGGGTCGAGCCGAGGCGCTCGGCGAGAACGTCGATCGGCACGTCGTTGAGCGCCACGGCGACGAGTACCTCGCGCTGGCGGGGCCCGAGGCCGTTCTCGATCTCCTCGCGCAGGATGGTGAAGAGCTCGGCGTCTTCGGCGCTGCGGCCGGCCCAGGCCGTCGCCGCCGAGAGCGTCGCCCAGGCCTCCTGCTCGAGCGGCACCTCGCGCCCCTGCCAGGCTCGCCGCCGCACCTTGACCGCGGCCTCGAGCAGGGCGAACTTGTAGGCCCAGGTGGTGAAGCGGCTCTCGCCGCGGAACTGGTCGAGCTTGGCGAGCACCGCGACCAGGGCGTCGTCGGCGCTCTGCTGGGCGAGGTCCTCGTGGTCGCCGCTCCGCAGGTGGGGCAGGTAGGCGCGCCGGCGATCGACCTCGAAGCGCGCCGCCTTGAGCAGCAGCGCGTGCAGCTCGGCGATTGCGGTGTCGCGGTTCGCGCCGACTTCGCCGAGTCGCTGGAGCCAGCGCAGCGAGTCCGCTGCAGGGCTCAGTCTGGCGGTGGTTTCGGTCGGGGGCGTCATCGTCGCGGGTGCCACACATTGTTAGCGCCGCGTGCAAGCCGATTCTTACCGCGGGTAAGAACCGGCGCCCCAAACGACGCAGAGGAGGACAGGCAACCCACCAACCCACAGGAGGCTTCCATGTCCACCACCGCCACCCTCGACCCGCGCGCTGAAGCGCTTGCCGGCTCCTCGACCCTTGCCGAGAAGCTGAAGGGCGACCCCGCCTACCAGGCGTTCCTGCTGCTGCGAATCGCCTTCACCGTCGCCCCGATCCTCTTCGGCCTCGACAAGTTCTTCAACGTGATGGTCGACTGGGAGTCCTACCTGGCTCCCTGGATCAACGACATCGTCCCCGGCAGCGCCTCCACCGCGATGCACCTGGTCGGCATCGTCGAGATCGCCGCCGGGATCTTCGTCGCCCTCAAGCCGCGCTACGGCGCCTACGTCGTCGCCGCCTGGCTCGGCGGGATCATCGTCGACCTGCTCACCTACTCCGGCTACTACGACATCGCCCTGCGCGACTTCGGCCTGATGCTCGGTGCGCTGACCCTGGCCCGGCTGGCGAGCGTCTACGACCCGCCTGGGCTCGAGGTCCGAATCTAGCCCGCGGCTACGCGACCGGCGGTGGGGACCCGGCGGCGCTGGCGGCGAGCGTCGGGTCCCACTCGCAGACCGTGCAGGCGTGGTCGAAGACCGAGTGGAAGAACTCGAGCGCGGCGGCGTGGGGATCGGCGCTCTCGCGAACGTCGTCCCAATCGAGGATGTACTGGCCCAGCTCCGTGTTCCAGCCGGCTGCCGCTGGGGAAACCTTGCCGTCGGGGAACGAGTCGGGGGCGGGGTGGGCGTAAGCGTAGAAGGCGGCCTTGCCGTAGTTGGCGTCGCCGGGCCACCAGCCGACCGCGACCTCCTGGGCGTCCATCGCGTTGCGCATGATGAAGTCGTCGGAGGGGGGCTCGGCCGGCCGGCCCGAGAAGAGGCTGACGGCGAGGTCGAAGGAGCCCCACCAGGCGTTGACGGGAGTGCGCCGGCCGCGGAAGGGCGCGCGGAAATCGGCCAGGACAAGGGTGGCGCGCGTCGCCATCTCGAAGTAGGTGGAGACCTGCTCCGGGTCGTAGCGGGCGTGCTCTTCGTCCTGATCGAGCGGCGTGCTCCAGGAAACCTCCTGCGGTGTGAGGTCGATCTCCAGCGGGCCGGCGAACTCGGCGATCGCGGCGAGCAGCTCACGCGTCACCTCGCCCACCGGCCGGTCCGGCGTCAGCGCCACCCGCCGTGAGGCGCCGCCGCTGTGTTCGACGACCGCCTCGTGGGCGTGCAGGTCGAGCGCCACGACCAGCGAGCCCGAGCCATCGGGCGCCGGCAGCGGCAGCGTCTCCCAGCCACGGGCGCTCAGCCGCAGCGCCGCGTGCTGGAGCTGCGGCTCGGGCGGAGCGAGCTGCGCTGCCAGCTTGCCGAGCAGCTGGGTGTGTGCGTGCAGGGTGTCGCAGGTCTCGCTCCACTGCTCATAGGGGGCGGAAGGCCACGACGTGCTCACTCGCTCAGCTTAGGATGGTGGCGATGAAGATGCGAGCGGCGGTCCTCGAGCAGTTCGGTGAGCCGCTCAGCGTGCAGGAGGTCGAGCTGGCCGAGCCGCGCACCGGCGAGGTGCTGGTCCGGCTCGCCGCCTGCGGCGTCTGCCACACCGACCTCTACACCGCCTCCGGCGCCGACCCCTCCGGCTATGCGCCGACCGTGCTCGGGCACGAGGGCGCCGGCGTGGTCGAGCGGGTCGGACCCGATGTCACATTGCTCGCCCCGGGAGATCACGTCGTCACCCTCTTCTCGCCCCAGTGCGGCAAGTGCATTCATTGCCTCGATCAGCGCACCAACCTCTGCCTGGCGATCCGCGAGCAGCAGAACAAGGGCTACCTGCCGGACGGCAGCACCCGGATCTCCCGCGACGGCGAGCCGATCCGCCACTTCATGGGCTGCTCGACCTTCGCCGAGTACACCGTGATGCCGGAGATCGCCCTGGCCAAGGTCAGCCCCGAGGCGCCCTTCGAGCACGCCTGCCTCTTCGCCTGCGGCCTCTCGACCGGGCTCGGCGCCGCGATCAACACCGCCGTCGTGCAGCCCGGCAGCACCTGCGTCATCTTCGGCGCCGGCATGGTCGGCCTCGGCGCCGTCGCCGGCTGCCGCCTGCAGGGCGCCGAGCGGATCGCCTGCGTCGACCTCTCGCCGGAGCGGCTGGAGCTCGCCCGCGGCCAGGGCGCCACCGACCTCCTCCTCGCCGGCGAGGAGACGGTCGAGGAGATCCTCGCGATGACCGATGGATTCGGCGCCGATTACACCTTCGAGGCGACCGGCAACGTCGCCGTGATGCGCCAGGCGGTCGAAGCGGCGCGGATGGGCTGGGGCCTCTGCACGGTCGCCGGCGTCGCCGGCAAGGGGGAGACCCTCGACGTCGTGCCGCGCTTGCTGATCACCGGCCGTCGCATCGCCGGCTCCTCCTTCGGCGGCGTCAAGGGCCGCGACCAGGTGCCGGTCCTGATCGAGCGCTACCTCGCCGGCGAGATCGACTTGACCCCCTTCGTCTCCCACCGCATCGGCCTCGACGAGGTCAACCGCGGCTTCGAGCTGATGGAGGCCCAGGACGGGATACGCAGCGTAATCGAGTTTTTGTAGGCGTCGCGGATGAGACGAGTGGCTTAGCGCGCCTTTCGTATGCATTTTTATGCCTGCAACGGACACACAACTGGTCTACCATCTCTCTCGATGGGACCGATCCAGGAACTAGCGAATGACCTTGGCGTCGAGGAGCGCACACTTCGACGTGCAACTGCTCAAGGCACCCTTCGCGCCCGCCGAACGCGACCGCGGCGACTGCAGCTGGCGCCGGGCGAGCGCGAGTATCTTCGAACCCATTGGCACCTGCTCGCCGAGTTGCGCGGGGCGCTGCGAACTCAGCGAGAGGTTCGCCTTGCCGTGATCTATGGCTCCCTGGCGCGCGGCGATGAGGACGACGATTCCGACTTCGACCTGCTGATCTCGTTCGCGTCGGGCCGTTCCCCGGGGGATAGCGACGTTGCCGATCGAGTGGCCGAGATCGTCAACCGCCGGGTCGACCTGGCAGAGTTGCGGCGAGTCGAGTCAGGTGCGCCGTTGCTGCTCGATCGCGTTCTTGACGAGGGGCGTGTTCTTGTGGACCGGGACGGTTATTGGGCGGAGCTCCAGCAGCGCAGGGTCGCGATTCGGGCTCGCGCTAGACGTGCCTATCGTCGTCAGCTGGCCGGTGCGTCGCTGGCGATAGACGAGTTGACCCGATGACCGACGGGCCTTCGGGACTCAGCTCGAAGGCACTCCGGGCCGAGCAAGCTCGTATTGGGCGCTTCCTCGAATCCATGGCGAAGCACCGAAAGGCCCTTGAGCTTGCGATCGAGGAGGGCTTTGGCGGAACTCTCGATCCGGCCGAGTGGAGGAAGACGTTCGAGTCGGCTGAACCCCATGATGCCAATCGCACCATGGTCGTCACGGGAGATCACTCGGCCGTGCTCAATGCCTATGTCGAGATCCTCAAGACAAGCGCCGGATCCCGTTTGGTCGGACTGCTTCCCTACCGTCGCCCGCACGCGGGGCAGACCTTTGAGGTGCTGGTCGAGGATGGCTGCCTCACCGCCGATCAAGCCGCAGAGCTGAACATTGCCTACGCAATCGAGGGCCGGCTCGAGCACGCGTCACCGGATGTCGATGCGAGCGAAGTACTCGAAGCGATCGAACGCCTTCGCAGGGCTCTCCCGGGCCTGATCGAAGCTGTGCTCGCCTGGCTCGAGCGTCATGGCGTGAGGTTTGACGAGCAGCGTTAGATTGAGCCGGTGGCTTACCGCAAGCTCTCGGCATCGGAGACGTTCTGGCGTCCCTCAAACCAGATGGGGATCGAGAACACCGACCTTGGCGGCCAACTCGAGGCGACGCAGCTCGGCGCCAGGCTTTGGCGGCTGAAGCCCGGCCAGGCATCGACCAAGCATCGCCACTTCAAGCAGGAGGAGCTCTACCTGCTGCTTGAGGGCAGCGGTCGCATGCGGGTCGACGATGACTTGCTCACCCTTGCGCCGCTGGACAGCGTGCTGGTCGAGCCCGACTCGGCGCGCCAGGTCTTCAACGACACCGAGGCGGATCAGCTCTGGTTCGTCGCCGGCGCTCCGCGCGAGCCGGCCAACACGCTGGAGATGTCGGCCGAGCAGCTCGCCTCGCTCTACCCCGACGGGCCGAAAGCACTGCCGCCCGAGCTCGGCTGAGATTGCCGTTGGCGAGCTCGGGTAGCTCCTCGATGAGGATTAGGCAGGCAATTTGCGGGAAACCAGGGAGTCCGGCCCCCGGTCGGTTACTGCCTGAATGAGGAGGGAACATGGCTCAAACAACGACAAAAAGAGCGAAACCGGCGAAAAAATCGCGGGCTTCGAGTGCTTCCAAAGCGAAAACCAAAGCGAAAGCGACAACCACCCGCAAATCGAGTGGGCGTAAAGCAGCGGCGACGAAATCGCGGGCGAACCGCGCCAACGGCCAAGCGAAATCGAGCCACTCAAACGGTGTCGCCAATGGCGTGGCGAACGGCGTCGGCGATGGTGCCAAGGCGGTCCGCGACGCCGTCGGCAGCGCCGGCAAAGAGGCCGGCCACGCTGTCAGCAAGGCCAAGGTCCCGCTGCTTGCCGGCGGCGCCGCCGTGGCCGGCACGGTCGGCGGCCTGGTGCTGGGCGCAAGTCGCTCCGGCGACAAAGTGCTCGGCATCAAGCTACCCAAATCCAAGCGGGTCAAGCTGAGGTCGCGGGACTTCTCGAAAGCGGCGAAGGAAGTCGGCCGCTTCGGCGAGAACGTCGGCGAGCTGACGACCGAGTTGAGGCGCGCCCGCGAGGGTCTCGCCAACGGCGAGGGCAAGCAGAGCTCGCCGATCGAGGTCCTGCTCAGCAGCCTGACCTCGCGCCATCGGTAAGAGCCCTGCATGGGCGTTGCCTGTGTCGGGTAGGAGACCCGGCAAGCGAAAGACACAAGAGAGGACTGAATGGCTGACGAGATTCGAAACAAGGACGACGCCAAGGGCCGGGTGAAGGAGGCTGCCGGCAGCCTCACCGGCGATGACGATCTCAAGCGCGAGGGCAAGGTCGACAAGGCCACCGGCGCGGCGAAGGACGGGGTCGAGAAGGTCGCCGACAAGGTCAAGGGCGCCCTGGGGCGCGACGACGACTAGCGTCGCAGCGCGGTAGGCACCACACATGCCCGTCTGGATCGCCCGCCGCGCCGTACCCGCTGTCTGGAAGCGGGTGCCCTGGCGGATGGTCTGGGCGGTCATCGTGTGGCTCGGCGCCAAGGGGCGTGAGCGCGTCGAGCACAACCTGACCCAGAAAGAGCAGCGCGAGTTCTGGCGCCTGGTGAAGAAGTCGAAGGGACGCCCCGGCAACCTGCTCCAGCGCGATCGCACCCGGCTGAAGAACATCGCCGGCAAGGCGGTGCGCGGCTAGCGCCGCGTCGGCGAGACTGCAGCGACGATGGCCGACCTCGTCCTGGGTCCCCTGCTGCGCTACGTCGGCGAGACCGAGGCGACGGTCTGGGTCGAGACCAGCGCGCCCTGCGAGGTCGAGGTGCTCGGCCGGCGCGAGCCGACCTTCACCGTCGAGGAGCACTTCTACGCGCTGGTCAGGATCGAGGACCTCGAGCCGGGCAGCTTCAACGAGTACGAGGTGAAGCTCGACGGCGAGCGCCGCTGGCCCGAGCCCGGCTCCGACCTGCCGCCGAGCGCGATCCGCACGCTCGGTCGCGATGAGCCGCTGGACGTCTGCTTCGGCTCCTGCCGGGTGGCGCTGCCGCACACCGAGCCCTACGTGCAGAGCGCCGACCGCCACGAAGACGGCAAGGAGTACGACGCGCTGCGCGTGCTGGCGCTGGAAATGAGCCGCACTGAACGCGACAAGTGGCCGGAGCTGCTCTTCCTGCTCGGCGATCAGGTCTACGTCGACGAGGGCTCTCCCGAGACGCGCGAGCGGATCCGCGAACGGCGCGGCACCGGCACCCCGCCCGGCGACGAGGTCACTGACTTCGAGGAGTACTCCTGGCTCTACCTGGAGTCCTGGCGCGAGCCGATGATCCGCTGGCTCTTCTCAACGGTCTCGGTCTCGATGCTCTGGGACGACCATGACATGAGCGACGACTGGAACATCTCCGGCTCCTGGGTCGAGGAGATGGGCGAACGCTCTTGGTGGCACGGCCGCGCCGCCTCGGGAATCATGAGCTACTGGGTCTACCAGCACCTCGGCAACCTCTCGCCGCGCGAGCTGGATCAGAACGAGCTCTACGGAAAGGTCCGCGGCAGCGAGCGCGCGACCAGCGAGCTGCGCCGCTTCGCTGCCGAGATCGACACGACCGGCTCGGGCAGTCGCTGGAGCTTTTGCCGTGACCTCGGCAACACGCGAGCGCTCTTCATCGACTCGCGCGCCGGCCGGGTGCTGAAGCAGGGCGAGCGCTCGATCTTCGACGAGGAGGAGTGGGAGTGGATCGTCGAGCACGCCGGCGGCGACTTCGATCACCTGCTGATCTCGACCACGGTCCCCTTCCTGCTCTCGCCCGGCTTTCACTACCTGGAGGCCTGGAGCGAGCGCGTCTGCGACGGCGCCTGGGGGGCGCTGCCCGCGCGCGCTGTCGAGCAGCTCCGCCGCGCCGTCGACTTCGATCACTGGGCCTCCTTCGACAAGTCCTTCCAGTTGCTGCGCGAGCTGCTCGAAGAGGTCGGCTCCGGCAAGCGGGGCAAGGCGCCGTCCTCGATCGTCGTCCTCTCCGGCGACGTCCACCACGCCTACCTGGCCGAGACCGCTTTCCGGCCGGGTTCCGCGATGCGGAGCGCCGTCTACCAGGCCGTTTGCTCGCCCTACCGCAACCCGCTCGACCCCAACGAGCGGCGCGTGATCAAGGCCGGCTTCACCCGTCCCTTCATTGCCGCGATGCGCGGGCTCGCCGGGCTGGCCGGCACCTCGGACCCCGGTCTGCGCTGGCGCCTCGTCGAGGGTCCCTACTTCGACAACCAGGTGGCGACCCTGCGCCTCGATGGGCGCAGGGCCACGATGCAGCTCGACAAGACGGTCCCCGGCGAGGAGGAAGAGCGCCGTCTCGACTGCGTCTTCGAGCGCCGCCTGGCCTAGGCCTGGTCCTGCTGCTCGAGCTCGCGCTCGCGCTCATCCGCCTTGCGCTCGTTGAGCTCGGCCTCGGCGGCCGTGCGGCGGGCCCGCTCCTCGGCCATCTGGGCCTCGCTGCGGGCGCTCTCGGCCTGCTCGCGGTGATGGTCGACGTCATCGCGCATGGCCTGGTTTTGCGCTCGCCCGAGCTGCTTTTCGCGTTTGCGCTTTGAGGCAGACATGACCAGGGCGGCGATCACGGCCAGCACGACCACAACGATTACGACGATCACAATGGTGGACATCCGGTCCCTCCTCGTTGGAGTTTGGATCAATTCTCTGAACGGCTCCGGGGTACCCGCAGGCCGGGGGCGGAAACCGCGGTCGGTGGCTAGCTCGCCGAGGTTCCGAAAGCAGGGGCGCGGGTAGTGGTTGCCTGTACCGCGAATCGCCTCAAGGGAAGCGTCGGCCGTCAGCCGGACCTTCACAGGCCCAACTGACAAGGAGGAGAACATGGCCGATTTGACGACGCTCGAGGAGAAGCTGGCCGAGGTGACCGGGCTGGCCGGGGCCGCGCAAGAGGCGACGAAGAAAGTCGAGTCGCTGCTGGACGGCGGCTCGCTGGCCGAGAAGCTGCGCGCGATGCGCGAGGAGGCGGAGGAGACCGAAAGCCGCTGCCTGCAGATCGCCGCCGAGCGCGACGGCAAGAAGACCGCGATCGAGGAGAAGGCCCGCGAGACCAAGAGCGAGGCCACCGAGATGATGAGGACCTATCTCGGCGAGGACTCCGACGAGCTCGACGGCTTCGAGTTCCTGACCATGGCCGAGGCCGGCGAGGTCGGTCACTGGGCGATCCTCGGCAAGCTGAACGAGACTGCTGGGGAGGATGAGATCAAGGAGCTGGTCGAGTGGGCGCTGCCGATCCAGGAGCGCCACCTGATCACGGTCCGCGACGGCTCGCTCGAGTTGGCCGCCGCAGAGGACCCCAACTCCTGAGGACCCGCCCGACGCGCATGGCCGGCACGGTTCGATCGCGGCGCCTGCGGCGCTCGGACTGTGCCGGCCAGGGCATCGTCCGCCGCCGTCACGGCCGCGGCTTCTCCTACGTCGACGCCAACGGCGAGCGGGTCGAGGATCCCGAGACGATCGAGCGGATCGCCGAGCTGGCGATCCCGCCGGCCTGGCAGGAGGTTTGGGTCTGCCCGGACCCCCTCGGCCATATCCAGGCGACCGGAACCGACGCCGCCGGCCGCAAGCAGTACCTCTACCACTCGCGCTGGCAGCAGCGCCAGGCCGAGCGCAAGTTCGAGGCGGTGCGCGAGTTCGCCGCCGCGCTGCCGCGGCTGCGGCGAGCCGTCACCGCCGACCTGAAGCGCCAGAGGATGCCGCGCGAGCGCGCCCTGGCCTGCGCCGTGCGCCTGCTCGACCTCGGCTTCTTCCGCGTCGGCGGCGAGGCCTACGCCGAGGAAAACGAGAGCTACGGCCTGGCGACGATCCGTCGCGAGCACGTCACCCTCAGCGGCGGCGAGGCGGTCTTCGACTTCCCGGCCAAGAGCGGCCGGCGCCGCGTGCAGTCGATCCGCGACCCGGCGGCGCTGCGCGCGATCGAGACGATGCGCCGCCGGCGCGGTGGGCCCGAGGACCTGCTCGCCTGGCGCGAGGGGAAGGGGTGGCGCGACGTCCACTCCGACGACGTCAACGCCTACATCAAGGAGAAGATCGGCGAGCGCTTCTCGGCCAAGGACTTCCGCACCTGGCACGGCACCGTGCTCGCCGCGGTCGAGCTGGCCGGAGAGCCGGTGCCCGATTCCGAGGCCGCTGCCAAGCGCTCGATCTCGGCCGCGGTGGGCCGTGTCGCCGAGGCGCTCGGCAACACGCCAGCGGTCTGCCGGCGCTCCTATATCGACCCGCGCGTTCTCGACCGCTTCCGCGACGGCGAGCAGATCCAGCCGGCGGCGAGCAGCAACGGCAGACTCAGCGCCAAGCGTCGGATGAAGATCGAGCGCGAAGTGCTGCGCCTGATCTCCTGAGGGCCGGTCACGCAGGCGGGCGTGCCGCCCGGCAGGCGGTGGCGGTTGTTTGCGGTCAGCCGGTAGCCGGCGGCGGCGATCGGCGAGATTCCCGGCGCGATGAGAGCCCGGCCGGCGAGTGCCCAGGCGCCGCCGGCGCTGCGCAGGGCCGCGGCTATCGCCTCGTGCCCGGAGCGGATCGTCCCGTCGAGATCGACCCACTGGACCGCGGCCGATGCAGCCTCCTCGGTCAGGCCCAGCTCGTCGAGGTCGATCTGTTGCCAGGCGACGACCTCCGCCTTCGGCCCGATCGTCTCGAGCAACCGCGCCGAGCTGGTGCAGAAGGCGCAGTCGCCGTCGAAGACCAGCAGCGGTCGCGGTTGCGCGGTCATCTCAGCGCCACGGCTTGTCCAGCAGCCGGTCGATCGCCAGCTGCACGATCTGGCCGCGGCTCTTGCCGTCGTGCTGGGTGGCGATGAAGTAGCTGCCGACGAAGAGCGAGTAGGTCAGCATGCAGCGGGCCTCGACTTCGTCCTCGTCGGCGCAGAGCCGATCGAACAGCGAGCGCAGGTAGGCCATGCGCCGGCTGTCGATTCGGCGCAGGCGGTCGGCGATCCTGGTGTCGCGGCGCGACCAGTCCCGGATCGCTAGCTCGACCGTGAAGTCGACAGTGGAGGCGAGGGCGAAGAGGTGCTGCAGTTTTTCTCGCTGGTCTACCGGCTGGCTCTCGACGGTGGCGATCACGTCCTCGACCATCGCCTTCTCCCAGCTGTCGAGCATCTCCTTCAGCAGGGCTTGGCGGTCCTTGAAGTGCCAGTAGAAGCCACCCTTGGAAACGCCGAGAGAGGCGGCCAACGCCTCGATACGGACGGCCTCTGGCCCGCCGCCGGCAAGGGCTTTCAGGGCGGCTTCGATCCATGCGCCGCGTGGAGTTCTGACTTGAGCCATCGCCATCCATACGGTACCGTATGGATATGAGGCTTCCCAACGCGGCGCACGCATCCCGGTCCTGGCGCATCGGCGAGATCGTCCCGGACTTCACCCTGGAGGATGTCTGGGCGCTGCCCATGCGCGGCGACGCCGACGATTTCCCGGCGGTGCTCGAGTTGATGACCTCCGCCGATCCGGCCAACGCGGACTCCATCCCGACGCGCTTTCTCTGGCGCCTCCGCGATCTGATCGGTAAGTGGTTCGACCTTGGCGAGATCTCCGCCCCGGTCGAGAATGGGGGCGACACGGGCAGGTTCCCGATCCCGGGTACGAGCGAACCATCGCTGAGCGCGCGCCTGCCCGAGGACCTCCGGGACACGGCGGCCGATGTGGACCTCGGCCCGCTCCCGTTCGTACCCCTTTACCTCAGCGACGACGAGTTCGCCGCGGAGATCTCGAATCGGACCATGCACGGCGTGATGCACCTGGCCTGGGTCGAGCAGGGCCAGGACCGCTACCAGGCACAGATGGCGGTCTACGTGAAGCCGAATGGTCTGCTCGGCAAGGGCTACATGGCGTTGATCAAGCCCTTCCGCTACCTGATCGTCTACCCGGCGTTGATGCGCCAGACCGATCGGATGTGGAACGAACGCCCGCCGCGACGGGCGGTGCCGACCTAGGAGGATTGCCTTCCTACGGTTGCTCCGCCGCCGGCTCGCTGAGCGGCGTCGAACGCGGCTCGCCGAAGACGCGGGCGAGGACGATGCTGAGCTCATAGAGGGCGATCAGCGGTGCGGTCTCGAGCAGCATCGAGACCGGGTCGACCCCCGGCAGCGCCGCGGCGACGATCGCGCAACCGAGGTAGGCGTAGCGGCGGTTCTGCTGCAGTTGGCGCACTTTGACGATGCCGAGACGGGTGACGGCGAGGACGCCGACCGGGACCTGGAAGACGATGCCGCAGGCGAGCAGGGTGGTGCCGAAGAAGCTGTAGTAGTCCTTGGCCCGCACCTGGATGTTGAACTGCGAGTCGTTGAAGTTGAGCAGGAACTTGGTCGCCGCCGGCAGCACGACGAGGTAGCCGAAGACAACGCCGGTGATGAAGAGGACCGGAACCAGCAGCAGCAGCGGCGTGACCGTGCGCCGCGCTTGGTGGCTGAGGGCCGGCAGCACGTAGGCATACACCTGGTAGAGGATGATCGGCATCGAGAGCACGAAGGCGCCGTAGGCGGCGACGGTCATCGTCGTCGTGAACGGCTCCGTGATGCCGAGCGTGAGCAGCTTGTCGTGCGAGGACGGCAGCGGCCCGTTGGCCAGTTCGAGCAGCAGGTGGCTCTGCCAGAAGCAGAGCGCAAAGGCGACGCCGAAGACGGACAGCGAGACGACGACGCGCGCGCGCAGCTCGTCGAGATGCTCGACGAGGCTCACCTCATCGTCATATGAGAGTGCTTTCACGCGGCGCATCGTCTCTACCTCAGGCGGGTGGGGTCTCGTCGGCGTCGGAGTGCTCGCCCGAGACCGAGCCTTTGAACTCGCGAATCCCCTTGCCGACCGATTTGCCCAGTTCGGGCAGGCGTTTGGGCCCGAAGACGACGAGGGCGATGACGAGGACGATCATGATCTCCATTGGTCCGATGTTTGGCACTGTGTGCCTCCAGTCCTGGTTGGGGTTGCTCCAACTAACGGAGTCGTCCGCTTCCTGGATCAGCGGGCGACGATCTTTATCGCGGCGAGGCCGCGGCGCCGGCCGCAGTTATGTGCTCGTGGACGAAGCGGACGACGGTGGCGCCCTCGCCGACCGCTGTGGCGCAGCGCTTGATCGAGCCGGCACGCACGTCGCCGGCGGCGTAGATGCCTGGCACGCTGGTCTCGAGCAGGCCGTCGGCGCCTGCCTCCTCCCCCGTCAGCACGAAGCCCTTCGCGTCGCGGGCGATCGCCTCGCCGAGCCAATCGGTGCAGGGTGTGGCGCCGAGAAAGAGGAAGAGGAAGGAGAAGGGCAGTTCTGCGCCGTCGGTCAGGGTCACGGCCGCGAGCCTGCCCTCGTCGCCGTGCAGGGCGCTGACTTCGCTGCGATCACGGACCGCCACGCCATAGCGATCGAGCTCCTCGATCAGGTAGTTGGACATCGTCTCGCTGAGGTCTTTGCGGCGGTGCAGGAGGGTGACCAGGGCGCCGCCGCGGGCGAGCCAGATCGCCGCCTGCGCCGCCGAGTTGCCGCCGCCGATCACGCCCACGCGTTGGCCGCCGCAGAGTTGTCCCTCGGGCGGTCCGGCAGCGTAGAAGACGCTGATCCCCTCGTAGTCGTCGAGATCGTCGACAGGCAGGCGCCGGTATTCGGCTCCGGTCGAGAGCAGCACCGTGCGGGCGAGGATCTCGTTGCCGTCCTCGAGCTCGACCCGGTGTCGCTCGGCGCCCGGCTCGAGCGCGCGGGCGCGGTAGGGCGTCGCCGTGCGGGCACCAAACTTGCGCGCCTGGGTGACGGCGCGGCTGGTCAGCTCGCTGCCGGTGATCCCCGCCGGGAAGCCGAGGTAGTTCTCGATCCGCCGCGAGGTGCCGGCCTGACCGCCGAGCACGGTGCTCTCGACCACCAGCGTGTCGAGGCCCTCGGAGGCGCCGTAGACGGCGGCGCCGAGCCCGGCCGGTCCGCCGCCGAGGATCAGCAGGTCGACCTCCTCGCGCTCGCTCAGCTCCAGCCCGATTCCCAGCGCCCGCGAGAGCCGGCCGTTGCTGGGGTTTCGCAGGTCGGTGCCGCCGGGCAGCCGCACCAGGGGGATCTCCTCGGGGTCGAGCCGGCCAAGCAGAGTCGTCGCCTCCTTGCTCTCGTCCGGTGTGAGCCATGAGTAGGGCAGGCGCTGGCGCCGGACGAAGTCGAGCAGGCGCCGGGTATCGCTCGAGTCGTGCGGGCCGACGATCTCGACCCCGATCCCCTGCCGGCGCTGCAGCAGTTCGCGCCGCTCGATGAAGGCCGAGAGCAAGAGGTCTGAGAGCGAGCCGTCCTCGAAGAGCAGTTTGCGCAGCACTTCGCGCTCGACCGCGATGTAGCGCAGGGGCTGGGTGACAACGGCGGTGAGGAAGACGGTCTGGCCGGAGAGCAGGTTCATCTCGCCGAGGAAGCCGGAGGCGCCGTGGCGGACGATCTCGCGGCCGGCGGGATCGACGATCGCGACCTCGCCCTCATGGATCGCGATGAAGGGGTAGGTGGTGTCGCCGACCTCGAAGAGCTTCTCGCCGACCGCCGCGGTCCGCTCCTCGCCGAGCGCAGCGAGGGTGGCGAGCTGCGAGCTCGAGAGCACCCGGCTTGTCGGAGCGGAGGCCACCTGCGCGCAGCCTAGATGGTCGCTCAGTCCAGGGCGAGCGCTACTCGCCGCGGCTGCCGGCGAGGGCGGCCTGGGAGAGCTCGGGCACGGCGGCGGGGGCGCGCTCGGCGGCGATTTGCTCGAGCAGCTCGCGTAGCGCCTCGAAGCGCTCGCGGCCGAAGTGCTCGGCCCAGCGCTGCTCGATCTCGCTGAAGAGGCCGAAGCCGACCCGCTGGGCCTCGCGGCCGCGCTCGGTCAGGCAGATCAGCTTGGCCCGTTTGTCGGCGGGGTCGGCGATGCGTTCGACGTAGCCGAGCTCGACCAGGTCGTCGACCAGCTCGCCGGCCGACTGCTTGGTGATGCCGCCGTGGGACGCGAGCTCGGTCAGCCGCATGCCGTCCTCGCGGACGAAGCGAAAGACGCAGCCGTGGGTGGGGCGCAGGTCCTCATAGCCGTGCTTGCCCAGCTCCTGGCGGAACTCGGCCAGCATCGCCTCGCCGGCGATCTCGAGCAGACCGGGGAGCGGGATCGTCCCGGGGGCAATTGGGGCTGTGTGGGCGGCGTCACGCATATCGTCAGGAAGCCTGATAAGGTCGTCTGGTCAGGTCACCTTACAAGGCTGTCTGACCAAATTGTACACCTCGCGTAGGAGATTCAAATGGAACGCAAGTGGTGGACCCTCGGCGCCGTCTGCGTGGCGACGTTCATGCTTCTTCTCGACATCACGGTCGTCAACACGGCGCTGCCGGCGATCCAGAAGGACCTCGGCGGCAGCTTCTCCGACCTTCAGTGGGTGATAGACGCCTACGCGCTCTCGCTCGCCGCGCTCGTGCTCACCGCCGGCTCGCTCGCCGATCGCCTCGGCCGCCGCCGCGTCTTCGCGATCGGGCTGGGGATCTTCTCGCTCGCCTCGCTGCTCTGCGCGCTGGCGCCCGACCCGACCTTCCTCAACCTCGCCCGCGCCCTGCAGGGCGTCGGTGGCGCGATCATGTTCGCCGTCTCGCTGGCGCTGGTTGCGCAGGAGTTCCCCGCCGGTCCCGAACGCGGCATGGCGATGGGCATCTACGGCGCCACGATCGGGATCGCGGTGGCGATCGGGCCGCTGGTCGGTGGTCTGCTCACCGACGGCCTCGGCTGGCAGTGGGTCTTCCTGATCAACGTGCCGATCGGCGTCGCCGCGATCGCCGTCACCTACCTGAAGCTGGCCGAGTCGCGCGATCCCAACGCGACCCGGATCGACTGGGCGGGACTGCTCACCTTCTCGAGCGCGCTCTTCCTGCTCGTGCTCGGCCTGGTGCGCGGTAACGACGAGGGCTGGGGCAGCCCCGTGATCGTCTCGCTGCTGGCCGGGGCCGCCGTCTTGCTGGCCGCCTTCGCGGTGATTGAGCAGCGGGTCTCCGAGCCGATGCTGCCGCTCTCGCTCTTCCGCCGCCGCGCCTTCACCGGCGTGCAGCTGGCGGCCTTCGCGGTCTCCGGCTCGATGTTCGCGCTCTTTCTCTACCTGACGCTTTACCTACAGAGCTTCCTCGGCTACTCGCCGATCGACGCCGGCCTGCGCTACCTGCCGATCACGCTCGCCTCCTTCATCGTCGCCCCGATGGCCGGCATGGCGCTGGCCAAGGTCCAGGCCCGCTGGCTGATGAGCGCCGGCCTGGCCCTGACCGGGGTCGGCCTGCTGCTGATGGGCGGCCTCGGCGTCGATTCCGAGTGGACCGCACTGCTGCTCGGCTTTATCGTCAGCGGCATCGGCGTCGGTCTGCTCAACCCGGTGATCGCCGACGTCGCCCTCAGCGTCGTGCCGAAGGAGCGCAGCGGCATGGCGGCGGGGATCAACGACACCTTCCGCCAGGTCGGCATCGCGGTTGGGATCGCCGCCTGGGGCGCGATCTTTCTGGGGGCGGGTGCTTCGAAGACCCAGGAGCTGGCCGGCAATGCGATCAAAGGCGACGAAGCGCGCCAGCTGGTCGAAGCGACCTCCTCGGGAGCGCTGCACCAGGCCGTTGGCCACCTGCCACAGCAGGTTCAGGGCAAGGTGCAGTCCGCGGCCGAACAGGGCTTCCTGCACGGCCTCAACGAGATCCTCCTGCTCGGTGCCCTGCTCTCCTTCGCCGGGGCGGTTGCCGCCCTCTGGATGGTCCGTGAGGGCGACATCGAGCGCGAAGAGGTGGTCGAAGGAGCACCGCTCGAGGCCGAGCCGGAGCCGGTCGGGGCCTAGCGGCGTCCCGGCCTCAGCGCTTGGCCGGGGCGACCAGCCCCCAGAGCGAGATCAGCGCCCAGGCTCCCTCGAGCAGGAGGAATCCCCACTGGGCGCTGCTCGCGGCGAGCACGCCGAGGATCGCCGAGCCGATCAGGTTGAGGCCGAGGTAGAGGCGGGACTGTGGGTCGAGGCGCTCCAGCTGCGCCGCCCCGTAGGCGGTCAGGATCAGCATCGCGCCGATGATCTGGACGACCTGATCCACGCCCCCAGGTTATTTCCCGGGATCGGGGTAGTAGCTCGACGTGGCATCACTGAAGAAACAAGTGGTGGCGGCGGACGGCGCCGGGTCGGGAATGTGGGCGACGCTGAAGCGGACCGTCAGCGAGTTTCAGGAGGACAACCTCACCGACTGGGCGGCGGCGTTGACTTACTACGCGCTGCTCTCACTGTTCCCGGCGCTGATTGCGATGGTCTCGCTGCTCGGCCTCTTCGGCGACCCGCGGACGACGACCTCGAGCCTGACCGAGATCATCACCTCGATCGGGCCGCAATCGGCCGCCCAGACCTTCGAAGGGCCGATCAACTCGGTCGTCTCGAATCAGAGTGCGGCCGGCTTTGCCTTCGTCTTCGGCCTGCTGGTGGCGCTGTGGTCGGCCTCGGGCTACATCGGCGCCTTCATCCGCGCCTCCAACGTGATCTACGAGACCGAGGAGGGGCGGCCGTTCTGGAAGCTGCGGCCGCTGCAGCTGGCGGTGACGCTGGTGATGGTCGTCGCGGTGGCGCTGCTGGCGCTGGGCCTCGTCCTCACCGGGCCGATCGTGGCAGCGGTGGCGGGACCGGTCGGCCTCGGCCAGACCGCGGTCGACGTCTGGGGCGTCGCCAAGTGGCCGGTGATGGTGGCGATCTTCGTGCTGATGGTCGACCTCCTCTACTACGCCTCGCCCAACGCCAAGCTGCGCGGCTTCCGCTGGGTGACGCCGGGCTGCCTGGTGGCGATGGCCGTCTGGGCCGTTGCCTCCGCCGCCTTCGCCTTCTACGTCTCCAACTTCGGCTCCTACGACAAGACCTACGGCACCCTCGGCGGCCTGGTCGCGTTGCTGGTCTGGCTCTGGATCAGCAACCTGGCGATCCTCTTCGGCCACCAGCTCAACGCCGAGCGCGAGCGCAGCGCCGAGATCGAGGAGGGGACCCCGCGGGCCGAGCGCGAGATCCAGCTCGAGCCGCGGGCGGCACCGTAGGAGACCTAGAATCAGATTTAGTGGCGCCCCCGGCCCGCGCGAGATTCGCAGTGAGCCAGGAGCACGGTCAGATTTGATGAGTTGGTGGTGTCGGTCCTGATAGGTCGTCTTCAGGAACGGCTAGAGTCTCTCGCTCGGATAATCGCCTATCTCGCGGCTGTTGGTGATTCTGCACTTGACGCGAATCTGCCGGTCGCTCGCTGTCTTTGAGTTCTGCCGAAGCCACCACACTCCCTGTTGATCGCGCCAAGCGCGACGTTTCAGACCGCCCCACGGTTGCGATAGACACCGTGCTCGCGGCACTCGGTGCGACAAGAGGTCACCGCTCGGACGCAGAGACAGCTGAACTTCTTGACGTGTTGGCATTGGCCGTCATCGC
>Ga0207661_10000884_pt1 | contig 19700 bp, 19 predicted proteins | sample KBSC713LmetaG_FD_184337 | JGI IMG/M metagenome (GOLD analysis project Ga0207661, IMG submission 184337) | Corn rhizosphere microbial communities from Kellogg Biological Station, Michigan, USA - KBS C7.1-3L metaG (SPAdes) (version 2) | ecosystem: Host-associated > Plants > Roots > Rhizosphere ...
GCGACGCCCGTCGCCTCGAGCACCCTGCGCGTTGCCTCGGTGAGCTCGGGCCCCGTGCCGTCGCCCGGGATGAGTGTGGCCGTGTAGGACATCGCGGCGGAGGATAGTGACAGGGGCGTGAATCCCCGCTCAGGTACCGTCCGTCGCAGGACGCGCGGCGAGAAAGGGAGAGGGATGAGCGAGTTCAAGCCGGGGCTCGAGGGCGTCGTCGCCGTCGAGACCGAGATCGCAGAGCCGGACCGCGAAGGCGGATCGCTCCGCTATCGCGGCGTCGACATCGAGGACCTCGTCGGCCACTACCCGTACGAGCGCGTGTGGGGACTGCTCGTCGACGACGACCTCGACTCCACGATGCCCGGCCCCGAGCCGTACGAGCCGGCACGGCTCACGGGGGACGCGCCCGCCGACCTCCAGGCCGAGACCGCGCGCCTCGCGGGCGAGTGGAAGCTCGGCAAGCTCAACGAGATCTCCGACGAGCAGGCCCGCGACGACCTCGGTCGGCTCTCGGGCCAGATGATGGCGATCGTCGCGCGGTCGGCGCGCGTCGCGGACGGCGAGACGGAGCCGGTCCCCGAGGAGGTCGTCGCCCGCGGCGAGACGGCTGCGGAGAAGTTCCTGCTCCGTTGGCGTGGCGAGGCCGACCCACGTCACGTGAAGGCGATCGACACGTACTGGATCTGCACCGCAGAGCACGGCCTCAACGCCTCGACGTTCACCGCACGCGTGGTCGCGTCGACCGGGGCCGACTGCGGCGCCGCGCTGTCGTCAGCGGTGGGCGCGCTCTCGGGACCGCTCCACGGCGGCGCCCCGGCCTACGTGAAGCCGATGCTCCAGGAGGTGAAGCAGCTCGGCGACGCCGCAGAATGGGTGCAGGAGGCGCTCGCTTCGGGCAAGCGGATCATGGGCTTCGGTCACCGCGTCTACCGGGCGGAGGACCCGCGCTCCCGGATCCTCAAGCGTGTCGCCAAGGAGCTCGGCGCGGAGGACGTCGACCTCGCCGAGGAGCTCGAGACGGTCGCCCTCGCGGCGCTGCAAGAACGTCATCCGGACCGTGTGCTCGCGACGAACGTCGAGTACTACTCGGCGATCGTGCTCGACGTCGCGGAGATCCCGCCGCCGCTCGCGCCCGCGATGTTCGCCTGCTCGCGCGTCGCGGGCTGGTCGGCGCACATCCTCGAGCAGAAGCGCACCGGGCGCCTCTTCAGGCCTTCGGCCCGGTACGTCGGGCCGGCATCGCGCTCGCTCTCGGCCGTCTGATGCAGCTCGCCGAGGCCGCGACGCGCGCCGAGGAGCTTGCCCGCTCGGCGGGATCGGAGCGCGAGCTTGCCGAGCTGCGGGCGAGCTGGGACGACGAGATCGAGGCCGCCGCCCGCAGCGGCGACTACCGCGTCCGTGGGCTTGCCTATCGATCGATCGCCCAGTTCCGCTTCCGCCAGAAGCTCGAGCTGCTCCGGCGCGGGCTCGAGGACGAGAGCGCGGGCGCGCGCGGCTCGGCCCTGATCGCGCTGCGCTCGCTCTCGACCGATCATCCGGGCGACGTGAACGGCTTCCGGCCACTCCTCAACGAGCTGGCGATGCGCGACCCGAACGACGCGGTCCGCCGCCTGGCGATTCTGTGCCTGCAGAACGGCACCGCCGACCGCGGGACGATTCAGCTCCTCGACGGGATCGCCGGCGACGACGAGACCGATCGCGAAGTCCGCGAGACAGCGCGCAAGGTGTCGGCCGCGCTCGTCAAGAAGTCGCGCGCGAAATAGGCTCTCCGCGTGGCGTCGCCGCTCGTCGGCCTGATCATGGGCTCCCGCTCCGACTGGGAGACGATGCGCCACGCCGCCGGGACGCTCGCCGAGCTCGGCGTCCCGTTCGAGCAACGCGTCGTCTCGGCTCATCGCACCCCCGACCTGCTGTTCGAGTACGCGTCGACCGCGGAGGAGCGCGGGCTGCGCGTCCTGATCGCGGGCGCCGGCGGCGCGGCGCACCTGCCCGGGATGACCGCCGCGAAGACGACGTTGCCCGTGCTCGGCGTCCCGGTCGAGTCGCAGGGGCTCTCCGGCCTGGACTCGCTGCTCTCGATCGTCCAGATGCCCGCGGGCGTTCCCGTGGCGACGCTCGCGATCGGGCGCTCGGGCGCGGTCAACGCGGCCGTGCTCGCCGCCTCGATCATCGCCGGCTCCGATCGCTCGCTCGCGGAGCGGTTGCGCGCGTTCCGCGAGGCGCAGACCCAGGCCGTGCTCGACGCGCCGGATCCCGCGGCGTAGTTGCGGAGCTTGTGTCGATTCAACACGAGCGGTGACAACCGTCGGCTGCATCGGCGGAGGTCAGTTGGGGCGGATGCTCGGCCTCGCGGGGCTGCCGCTCGGGCTGTCGTTCCGCTTTCTCGACCCGTCGCCGGACGCCTGCGCGGGCGAGGTCGGGGAGCTCGTCGTCGCGCCGTACGACGATCCCCAGGGTCTCGACCGTCTTGCCGAAGGGGCCGCCGCCGTCACTTACGAGTTCGAGAACGTACCCGTCGCGGCCGCGGAGCGCGTCGGCGCCGTCCCGGGAGCCCGGTCGCTCGAGGAGGGGCAGGACCGCCTCCGCGAGAAGGAGCTCTTCCGCTCGCTCGGCGTCCCGACCGCGCGGTTCGGGTCACTCGCCGAGACCGGCGTACCGGCGCTCGTGAAGACGCGCCGACTCGGCTACGACGGCAAAGGACAGCGGCGGGTGGACGACCTCGCTGCGCCGGTCGACGAGTCCGAGCTGGCGGAGGAGCTCGTCGCGTTCGACCGCGAGCTCTCGATCGTCGGGGTGCGCGCCCGGAACGGCGACCTGGGCTTCTGGCCGGTCGGCGAGAACATCCATCGCGACGGGATCCTCAGGCTCACCCGCGCGCCCGCCGCCGGCGCCCCGCAGGACGAGGCCGAGGCGATCTGCGCGGCGGTGCTGGAGGAGCTCGACCACGTCGGCGTGCTCGCCGTGGAGCTCTTCGACCTCGGGGGGCGGCTACTCGCGAACGAGCTCGCTCCGCGCGTCCACAACACGGCGCACTGGACGATCGACGGCGCGGAGACCAGCCAGTTCGAGAACCACCTGCGCGCGATCCTCGGCCTGCCGCTCGGGCCGACGGCTGCGCGGGCGCCCTGCGTGATGGTCAACCTGATCGGCGACGTGCCGCCCCTCGGGGAGTTACTCGCGCTACGCGGAGCGCGCGTCCACCTCTACGGCAAGGAGCCGCGCGCCGGGCGCAAGGTCGGCCACGTCACCCTCCTCGACCCCGGCGACGCCACGGTCGAGCGCCTGGTCGCGCTCGCCGACGCCGACTAGCTCGCGTCAGGCGTGCGTTCGGCGCGGCGGCGCGCGTGGGGGTGCGCGTTGAAGTACGCCTCGCGGCGGTGGCGGTCGGAGACGTGCGTGTACCGCTCCGTCGTCGCAACGTCGGCGTGGCCGAGCATCTCCTGCACGCTGCGCAGGTCGGCGCCGCCCTCGAGCAGATGGGTCGCGAACGAATGGCGGAGCAGGTGGGGATGCACGCGGCCAGGGTCGAGCCCGGCGCGGTCGGCGAGCCGTCGGAGGATGAGGAACGCGCCCGAGCGGGTCAGCGCCCCGCCGCGCGCGTTGAGGAAGAGATCGGGCCGATGCCGGTGGTCGAGATGCGGCCGCCCAAGCGCCAGGTAGCGGCGCAACGCCTCGGCAGCAGGACGTCCGAGCGGGACGAGCCGTTCCTTCCCGCCCTTGCCGACGACCCGCACGATCCGTCCTTCGAGATCGACTCCGGCCTTCACGAGGCCGACAGCCTCCGAGACCCGCAGGCCGGCCCCGTAGAGCAGCTCGACGAGCGCCCGGTCGCGCATCGCCCGCGGGGTCGTGCCTGCCGCGGCCTCGACGAGCCGCTCGGCCTCGGCGGGGGAGAGCGTCCGCGGGACGCTTCGCGGCCTTCTCGGGCCGACGATCCCGGCGGCGGGGTTGTCGTCGCGGACGCCGACGAGCGTCAGATGTCGGAGGAAGGCGCGGACGGCCGCCAGACGCCGCGCGATCGTCGCGGGCGCGCGCCCGTCGGCGCGCATCGTCGCGAGCCAGGCCTCTATGTCCTCCGTCGAGGAGCTTGCGATCGGCCCGTCCAGCGAGGCGCCGAACGAGGCGAGGTCGCGACGATACGCGTCGACGGTGCGCGGCGAGCGTCGTGCCGCGAGGAGGAGCAGGAACCGCTCGACGTCAGGGTCAGTGTGGTCGCTCATCGCGGCGGGACCCGATTCGGCGGCGGCCGATCGCCTCCTGCGCGAACGGTCAGGAGCGGGGGTGCGCGCGGTCGTAGACGCGCCGCAGGCGGCGAGCGTCCACGTGGCTGTAGATCTGCGTGGTCGACAGCGAGGCATGGCCGAGGAGCTCCTGGATCGTCCGGAGATCGGCGCCGCCTTCGAGCAGGTGCGTGGCATAGGCGTGGCGCAGGCTGTGGGGGTGGGGGAAGAGTCGGCGGAGCGAGCTCGTATCGAGCCGGCGGCCACGCACCGAGAGGAAGAGGGCGTCGCACGCGTCGCGCGCCAGGCGCGGCCGCCCGTCGCGGAGCCAGCGACCGAGTCGCCACGCGGCCTCCTCGCCCAACGGGACGAGACGCTCCTTCCCGCCCTTGCCGCGCACGTGCACCTGCTCACGATCGAGGTCGACGTCTGCGAGGTCGAGTCCGACGGCCTCTGCCGACCGGAGGCCGCACGCGTAGACGAGCTCCACGAGCGCCGCATTCCGGAGGGCCAGGGGGTCGTCGCCCGAGAGCAGGTCGACCGCGCTCTCGATCTCGCGCAGACGGGGTGCCTCGGGCAGGCGGCGCGGCTTGCGCGGCGCGAGCGCGGCCTCCGGGACGCGCTCGGGGCCGAGCGCGTGTCGGACGAGAGACCGAACGGCCGAGAGGCGGCGCCCGATCGTCGTCGGCGCGAGCCCACGCCGGGTGCGGCCGAGCTCCGCGGTGTAGTCGGCGAGCACACGCACGTCGACGTCGTCGAGAGCCAGTCCCTGCTCGGCCAGCCAGTCGCCGAAGTCCCTGAGGTCGGCGCGATACGCCCGCCGGGTCGCGTCGGAGAGCGCCGGGCTCGCGAGGAAGCGGTCGATCGCGGCCGCGGTGTCCACGACTACCGTGTTCGGGCCGTTCTCGGCGACGCCTCCCATGCGTATCACGCTCGCACTCGTCCTCGCCGTCGCGATCGCCGCAGCGATCGTCGTCGCGCGCCGAAGCGACGAGCCGGCTTCGACCGGCACCGGGTCGGTCACGCTCGTCGGGGACTCGCTCAACGTCGGAATCGAGCCGTACCTCGCGAAGGAGCTGCCGGGCTGGCGGGTGGATACGCACGACCAGGTCGGCCGGGCGACCGCGGAGGGGGTCGACCAGCTTCGCGCCGTGCGCCGATCACTGGCGCCGGTGGTCGTCGTCAGCCTCGGCACGAACGACGCCGAGGGCTCGGAGGGCGTGTTCAAGACGCTCGTCGACGAGGCGATCGCGATCGTCGGGCCGAATCGCTGCCTCGTGTGGGCGACCGTGGTGCGCGACGGCGCGGAGCGCACGGGGTTCGATCGAGTGCTTCGCGACGCGCGCGCCGACCATTCGAACGTGCGCCTCGTTGAGTGGGCGTCGCTCGTCGCGGACGAGCCGTCGCTTCTCGCCGGCGACCGCGTCCACGGGACGCCGGACGGCTATGCCCGGCGCGCCGAGGAGACCGCCCGCGCGGTCCGCGCCTGCTAGGGGCCTGTCGGGCGGAGAAGGTTGACACCCGTCCGTAACCTTGGGGTGTGAGCATGTACCGCTACTCGCGCACGCCGGACGCGCCGATCGAGCGCCCCGAAGACCCGGCGGTGCGCAAGGCGAACCTGCGGCGCATCATCAGGCTCTTCGGCCCGTATCGAGCCCGACTGTCGCTCGTCTGCGGGCTGATCGTCGTCTCGGCTGGGCTCGGCGTCGTCACCCCCTTCCTGCTCCGCGAGGTGCTCGACACCGCGATCCAGGTCGACCCGCAGACCGACCAGGCGACCGTGCAGCTCGGTCTCCTCGCCACCCTGGTCGCGGGAATGGTCGCGATCCCGATCGTCACCGGCGTCCTCGGCGTCTGGCAGACGCTTCTCTCGAACCTCGTCGGCCAGTCGGTGATGCACGACCTCCGGACGGCCGTCTACCGGCATCTCCAGCGCCTCTCGCTCGCCTTCTTCACGCGGACTCGGACCGGCGAGGTGCAGAGTCGGATCGCAAACGACATCGGCGGGATCGAGAACGTCGTCACGACCACCGCGACGTCGGTGCTGGGCAACGTGACCACGGTGATCGCGACGATCATCGCGATGGTGCTGCTCGACTGGCGCCTCGCCGCGTTCGCGCTCGCGCTGCTACCTCTCTTCGTCTTGCTGACGAAGCGGGTCGGCGACCAGAGGAAGAAGGTCACGGCCGAGCGGCAGGTCTCGCTCGCCGACGTGTCGTCGATCGTCCAGGAGTCGCTCTCGGTGTCCGGGATCCTCCTCGGCAAGACGATGGGCCGCTCGGGCGACCTGGCCCAGCGGTTCGAGACCGAGTCGAAGCGGCTCGCCCACCTCGAGGTACGCAGCCGGATGACCGGCCGCTGGATGATGGCCGCGATCCAGACCTCCTTCGCGGTGATGCCGGCGCTCGTCTATCTCTTCGCCGGGTGGACGATTTCGCGCGGCTCGACCTCGATCACGATCGGGACGATCGTCGCCTTCACGACCCTGCAGACCCGACTCTTCTTCCCGATCGGCAGTCTCCTCGGCGTCCAGCTTGACGTGCAGAGCTCGCTCGCCCTGTTCGACCGGATCTTCGAGTACCTCGACCAGCCGGTCGACATCGTCGAAGGACGAAGAGAGATCGACGCGCCGCGCGGTGACGTCGCCTTCGAGGACGTGTGGTTCCGCTACGGCGATGCGTGGACGCTCGAGGACGTGGCGTTCACGGTGCCAGCCGGGACGACGACCGCGCTCGTCGGCGAGACCGGCTCGGGGAAGACAACGTGTGCATACCTCGTCGCGCGGCTCTACGACGCGACCGAGGGTCGCGTCACCATCGACGGGCTCGACGTCCGCGAGCTCACCTTCCCCTCTCTCACCGCGGCGGTCGGGGTCGTTTCGCAGGAGACCTATCTCTTCCACGCGTCGGTGCGCGAGAACCTCCGCTTCGCGCGGCCCGACGCGACTGACGAGGAGATCGAGGAGGCCGCGCGGGCGGCGCAGATCCATGGGCTGATCGCGTCGCTGCCCGAGGGCTACGAGACGGTCGTCGGCGAGCGCGGCTATCGGTTCTCGGGCGGCGAGAAGCAGCGGATCGCGATCGCGCGGACGATTCTCCGCAACCCGCCGATCCTCGTGCTCGACGAGGCGACGTCGGCGCTGGACACGCAGACCGAGCGGGCGGTGCAGGCGGCGCTCGAGCGCCTCGCCGAGGGCCGCACTGTGATCGCGATCGCGCACCGTCTCTCGACGGTCCGCGACGCCGACCAGATCGTCGTGCTCGACCACGGTCGCGTGGTCGAGCGCGGGGCGCACGAGGAGCTCCTGGCGCTCGGCGGCCGCTACGCCTCGCTCGTCGCACGCGACGCCGACCTCGACGCGCTCCCGGCCGCGACGTGACGAGAACGATCGTCATGGGGTACTGCCATGTCAGCGTCGTTCCGACTACCGTTCCGGCCCGGGATACGCGCGGGCGTATCTGGAGCACAGGCAGACCCGCTAAGAGCCCACGGAATGACGGCAACGACACCTGAGACGGGGCTGGAGAGGCACGGGATCGACCCGTCCGGCGAGGTGCTCCGCAACCCCACGACCGCGCAGCTCTACATGCACGCGCTGCGCGGCGGCGACGGGCAGCTCGCGGAGGGCGGCCCGCTCGTCGTCGACACGGGCCGGTTCACCGGGCGGTCGCCGCAGGACAAGTTCGTCGTCCGCGAGCCGGGCTCGGAGGATCGCATCGCTTGGGGAGAGGTCAACCGCCCGCTCGAGGAGGCGAACTTCGACGACCTGCGCGCCAAGCTCGCAGCGCATCTCTCCACCCAGCCTCGCCTCTACGTGATCGACGCGTTCGCGGGCGCGGACCCCGACCATCGGATCGGCGTGCGGGTCGTCACCGCCAGCCCGTACCACGCGCTCTTCGCGAAGACGATGTTCATCCGCCCGACGGAGGAGGAGCTCGACGGACACGAGCCGCAGGCGCTCGTGCTCCACGCACCGGAGGTCGAGGCCGATCCCGCGACGGACGGCACGCGCACGGGAACGTTCGTCGTCCTCCACCCGACGCTCGGCGAGGTGCTGATCGGCGGGACGTTCTACGCGGGCGAGATCAAGAAGTCCATCTTCACGGTGATGAACGACCGGCTCCCGCTCGAGGGCGTCTTCCCGATGCACTGCTCGGCCAACGTCGGCCCGGACGGAGATGTCGCGATCTTCTTCGGGTTGTCGGGAACCGGGAAGACGACGCTCTCGGCCGACCCGGCGCGCACGCTGATCGGCGACGACGAGCACGGATGGGGCCAAAACGGCGTCTTCAACATGGAGGGCGGGTGCTACGCGAAGGTGATCCGGCTGTCGCCGGAGGCCGAGCCCGACATCTTCCGCATGACCCACACGTTCGGGACGATCCTCGAGAACGTCACCGTCGACGAGCGCGGCATCGTCGATCTCGACGACGACTCCAAGACCGAGAACACGCGTGCCGCGTACGAGCTGGACGGGATCCCGAACGCCCATCCGGACAAGATGGCCGGGCATCCGCAGAACGTCGTGTTCCTCACGGCGGACGCGTTCGGGATCCTGCCGCCGATCGCGCGCCTGACCCGCGAGCAGGCGCAGTACTGGTTCCTCTCGGGGTTCACTGCAAAGCTCGCCGGCACCGAGATCGGCGTCACCGAGCCGCAGCCGACGTTCTCGACGTGCTTCGGTGCGCCGTTCATGCCGCAACCGCCGGCGCGCTACGCGCGGATGCTCGCGGACAAGCTCGAGGAGCATGCTGCGACGGTCTGGCTCGTCAACACCGGCTGGACCGGCGGGCCGTTCGGGCAGGGGCACCGGATGCCGATCAAGGCGACGCGTGCGCTGCTCGACGCCGCGCTGTCGGGATCGCTCGACGGCGCGGAGATGCGCGTCGACCCGATCTTCGGTATCCAGGTGCCGCTCGCGGCGCCAGGCGTCGACACGAAGCTTCTCGACCCGCGCGCGACCTGGGGCGACGCCGCAGCCTACGACGCAAAGGCGGCAGAGCTCGCGGCGATGTTCCGCGCGAACTTCCAGAAGCGCTTCGCCGCGGACGCCGACCCGGCTGTGACCGCGGCCGGCCCGCGCTGACGCGCGTTCCGATCGGGATCGAGCCTCTGGCTCGACGCGCGTTGACAAGCCGCGGATTTCGCAGCATTCGGTAGGTTCCAAGCGATGGACTCGCCCTTCGACGTGCTCGTCGTCGGCGCCGGCTGCGCCGGCATGCGCGCCGCGATCGAGGCTCACGACGCCGGCGCCCGCGTCGCGGTCGTCTCGAAGCTCCATCCGACCCGCAGCCACTCCGGCGCGGCCGAGGGCGGCATCAACGCGGCGCTCGGGAACAAGGCGGACGACAGCCCGGAGATCCACGCGTTCGACACCGTGAAGGGATCCGACTACATCGGCGACCAGGACGCGATCGAGATCTTCTGCCGCGAGGCGCCCGGGGACATCTACCAGCTCGAGCACTGGGGCTGCGTCTTCTCGCGCAACGAGGAAGGCAAGCTCGACCAACGCCCGTTCGGGGCCGCGGGCTCCCCCCGAACGGTGTTCGCGGCGGACATCACGGGCCACGTCCTCATCCAGGTGCTCTACGAGCAGCTGCAGAAGCGGATGGGGGAGGGGCTCGTCGTGTTCGAGGAGTACTTCGCCTTCCGTCTCGTCGAGGACGACGGCCACTGCATCGGCGTCGTCTGCTGGAACCTCCTGAACGGCGGGGTCGAGCTCGTGACGGGCTCCGCCACGATCCTCGCCACAGGAGGCGCCGGGCGGCTCTACCGCGCGACGACGAACGCGTATGCGTGCACCGGCGACGGCATGGCGATGGCGCTCCGGGCGGGGCTGCCACTGAAGGACATGGAGTTCATGCAGTTCCACCCGACGACGATGTACCCGTCCGGCATCCTCATCACGGAGGGTTGTCGCGGAGAGGGGGGCTACCTCCTCAACAAGGAGGGCGAGCGGTTCATGAAGCGCTATGCGCCGAACGCGCTCGAGCTCGCCTCCCGCGATGTCGTCTCACGCTCGGAGACGACCGAGATCGAGGCGGGCCGCGGCGTGCACGGCTCGGTGATGCTCGACCTCCGGCACCTCGGGCCGGAGAAGATCCTGTCGAAGCTGCCGGGCTCCCGCGAGCTCGCGATGACCTATTCGGGCGTCGACCCCATTTTCGAGCCGATCCCGGTGCGCCCCGGCGCGCACTACCACATGGGTGGCGTCGAGACCGACGAGTGGGGCCGCACCGCGCTCGCGGGCCTCTACGCGGCGGGCGAGGTCGCGTGCGTCTCGGTGCACGGCGCGAACCGTCTCGGGGGGAACTCGCTGATGGAGACGATCACGTTCGGCCGGCGCTCGGGGCGTCACGCCGCCGAGTACGCCCTCGACCGCGCCGCGACCACGACGAACGGTCGCGGTGAGGCGGCACGGGCCGACGCCGAGACGTGGGTCACGGGGATCCTCGACATCGAGACCGGCGAGCGTCCGTGGCAGATCCGCGACGAGCTCGGCCAGACGATGCTCGAGAACTTCGGCGTGTTCCGCTACCCCGATCGCATGGAGGCGCAGATCGGGATCATCGGTGACCTCCGCCGCCGCTATGCGCGCGGCGTCTTCGTCGAGGACAAGGGCACGATCTTCAACAACGACCTCACACAGGCCATCGAGCTCGGTTACATGCTCGACCTGGCCACGTGCATGCTGCATGCGGGGCTCGCGCGGCAGGAGTCGCGCGGCGCGCACTCGCGTCCGTCCGACTTCCCCGACCGCGACGATGAGAACTTCATGAAGCACTCGATCATCGAATGGGTCGACGGAGCACCGCGGCTCTCGTACCGGGACGTCCGCGTCACGAAGTGGGAGCCCACGGTGAGGACGTACTGATGGCACGCAGTCGGCACCAAATCGACACAGGCCTGTTGCATTTCTCGGCAACGAGCTCGATAGAATTGTCAGTGGGTGGTGGGTTGGGGTGCCCCGACGGAGCACCCGGCGCAAACCGACCGAACGGAGCCGCGTGAAGGTCGAGCTGAAGATCTGGCGTTACGACGCGTCGACGGGCGAGCGTGCGCTCCAGCCGTACGAGGTCGACGTGTCCGACGAGGCGACGCTCCTCGACACGCTCGACATCGTCAAGGACCGCATCGACGGCACGCTCGCGTACCGCAAGAGCTGCCGCATGATGATCTGCGGCTCCTGCGGGATGCGGGTCGACGGCGGCGCCGTGCTCGCCTGCAAGACGAGGATCGCGGACATCACGGCCGACGGCCACGTCCCCGTCGTGTCGGCCATGGGGAACCTGCCGATCCTCAAGGACCTCGTCGTCGACATGGATCCCTTCTGGCAGAAGATGCAGGCGGTTCAGCCGTACCTCCAGCCGCGGCTCGACCGCGCGACGGAGGTCGAGAACGTCGTCCCGCAGGAACGCATGGACGTCATCCACAAGGAGTCGCTCTGCATCAACTGCGGGTGCTGCGTCTCGGAGTGCAACTCGATGGAGTCGGATCCCGACTTCCTCGGGCCCGCCGCTCTGGCGAAGGGCTTCCGCTTCGTCGGAGACGCGCGAGACGGGGCGACGATCGAGCGGCTGGAGCGGTACAGCGAAGAGCACGGTATCTGGGACTGCACCCGTTGCTATTTCTGCAACGAACGCTGTCCGAAGAGCGTCGACCCACGCGACGCGATCGCGAAGCTCGGCGCCGAAGCGATGAAATCCGGCATCGACCGCGACATGGGCGCCAAGCACGCGAAGTGGTTCGTCACCTCCGCGAAGACGACAGGCTGGCTCCGCGAGACGGAGCTCGTGCCCAAGACACAGGGCGTCGTCAAGGCGATCAAGGAGATCAAGTTCGCGATGACGCTCCTGCCGAAGGGGAAGGTGCCCCCGCCGTTCCCGCCACACGTCGCCGCCGACGTAGACGAGTCGCGCGCTCTCTTCGATCTCGTGAAGACCCAGGGTCGCGACGGCGCGGCCGGCATCGTCCAGGGCGAGAAAGCACTGAGTCGCCTGGAGCACGCCGGCCACGCGGCCGACGGCCCGACCCATCCCTACGACGATCCCAGCTCGTTCCCGAAGCCCTACCTCCCCGACGATGAGGAGCCCGCCACGTGAAGCAGGTCGCCTACTACAAGGGCTGCCTCGCCAGCCTTTCCGCGAAGGAGCTCGACACCTCGACGAAGGCCCTGGCGCCCAAGGTCGGGTACGAGCTGCTCGAGCTCGACTCGGTCACGTGCTGCGGCGCGGGCGACATCCACGAGGCGGAGCCCGACTACTACCTCCACCTCAACGCGCGAATCCTCGCGTACGCCGCCGCGACGGGCTCGGACACCCTGATGACGGTGTGCAACGTCTGCACGCTGAACCTGCGGCAGGCCAACTACCAGCTCCTCAACGACCCGGCGCTCCGCGAGCGCGTCAACGACAACCTGGAGCGCGTCGGCGTGCCCCGTTACGAGACGGACGTCGACTGCGTCCACTTCCTCTGGCTCGTCGCGGGTGAGAGCTTCTCGGAGCTCCGGGACGTCGCGCACAAGGGCCTTCGCGGCCTGAAGATCGCGCCGTTCTACGGCTGCCAGATCCTGCGGCCATCCAAGCTGATGGGCTTCGACGACCCCGACCGTCCCGACTCCATCGAGCGGATCATCACCGCCTGCGGCGGCGAGCCGATCGACTACCCGGCCAAGATCAAGTGCTGCGGCTTCCCGATCATCCAGGCACGCGAAGACACCGCGCTCGGCGAGCTGATCCAGCCGATCGAGCAGGCGAAGGAAGCCGGCGCGGACGTGATGGTCACCCCCTGCCCGCTCTGTCACCTCTCACTCGACGCGTGGCAGTCGAAGCTCAAGAAGCAGACGGGGAAGGACTTCCAGATGCCGATCCTCCACCTCTCGCAGCTGATCGGCGTCGCCGCCGGCCTGGAGGACTCGGAGCTCCGCTTCAAGCGGCACGTCGTCTCGATGGCGCCTGTGCTCGAGAAGCTCGCGCTTTAGAAACGACCGTTTGCCTCTAGGCTGCCGCGATGTCGACGGCGCTCGTGTTGCTGCTCTGCGTCACGGTCGCAGTAGTCGTCTACTCATGGTTCGAGGCAGGTTGGCTGCGGACACGAGTCCTCGAGGTGCCGGTCACCGGCCTTCCCGAAGCGCTCGACGGCGTCCGGATCGGGCACCTCTCTGACTTCCACCTCGGCGCGCGCCTCTCTCGTGGGAACCGCGCGACGTCACGGGCGGTCGCCTGGGTCGCCGCCCGACGTCCGGATCTGGTCTGCGTTACGGGCGATCTCGTCTCGCACCCGCGTGGCGAGGCGCGGCTCCGCTCACTCCTCATCGATCTCGAGCGGCCTCTCGTCGTCCTTGGCAACCACGATGTCGCCGTGACTCGCGATCCCTTCTCCCGGGCCGCGGAGCTGCGCGACCTCGAACGTGGTCTGTTGCTCCGCGACGCGGCGCGGACGATCGAGCTTCACGGTGAGCTGATCGGCGTTGTCGGGGTTGACCCCGAGACGTACAGCGCACGGCGAGGCGCGCCGCACGCGCTCCTTGACCCTGCGGCCACTTTCCGACTATTGCTGTGCCACTTTCCAGGCGTCGTTCTGCGAGTTCCGTCCGCTTCGTTCGACCTCATCGTCGCGGGACATCTCCATGCCGGGCAGATCAGCGTCCCCCTCGGCCGCCGTCACATCGGGCTTGCACACCCGAGGGCGCGATTCGTCAGCGGCCTCTACGAGACGTCGGCCGGCACGATGCACGTCTCCCCGGGCACAGGGACTACATTCGTCCCCTTCCGCCTCTTCGCCCGGCCCGAGGTTACGGAGCTCGTGCTGCGTTGCAGGCGCTAGACCCTAGTGGAACGAAACGCGTGCATCCGGCGCCGCGAACCCCACACCTCAGAGGAGAACACTGGGCGCCCTGCCTACCGCAGGTGTCTACGCCTCGGCGCTTGCGACGCCCGCCAGCAGCAGCTCGGCGATCTGGATCGCATTCAGCGCGGCGCCCTTGCGGAGATTGTCGCACGAGAGGTAAAGCGCTAGTCCCGTCGACGAGGCCGTGTCGTGGCGGATGCGGCCGACGAGTACCTCGTCGATACCAGTCGCAGCCGCGGGCGTCGGGAACGCCGGCAACTCCACTACCCGTACGCCCGGCGCATCCCCGAGCAGGCGTGCTGCGCCGTCGGGCCCGAGCGGCTCCTCGAGCTCGACCCAGATCGCCTCCGAGTGACCGATCATCACCGGAACGCGGACGCACGTCGCGGAGATCGGCAGATCCGGAAGCTCGAGAATCTTGCGCGTCTCCGCGCGGAGCTTCGCCTCCTCGTCGGACTCCTCTGCCTCCCATGACCAGTCCATCACCAGATCGTGGTCCGAAGACCGTTCCGCCGAGAGCTCCTGCATTCGGTGTGTCCCTGCTCCGGATACGGATTGGTAGGTCGAGACGCGAATCCGGGCGAGGCCAGCCTCGTCGTGGAGCGGCTTGAGCACGCACGTGAGTGGAATCGTGCAGCAGTTCGGGTTCGCGACGATCCGATCGCGCTCCAACGCATCGAGCGCTCGCGTCCCGTTCACCTCCGGGACGACCAGCGGATACCCGTCGACGAGTCGATACGCCGACGACTTGTCGATGCAGATCGCGCCGGACGCCGCCGCCACTGGAACGAGCTCGCGGCTCGCCGACGTGCCCACCGAGAAGAAGAACAGGTCGACGTCGCCCCTACCCAGCCTCTCGGGGGTCGCCTCCTCCACCAGGAGTTCCCGGTCGCCGAACCGAATTCGGCTCCCTGCGGATCGGGCCGACGCGAACGCGCGGACGTTCTCGAATCCCCGCTCGGCAAGGAGCGCCAGCGTCACGGCGCCGACCGCACCGGTCGCGCCGACGACGCCGATCCTCGGGCGGACGTCCATGCGCATCTGTTCTAGCGGACGCCGTCGAGTCCCTGCTGGTTCATGCCGGTCGGCGTCCGGCGAGCGCGCGTCCGAGTGTCACTTCGTCGGCGTACTCGAGATCGCCGCCCACGGGAAGCCCGCTCGCGAGTCGGGTCACGATGACCCGGTCGCGGAGGCGGTCCGCGAGGTACGCGGCCGTAGCCTCCCCCGTCATGGTCGGGTTCGTCGCCAGCACGATCTCCTCGACACCATCCGCGCCGACGCGGTCGAGGAGACGTTCGATCCGCAGGTCGCCGGGCTCGACGCCGTCGAGAGGCGAGAGCGCGCCGCCGAGGACGTGGTAGAGGCCGCGATACTCGTGAGTCCGCTCGAGCGAGAGCACATCGACTGGCTGCTCGACCACGCAGATGACCGTGCGGTCCCGGCGCGGGTCGGAGCACACGCTACAGAGCTCCCCCTCGGTTAGGTTCCCGCACTCGCGGCACGGTCGAACCCGTGCCTTCACGTCGGCGATGGCATGCCCGATCGCGTTCGCCTCGTCCGCTGGCGCGGCGAGGATGTGAAACGCAAGCCGCTGTGCGGTTCGCGTGCCGATCCCGGGGAGACGCGTGAGCTGCGCCACGAGGTTGTCGACTGCCGGGCTGAGCACACCCGAACGTTAACCGGCTCAGTCGGACGAGTGCCGGCCGCGGCTAGCCGGCGAAGCCCAGCGCGCCGAGGTCGGGCATCTGGCTGCGAAGCTTCGCCTCCACGGCCTGCGATGCGGCCCGGAGCGCTTCGTTCGCCGCGGCGAGCGCCATGTCGCCGAGCATCTCGGGGTCCTCCGGGTCGATCGCGCGAGGATCGATTCTCAGCTCGACGAGCTCGCCCGCCCCGTTCGCCTTGGCGGTGACCATGCCGCCCCCAGCCGACGCCTCGGCGATCTCGTCCTTCGCGGCGGCCTGCGCCTCCGCCATCTGCTGCTGCATCTCCTGTGCCTGCTTGAGCAGGGCGTTCATATCCATCTTCACGAGTTCTCCTCCACTTCGGTTGCGTCGAGGTCGCTTTCGAGCAGCGCGATGAAGCCCCGCTCGTCGAGGGGCTGCTCGTCGGCGCCGCCGTCGCCCGGGGCAGCGTCGGTGACCGCCGTCACGACCGCCAGCCGGCGGCCGGTGACGTCGTAGAGCGCGTCGCGGAGCAACTGCGCGTTGCCCGGCTCCTCGACCTGGGTGCGGTGAAACTCCGCACCGGGCCGGAACGAGAGCGTGAGCGTATCGCCCTCGAGCTCCGACGGGCTCGCCTCGGCAAGGAGCGTCGCGACAGGAATCGAGCGCTCCTTCACCGCCGGAAGCACGCTGCGCGACCAGGCCTCCTGCATCTGCTCGAGCGAGACTCCAGGTGCGGCAGGCGTGGTCGTCTCACCCTCCGGCACCGCAGGTGCCGGGCCCGCCGCGGGTGCGGGAACGGGGGAGGGGCCCCACGACTCCGCGGCGGGTTGACCGGCGTGCATCCGGGATTCCAGCACTTCGACCCGATGGACGAGCGATTCTCGCGCGAGATCGGACTGGGGCCTCGTCACCTTGACGAGCGCCAGCTCCAGCGGAAGCCGGGGGTCGCCGCCCTGGCGCTCGTCCTCGAGCACGATGGCGAGAAGGTCGATCAGGCGTACCACGGTCGGCTCCGGAAGCTGGTTCGCCTGCTCGCGCAGCCGCTCACGCGACTCCTCGGTCAGTGGCAGCGAGTCGGGCACGTGACCGAGATGCTGCACGAGCAGCAGATGGCGCAGATGCTCGAGCAGATCGCGCGTGAGTTGCGCGAGATCGAGCCCGCGCTCCGCCAGCTCCTCGAGCGTCACGAGCGCGCCGGCGACGTCCCGGTCGACGATGGTGTCGCAGAGCCGGAAGAGGACGTCCTCCTCGACGGCGGCGCCGAGCTGGAGGACGTCCTGCACGGAGATCGACTTGCCGGTCGCCGCCGAGAGCTGGTCGAGTGTGGAGATGGCGTCGCGGTAGGCGCCCCCGGCGCTCCGCGCGATCAGCGAGAGGGCGGCGTCGGGCGCGTCGATCCCCTCTCCGTCGCACACCGTCCGCAGGGCGTGGACGAGCTCGCGCATCCGCGGGCGCTGGAAGACGAACGTCTGGCAGCGGGAGCGGACGGTCGGGATCACCTTCGCGAGATCCGTCGTGCAGAAGACGAAGACGAGGTGGGGCGGGGGCTCCTCGATGAGCTTCAGGAGGGCGTTCCAGGCCTGGTTCGTGAGCTGGTGCGCCTCGTCGACGATGTAGACCTTGTACTGCCCTTCGGCCGGGCGGAGCATCGCGCGCTCGCGGATCTCGCGCACCTCGTCGATCCCGCGCTGCGACGCGGCGTCCATCTCGATCACGTCCAGCGACGTCCCGTCCGCGATGGCGCGTGAGATCCGGGTGCTCGCGTCGAAGTCAGGTGTCGGCCCGCGTTCCGCGTTCAGCGCCTTCGCGAGGATGCGTGCCATCGACGTCTTGCCCGTCCCGCGCGGCCCGGCGAACAGGTACGCCTGCCGTACCTGGTCGTGCTCGAGTGCGTTTCGGAGTGTCCGGACCACCGCCTCCTGGCCGACGACCTGGGTGAAGTCGAGCGGCCGATATTTCCGATAGAGCGCGGTCACGACGCCATTCTCGCAGACCGCCGATCCCGGTCGGTCGAGCGCCCGGCCGCGCATTCCGTCGTCGTGCAGGCGACCCCGGGTGGTGTCGTCGCCGACTGCTCGGGCCGGGCGGTGCCGCGTCACCTGGGAGGGAGTTCTTAGCGCTGCTTCCTTCCGGACCTGACGCGGTTCGAACGCTCCCAGTGCGCGGGACCCGACCGTCAACGCAACGTGTCGACGACCCATGCCCGCGACCGCCGCCCTCGGACGGCGTTCGGTCCCGCTGGAGCGGATTTCGGGTTCAGGGAACCGCTGACTCCCCACCTAGCGCGACCGGGCGCGCGCAGCGTAGCAGGGGCTTGCGAGCCGACGCCGAACGCTCCCCGACCGGTGTCCTCTACACTCACGACGCGGATGGGCATTGCCGCGCCCTCACTTGCCGAAGCGTCGAGCCGTCTGCCCTCTTCGGTCAAGGCAGATCCGGCGAGCGCCGATGACGTCCTTGTGACGTCTGTCGCCAGCGCCCCGCCGGCGGTCGACGAGCCGGTCAGCCCGGAGCTCGCGCTCGTCGATCCGGAGCTCCGAGAGCGCCTCCGTGCGCTCCTTCCGGAGATCGAGCTCGAGCCGCCTCCGCCGCTCCTTCGGGCCGTTCCGAACCGGGAGCCGGACGAGGCCCTGCCCCTTTCCCCGCCGCCGGAGCTGGTCGGGTCGTCCGATCATGGCGCCGTCGTCCATCCGGCGCCGCAGCAGGCTCCGGTCTATGTCTATCCGACGCGCGGGGAGCGGTTCCGGTCGTTCGCGAAGGCGTTCGTCGCGGGTGCGGCGGCGGCGACGGTGATCACGGTGGGTGTCATCGCGGAGCGCGATGAGGGCCCCGTCGTCGCCCAGGACGTCGGCACCGCTCCGCCAACGGTCGCCGCTCCCGTCCCGGCGCCGAAGGTCACATCCGGCCGAAGCGGGGCGCAGAAGACGGTGAAGAAGCCGGCCTCAACGCCCAGCAGCACCCGCGCGAAGCAAACGAGCGCGAAGCAGGAGAAGACACAGGCAACGAGCCGGCCGAAGACGCAGCGTGCATCCGCGAAGCGGACGGCCAAGGCCAAGGCCGCGGGCCAGGCCGGCCGTTCGAAGGCGACCCCGCCGCCCGCCGCGACCGAAGAGCCGAAGCGGTTCGCGTGGGCGCCGGTGAACGGCGCAGTCGGCTATCGCTTCGAGCTCTTCCGCGGAGACAAGCAGGTGCTCGACGTGCGGACGACGGCCCCGGCCTATGAGCTCCCGGCCCGCTGGCGGCACGCCGGCCGCAACCAGACCCTCACGAAGGGCGACTATCGCTGGTATGTCTGGCCGCTGCGCTCGAGCGGCCCGGGCGCCGTCGCGGTCGTTCAGGCGCGCCTCAGAGTTCCGTAGCCCGCCCACTCACTCGTGCAGGGGACGGCGGGCTGGAGTCGAAGTCGATCCATGCCGATGAGCTCGTCGATGGAACCGACCGGGACAACGCTACCGCCGGACATCACGCGGGTCAGCCCGGAGCTCGCGCTCGTCGACGCGGACCTCGCGCGCCGTCTTCGCGCTCGCATCCCGCGGAAACGCCCCGGCCACACTCCGCCGCTCCCGATTCTGCGGCTGCCGTCTGCACCGGTGCGGGACGGCGAGGCGTCGCCACAGCCCACCAGCCCGTAGCGCCGCTGGCTTCCTGCCGAGCCGCTGGCCGGACGCAGGCTCCGCTAGCCTTGCACCTCCCGGGCGCATAGCTCAGCGGGAGAGCGCTCGCTTCACACGCGAGAGGTCCCTGGTTCGATCCCAGGTGCGCCCATCCCTCACGCACAGACGGCCGCGCCCTCGCTGTTCGATTTCTCGTCAGAGGATTCCCCGGCTCTCGGCGGAACATCAGCGGCACGTAATCCGCCAAGGAGTTGAGTCATGGAGACCAGGCACGAGCGCCGGTTCGCGATCGTGGGCGAGGGGAGCCTCTTCGACGGCGCTGCATACTGGGCGACGCTGATCGGCGTCTACCTCATGGT
>Ga0207661_10000886_pt1 | contig 19662 bp, 20 predicted proteins | sample KBSC713LmetaG_FD_184337 | JGI IMG/M metagenome (GOLD analysis project Ga0207661, IMG submission 184337) | Corn rhizosphere microbial communities from Kellogg Biological Station, Michigan, USA - KBS C7.1-3L metaG (SPAdes) (version 2) | ecosystem: Host-associated > Plants > Roots > Rhizosphere ...
GAGGCGGGCTGCGTGGGCTTCCACCGGTACGCGATAAATATGACGCAGCAGCTGGAAGGACTCTTCGAGCGGCAGGTCCCACCACAGCTGCGACCGCTGCCCGAAGACCACACCGATGCGGGCGGCCAGCGTGGCCCGCTGCGGCACCGGGGTCAGCCCACAGACGCGGACCGCGCCGGACGACGGCATCAGCACGCCGGTCAGCATCTTGAGCGTGGTCGACTTGCCGGCGCCGTTGGGGCCGATGTAGCCGAGCATCTCGCCGCGCTCGACGCGGAGGTCGATGCCGTCGACCGCGGACACGACGCGGCGTTCGCGGCGCAACCGGCCGATTTTCGCGTACACGGTGAAGTCTTTGCGCAGATCCTGCATCTCGATGACGCTCATGAGCCGGTGCTCCGGTAATGGCGGATGCCGGTTCGCCAGAGCAGCCCGGCCACGGCGGCGGACGCGGCGGCCACGGCCGGCGTGCACCAGCCCAGCCAGCTTGGTCCGCCGAGCGGGTCGGGTTTGTCGAGGATGGCCAGGGCCGGGTAGTAGGCGACGAAGGCAAAGCCCAGCCCGTAGGCGAAGACGCGCCGAAACAGTCCACTGTAGATGCTCATCGGGTACATGCTGAATGTTCGCCCCCCGTAGGTGAAAGCGTTGGCAAACTCTCCGGACTCGATCCAGTAGAAGGCGACGGTCGAGCCGCCGACGAACACGCCCATGAAGTACACCGCCCCGAAGAGCGGGCCGAGCACCAGCAGCACGGCGTGGGCGGGGGTCCAGTCGATCGGGGCGAGCACGACCGCGACGATGAACACGATGCTCGCCTGGACCACCTGGCCGATGCGGCGGGGCGTGAAGTCGGTGAGGATCAGCTGCGCAAGCACCGGCCGGGGCCGGATCAGGATGGCGTCGAGCAGGCCGGTCCGCACGTACAGGCGGATCCGCTCGATGTTGCCCACGCACAGGTCGCAGACGTTGAACGCGAGCCCGGCCAGCCCGGCCATCAGGAGCGCCTCGCGCATCACGAACCCGCCGAGGGACGGGGTCACCCGAAAGAGGATGAGGATGACCGCGACCTCGAGGAACGTCACGACGGCGGAGCCGGACAGGTCGATCGCGAACGACGCACGGTACTGCGCCTGCGCGCGGAGCTGCGCGCGTACCAACTGCTGATAGGCCTTGAGATCAACCACCCTGCACCACCAGGCGCCGTTCGGCGGCTCGTTGCACGCGGACGCAGGCGAGGAACGCCACCACGGCCCAGAAGGCCTGCACCGCCAGCAGACCGAATTGCACCGGCAGGGACACCCGCTCGACGAGGATGTCGACCGGCGCCTGTTGCAGTGACGGGAACGGGGTGCCGAGCCAGATCGTCCACACCAGCCAGCCGGGCAGGAAGCGGATCGGAAGGTATTGCCCGCCCAGAAGCGAAGCGAGCACGACGAACGCCATCATCGGCCCGCGCGAGTCCAGCAGCCAGAAGGCCGTCGACTGCACCAGGTAACGGCAGGCAAACGAGATGAGCACGCCGAGCAGGACCGACACCGCGAAGAGGGGATAGGTGGTGATCCGCTGCGGCGCGTACAGCGTGAAGGCCAGCGCACCGGCGAACATCGGCACCGTTGAGCGGGTGAGCGCCTGGAACCCGGCCCGGCCGAGGTCGCCGCCGAGGTAGTTGAGCACCGGGTGGATCGGCCGCAGCAAGTCGGCCACGACGTCGCCGGAGCGGATCCGGTCGGCCAGGCCGACGTCGGACCAGGCGCCGACGGTCGCCAGCAGCCCCTGGTTGATCCAGACGAGCGTGACGAGCTGGCTGGCGCCGTATCCGGCGACCGGGCCGCCGCGGGCGTGCACGACGGCGAGCAGCACCGAACAGTTGAGGAAGCCGAAGACGGTGTTGGTGAAGATCCCTGCGATCGTTGCCTGTCGATAGGTCGAGTAGCGCCGGAAGCCCGCGCCGATCAGCGCGACGAAGGAGCGCAGCGCAGCGCCGTCGGGCATCTGGACCGCAGGCCGCGTTTTGGCCGCCTCCTCGGAAGACGGCCGGTAAAGGCGCGCAGCGAAGCGACCAGGAGGCCAGAAGCGCATCGTTGCATCATCAGACATGAACATCCGGTAGCGCGACGGAATACTTCGGTCGCCTCGCTCATAGGTCGGCGCTCATCCACGTCGAGTCCTCGTGGGCGAAGCCGAGGCTCGCGTAGAACGCCCGCACGCGCTCGTTGTGGGCCTCGGTCTCGAGGAACATGCGGGTCGCCCCGGCCTTCGCGGCCGCCGCCATCGCGTGGCTGAGCAGCTCGCGGCCGACACCCCGGCCGCGGTCGCGCACGTAGATCTCGTCGAGCAGCGCCTCCCGTCCGCCGGACTCAAGGCTCCAGCCCCAGGTGACGACCGCGTAGCCGCCATCGCCGGCCAGCCACACCTGGCCGTGGGTGTCGTCGGCGAGCAGCGGATCGAGGCCCCGGGCCACCCGGTCGGGGTCGAACTCGTGCCGGTCGACGGCGTAGAACTCGCGGATCAGCGGCATCAGCTCGTCGCGGTCGGGCATTCCCGCTCGACGGATCACGGCCATGGGCGCCAGTATGTCGCGCGTGACCGCCGCTTCGAGAATTGTCGCCGGCAACGACGTCATTCAGCCCAACGGGCCGCGCTATCGTGACAATCACATTCGGGATCGGCCTCCTCACGGCTTAAGCTCCCGATCGTGCGTGTGCTCATCATCGGCTCCACGGGATACATCGGGTCAGCGGTCGCCTCGGCCGTCGCGGCGGCCGGGCATGAGGTGATCCCCCTGTCGCGGCGGGAGACCGGTCCGGGCGTCCTCGGCGACCTCGCGCGCCCCGAAACCATCGAACCGGCGCTGCGTGAGGCCCGGCCGGACGTCATCGTCCACGCTGCCCACCCGATCGGCGCCGCCGCCGACCTCGCCGCGATCGACCGGTTGAGCGCGTTCGGCGCCGCGCTCGTCTACACCAGCGGCATCTGGTGGATCGGGGCGACCGGCGACACTCCGTTCGACGAACGGCAGCCGCACGGAAACTCCGACCGCGCCCGGGTCGAGGCCGCCGTCCTTGCGGCCGCGCCCACGATCCGGTCCGTCGTCATTCGGCCCGGCATCGTGTACGGGCACCGCCGCGGCATCCCGGCCGAGATGGTCGAGTGGGCCGGCCGCTTCGGCGTCGGGCGCTACGTCGGGTCACCCGGCACCCGCTGGCCGGTCGTGCACGTGGAGGACCTCGGCGACCTTTTCGTGGCCGCGATCGAGCGGGCCGAGCCGGGCGCGGTCCTGCACGGGGTCGGCGAGACCGTGCTGTCCTCCGACGTCGCCGCCGCGGCCGACCGGGCCGCCGGGGGCGCCGGCCGGGCCGAGGCGTGGCCGGTCGAGGCGGCCGCGGTCGAGCTGGGCGAGCGGTACGCCGCCAACCTGGCGCTCGATCAGGTGCTCAGCAGCACGCGAACGCGCTCGTCGATGGATTGGCACCCGCACCGGCCCGGGCTCGTGGCCGACCTGACGGGCTAGCGCCTGCTCAAAGGGGCCGGGCCCCTTGAAGCAGGCGCTAAGCCCTGCGCGGCTCGCCGCGGTAGGTGCCGAAGGACCACAGGTTGCCTTCCGGGTCTTTCACCGTGAAGCCGCGGGAGCCGTAGTCGGCGTCGTTGAGCTCCTGGACCACCGTGGCGCCGGCGTCGACCGCCCGCTTGAAGAGCGCGTCCGGCTCGTCGCACACCACGTAGCAGCCGAACGTGCCGGCCCGCAGCGGCCACTTGTCGTCGGGCGTGTCGCGGTCGCTGCCGAGCATGACGCCGCCGCCCAGCGGCCAGGACAGCTGGGCGTGTTGCACCATGCCACCAGCGTCGCCGTCGCCGTAGACGGCGGTCTCCTCGAAGCCGAACGCGTCGACGAGGAAGCGGATCAGGCCGCGCGCGTCGGTGGCGCGCAGCGACGGCCAAACCGTCGGAGCTGGAATGTTCTCGGTCATGCGTCCGACTCTGCCAGCGCCAGCACCTCGTCGGCTTGGATGAATCGGAACTCGCTCGGCGCGCACCCGGCGAACTCGGCGAACTCGCGGGCCATGTGCGCCTGGTCGTAGTACCCGGAGGCGACGGCCAGGTCGGCGAGCGACCGGCGGCCGCCCTGGGCGGTGTCCAGCTGCAGCCCGCGCCGGGCGCGGTCGAACCGGACCACCCGCCCGGCGACCTTGGGGCTCAGCCCGACCTCGGTGGCGAACTGGCGGCCCAGGTATCGACTGCTCCAGCCGAGGTCGTCGGCGAGCGCGGCGATCGGGACGGCGCCGCCCGAGTCGGTCAGCCGCCGCCACGCCTCGACCACCTCGGGCCGGGGCAGCACGCCCGGGTTGACCCGCCGCCAGAGCAGCTCGTCGAGCACGTCGAAGCGGGCCGCCCACGACGGTTGCATCACCATGCGCTCCCGGATCTCCTCCGCGAACGAGCCGAGCAGCGCCGCGCCGTCGACGTCCACCGAGGCGAGCTCTCCAGCGGGCAGGCCGAGCAGCGCCCGCGCGCCGAGCGGGGAGAGCGACAGCTGGATGCCCGACTGGCGACCGTCGTGCGCGATCATCGCCGGAGTCGTATGCAGGCCGCCGACCAGCGTGTCGTAGGCGCCGGGCGGGGTCGCCGGGTCGGGGTGCTCGACCATGATCAGCGGGTCGTCGAGCGTGACGATCATCGTGAGGTGCGGAGAGGGGAGACCGCGGTGGCGCGCCGGAGTGCCGCCGACCAGCCGGTAGCCGGTGTACCACCCGACGTACGGGCGCAGCCGGGGAGCCGACCGGCGCACCGCGGACTCGGAGATCATGGCGCCTCCACGGAACCGTCCGGGCGGCGAACCGTGATCGCCCAGCGCTCGAATCCGCCGTACACCGGCGGGTGCTTGGCGGCCAGCCGCTCGTCGAGCTCGATGCCCCAGCCGGGCGCGGTCGACGGGGTCGCGTAGCCGGCCGCGATCGTCGGCGTCCCCGGGAAGATCTCGTGCACGACCGGCGCGTACACGTGCCCCTCCTGGATGCCGAACGCCGGGCTGGCGAGGTCGAGCGCGAGGTTGGCCGCGCAGCCGACCGGGGAGACGTCGGCCGGGGCGTGCCATGCCGTCTGGACGCCGGTCAGCTCGCAGAGGTTGGCCAGCTTCCAGCCGGGGGTGAGCCCGCCGACCGCCGAGATGTGCAGCCGCAGCAGGTCGACCCCGCCGCCGGTGACCAGCCGGACGGCCTCCGGCACCGAGGCGACCAGCTCGCCGACCGCGATCGGGACGGGGCTGGCCGCCCGTACCTCGGGGAGGCGCGCGTAGTGCTCCGGCGGGATCGGGTCCTCGAGGAAGAACAGCCCGTACGGCTCCAGCGCCCGCGCCAACCCGACCGCCTGCTTCGGGGTGAGCCGGCTGTGGACGTCGTGCAGCAACTCGACGTCGTCGCCGAGCCGCTCACGGGCGGCCGCGAAGAGCTTTGGGGTCTGCCGCAGGTAGGCGTGGACATCCCAGCCGTCCGGGTTGGGCGCGTCCGGGTACCCGCCGACCGTGGCCGGCGCGCCGTAGGTGCCGAGGCCGAGTTGCCCGGTCTGCAGCCGGACGTGGTGATAGCCCTCGTCGATGAACTCGGCCGCCCGGTCGAGCGTCTCGGCGAAGTCGTGGCCGGAGGCGTGCACGTATACCGGTACCGCCTCGCGCAGGCGGCCGCCGAGCAGCTCGTAGACCGGCATGCCGGCCCGCTTGCCGGCGATGTCCCACAGTGCCATGTCCACCCCGGACAGGGCCGAGTTCAGGACGGGCCCGCTCCGCCAGTACCCGGAAAAATGCAGCATCCTCGTGAGGTCGGTGATGGCGGCCGGGCTGCGTCCGATGAGAAACGGGCGGAGGTGCTGTTCGACGGCCGCGACCACGGCGGCCGAGCGCTGATTGAACGTGGCGCAGCCGAGGCCGTAGAGCCCGTCGTCGGACGTGTCGATGCGCACGACGACGAGGTTGACCCCCTCCGGCGCGGTCACGATGACGCGGACATCGGTGATCCTCAACCTGCTCGCTCCTCGATCGCCAGCGGATATGCCGCCGTGAAGCCGATGAGTTCGCGCGCCGGCGCGAGGTCGATCGGCGCCGCCCGGCCGGGGAATTCGGGGCGCGGCACGCCTGGATGGAAGCGCCGCAACAACCATTCCGTGGGATACGGGGCGAGCGTCTCCTCGGCGGCGACGTAGAGGACGTGGGCACCGGGGTCGGCCGGGCTCAGCGAGGCGAGCATGGCCCGGGCGGCATCGCGCGCGTCGAGGTAGCACCACAGGTCGTTGGTGCCGCGCTCGGGGTGCTCGACGAACTCGGCGGCCCGCGCGGGAAGGCGGCCGTCGATCGTGCCGACGAACGGAAGCCGCAGCGCGACGACGTCCATCCCGTAGCGAGCCGTGATCATCTCCGCGGTCAGCTCGTCGACGCGTTTCGACAGCGCGTACGGGTCCATGATCTGCAGCGGCAGGCCGGTGTCCATCGGCAGGTACGGGATGGTGAGCTGGCGCGGGGCGAACGGCAGGCCGCAGATGGCATAGCTGGACGCGATCGCCGCGCGGGTGATGCCGGCCTGGCCGGCCTGGTCGAGCACGGTGAAGGTGGCCAGGGTATTGACCCCGAACACGTCCTCCGGCGGGTCGACCAGCGGCGTCGGGATCGCGGCCAGGTGGATGACCGCGTCACAGTCGCGCAGCGCGCGGGCCACCGCCTCGACCTCGCGCGCGTCGCCGACCACGACCTCGGTCGCCGGCAGCGGCTCGGCCGGCTCCTCGAGGACCAGCGCGGTCGTCGGGATCGACTCGGCGGCCAGCAGATCCAGCGTGGCGCGGCCGATCATGCCGGCGGCACCGGTTACGAGTACCCGCACGATGCGGGAACTTACCAGCGGTTTTGGCGGCCGCGCGGCCCGAGTTTGCGGGAGGCCGCGCTTGGCCGGGCTCCGGACGTTGCTGGTATCCATGGCTCATGAAGTTCCGGGTGCTCGGGCCGCTGCAAGCGCTCGACCGGAACGGTCCGATCACGCTCGGTGGTCCGATGCAGCGGGCCGTGCTCGGCGCCCTGCTGCTCGAGCCGAATCGCGTGGTCTCCATGGACCGGCTCATCGACCGGCTCTGGGGCGATGACCCGCCGTCCCGCGCGAGCGGCACCCTGCGGGCATACGCGTCGAACCTGCGCCGCGCGCTCGGCGGATCGGAGGTGCTGGTCTGGCGAGCCCCCGGGTACCAGCTGCGGATCGAGCCCGACGACGTCGACGCGTCACGGTTCGAGCGGCTCCTCGACGAGGCGCGCTCGGCGCCCGACCCGGCCACCGCCGAACCTCTCCTGGCCGAGGCGCGGGCGCTGTGGCACGGCCCGCTGCTGGCCGACCTCGCCACCGTCGACTTCCCCGAGCGGGTTCGCTTCGACGAGCTTCGGCTGGTCGCGCTCGAGGAACATGGTGCGGCGCTCGTCGCTCTGGGCCGGGAACAGGAGCTGGTCGCCGAGATCGACGCGGCCGCCGCCGAGCATCCGCTGCGCGAGCGCCTCCGAGCCGTGCAGATGGTCGCCCGCTACCGGGCCGGGCTCCAGGTCGAGGCGCTCGACGTGTACGCCGAGCTGCGCCGCCGGCTCGTCGACGAGCACGGCCTGGACCCCGGGCCGGAGCTGCGCCGCCTGCAGGAGCAGATCCTGCGCCAGGACCCTTCACTCTTGTTTGTCGGGCAGTCGTCATCACTGGTCGGACGGGCCGCGGAAATCGCCGTCCTCCGCCGGATGCTGGTTTCCGGTGGCGGCCGGCTGGCGCTGCTCGAGGGTGAGGCCGGGATCGGCAAGACCCGGCTGGCCGAAGCGATCGCGGCCGAGGCGGCGGCGCTGGGCTACGACGTGCGGTGGGGCCGGGCGATCGAGGGCGGCGGCGCCCCGCCGTGGTGGCTGTGGACGCCGGTGGTGCCGGGCCTGTCGTTGCCCGAAGATCAGGATCCGGTGGTCGCGCGACAGCGGCTCAACCAGGCGCTGGTCGACGCGCTCGGTTCAGCGAAGCCGCTGTTGGTGGTCCTCGAGGACCTGCAGTGGGCCGACGCCGCGGCGCTCTCCTCGCTGGAGTTCGTGGCCGCCCAACTGCCGGTCTTCATCGTCGCCACCTACCGCGAGAGCGACCTCGGCGACGCCCCCGCCCTCCGGGCGACGCTCGGCGTACTCGCCCGGCTGCCCGGCGTCGAGCGGCTCGCGTTGCACGGGCTGAGCCTCGAGGAGGTGGCCGGGCTGATCCGCACGTACGGCGTCGACGTCCCGGCCGAGCCGGTCCACGAGCGCACCGAGGGCAACCCGTTCTTCATCACCGAGCTGCTACGGCTGGACGCCCCGGTGTCCGCCGTGCCGCTGTCCGTCCGGGACGTCGTGCGTCGGCGGGTGGCCCGGTTGCCGGCGGCGACCCGGACGCTGCTCGACACGGCCGCGGTCGCCGGGCGGGAGTTCGATCTCGATCTGGTCGCGGGCGCCGGTGACCTCGCGGTGGCGGACGCGCTGGCGGGCGTCGAGCCGGCCGTCGAGGCCGGGATCGTGCAAGCCGTGCCGGACGCGGTCGGTCGCTACCGGTTCAACCACGCGCTGGTCAGCGACACGCTGGCCGGCGACCTCACGCTCACCCACCGGGCCCGCGTGCACGAGCGGCTGGGCCGGGCGCTCGCGGACGCGTACGGCGAGGACGCGCGGCAGGCGGCGGCGATCGCCGAGCACCTGTGGGCCGCGCTGCCGACCGGCGACGTCGCCGTCGCGCTCGCCGCCCAGCTGCGCGCGGCCGATGTGGCCTGGACCGGCCTCGCGTACGAGCAGACCGAGGCGCTGCTGGCCCGCTCGGCGGCGCTGCTGGCTGCCCGGCCACCGGATCCGGCGCTCGACGACCTCGAGCTCGGCCTGCACATCCGGCTGGGCTCGACGTTGAGTGCGCGGCACGGGTACACGCTGGAAGCCCGCTCGGCCTTCAACCGGGCGCGAACGCTGGCCGACCGCCTCGACCGGCGCGCCGATGTGCTGCCGGCGCTGTGGGGGCTCGGCGCGACCGCCGTCGTCCGGGCCGACCTCGACGACGCCGAGGCAGTCACCCAGGCGGCGCTCGACGAGGGCCGGCTCGTGGGCGGGCCGGCGCTGGCCATCGGATACCAGGGGGTCGGCATCGTCGACTTCTACCGGGGCCGGCTCACCGCCGCGCGCAAGCAGTTCGCCGCCGCGCTTGCGGTCTGGGCTGAGGTCGGCGACCGCGTGCCGGTCCTGCACGGGCCGCCGGCTGGCGCGCGACCGGACGTGATGGCTCCTTCATACGACGCGTTGGCCGCATGTGTACTGGGTGAGCCGGCCGACGCCGACCGGCGGATCGCGGACGCCCTCCGGGCGGCGGCGGCGACCGGGCAGCCGTACGCGATCGCGTTCGTGCACAGCTTCCATGCGCGGCTCGGCGTCCTTTCGCGGTCGAGCTCGGTGGCGCGGTCGGCGGCGCTCGAGGCCATCGCGGTGGCGGAGGAGCACGGGTTCGCGCTTCTGGTGAGCCACGCGGTGATCCCGCTCGGCTGGGCGCAGGCGGTCGACGGCGACCCGCGCGGCGGGCTGGCCACGATCGAGCGCGGGCTGGCCGGCCTCGAGCGGATGCGCCAGCGGATCCTCGTGCCGTTCCACCTCGGGTTGCAGGCCTCGGTGCTGCGGATGCTGGGCGCGTCGGATGACGCTCGGGCCGTGTTGGACCGGGCGCGAACCGAGAACGCGGCCCGCGGTGGCGGCTTCGAGACGGCGTTCCTAGCCGATTCCTAACGGCTCCGGCCAGGCTCGTTGGCATGCGAGTACTGGTGACCGGGGCATCCCGGGGGATCGGACGGGCACTGGTGGTGGAGCTCTCCACGCGCGGGATGGAGGTCGTCGCCACCGCCCGCAACGCGGCGGACCTCGACGGGCTGCCGTCGGTGGCCAACCTGCCGCTCGACGTCACGTCCGACGCGTCGGTCGCGGCCGTCGCCGAGGCGGCCGGACCGATCGACGTCCTGGTCAACAACGCGGCGGTGAGCATCGCGGCGCCGGTGGAGGCGACGCCGGCCGGCGCGGCGCGCGACATGTTCGACACGAACGTGCTCGGGCCGCTGCGGATGATCGGCGCGTTCGTACCGGCCATGCGCTCGCGCGGCGGCGGGCTGGTCGTGAACGTGTCGTCGGTCGCCGGCCGGGCGGTGTTTCCGCTCAACGGCGTCCACGCGGCCAGCAAGCACGCGCTCGAGGCGATGAGCGAGGGGCTCGCGCTGGAGGCCGGGCCGCTGGGCATCCGGGTGCTGGTGTGCCAGCTCGGTGGGGTGGCCACCGGCATGTACCAGAACCAGCCGCGGTTCACCGACCCCGCGTACGCCGAACTGCACAAGGCCCAGGAGGAGGGCTTCGCCGAGCACGCCGCCCACCAGGCCACGCCGGAAGCGGTGGCCGGACCGATCGCCGATGCGCTCCAGGCCGCGGTGAATGGCCCGACGTTCGCCCGCGTGCCGATCGGCAAGGACGCCGAATGGGTGCTCGCCGAACGGGCCCGGCTGGACGACGCCGGCTGGGTCGCTCGTGTCCAAGCGATGAGGTGAGGAGCGATCATGACTGAGGCACTTGACCTGGTGCGACAGTGGACGGCCGCGGAGGCGGCCAACGACGCCGAGCGGCTCGACGCCGTTCTGGCGGAGAACTTCGTCGGGATCGGACCGTTCGGCTTCGTGCTCGACCGTGCACAGTGGATGGTGCGGTTCCGCAACGGCTTGGAGAACAGGGCATTTGCCGTCGAGGAGCCGTCGACGTATGACCACGCGGGGGCCGTCGTGGTGGTCGGCGTGCTCAACCAGCAGACGAGCTGGCAGGGCAACGACAACTCGGGTAAGTTCCGGCTCTCGGCCACGGTCGTGAAGGAAGGCGACGGCTGGAAGCTGGGCAGCGCCCACATCGGCGGGTTGCAGCCGCCGGGGCCCCCGCGGTAGCTACATCAGCCAGCCGTGCTCGTCGGCCAGCCGGACCGCCTCGGCTCGCGTGCGGGCGCCGGTCTTGCCGATCGCCGAGGACAGGTGGTTGCGGACGGTGCCTTCGGAGAGGCGGAGCTGGGCGGCGATGTCGGCGACGGTGCCGCCGTCGCGGGCGGCCACCAGGACCTCGGTCTCGCGCGGCGTCAGGGGACTGTCGCCGCTGGCGAGCGTCTCGGCCGCCAGCGTCGGGTCGACCACCCGCAGCCCGGCGGCGATCCGGCGCACCGCGTCGGCGAGCTGCCGGGCCGGGGTGTCCTTGACGACGAAGCCGCTCGCCCCGGCCGCCATAGCCCGGCGCAGGTAACCGGGCCGGCCGAACGTGGTGACCATGAGGACCTTGCAGGCCGGCACCGCGGCCCGGAGCGCGGCCGTTGCCGCGATGCCGTCCAGCCCGGGCATCTCGACGTCGAGGAGGGCCACGTCCGGCCGGGTCCGCCGGGCCGCCTCGACCACCTCGTCGCCCCGGCCGACCTCGGCGACCACCTCGAAGTCGGGTTCGAGGTCGAGGAGGGCGGCGAGCGCCCCGCGGACGAGCGCCTGGTCGTCAGCGAGGAGGAGGCGGATCGTCGATTCCACGCCGCCGATCATGGCATGATCGCTGGCCGAACTTGGGCCTGTCTCGACGCCGGGCCCGGCCCTCGGCTCCGGCCAGGTGCTTATGCCACGGTCACCCGCAGAGCGAACCCGCCCTGCGGGGACCGCCCGACCGTGACCGTGCCGCCGACCGCCGAGGCGCGCTCGCGCAGGCCGTCCAGGCCGTGTTCGGCGCCCTCGACCGCGGTCCCCCCCGGCCCGGTCCCGTCGTCCTCGACGGCCACCGACGACGGCGTCAAGGTGATCCAGCAGCGCTTGGCGCCGCTGTGCCGCACGACGTTCGTGACGCCCTCGCGTACCGCCCAGCCGAACAGCTCCTGCCGCGCCTCCGGCACGACGTCGATGGTCGGCGGCAGCTCGGGCTCGATCTCGGCGGACTCCAGGGCGGTGCGGGCCCGGGCCAGCTCGACGCCGAGCGTCACCTCGCGGTAGCCGCCGACCGCACTGCGCACGTCGGCCAGTGCCTCCCGGGCGAGCCGCTGGATGTCGGCGATCTCGGCCTGGGCCCGCTCCGGCGCCATCGACACGAGCCGCCCGGCCAGCTCGGCCTTCACCGACACCACGGTGAGCGAGTGGCCGAGCAGGTCGTGCAGGTCACGGGCGAAGCGATTGCGCTCGTCGGCCACGGCCAGCCGGGCGATCTCCTGATGGGCCGCATCGAGCTGGGCGTTGCGCTCGACCAGCCGGACGGTGCCCCACACCGCGAGCGAGGAGACCACGACGACGAACGCGAGGTTGTCGTCCGCGTGCCAGCCCGGCAGTACCCGGGTGACCACCACGATCAGGGCGGCGTACCCGGCCACGATCGTCCAGGCGATGCGGGTCGGGAACAGGAAGATCGTCATCACCGAGATGTAGACCATCGACCCGAGAGCCGGCTGGCCGATGGTCGCCGCCAGGAGCACTGCGAGGCCGATCATCGCGCCGATGATGAGGACGTTCTCGGCCAGGTCGAGTCGCCGGAACCGGACGCGGAACGAGGACCGCAGCCGGATGAAGCCGGCGATGTACAGCACGGAGAACAGCACCGCGAACGTGACGCCGGCGATGCGGCGCCACGGTTCGGGGTGGTGCCATGCCGTCCGGACCGGGTCGACCATGTAGACCAGCCAGACCGCGGCCCACAGCCAGATGTACCGGGCGCGAGCCGTTCCGATCTGCCTGATCCTCGTGCTCATGTCGCCACGCTACCGATCTCAGGCCCGCGCGGTGTCGGCCTGGAACCGGCGGATGCCGATGAAGCCCAGCACGATCGCCCAGCCGAGCAGGACCAGAACGGCGTTGAAGTTCAGGCTGCCGTGCTCCAGCGGGGCACGGGCGACGTCGGCTGCCCAGTACGAGGGCGTGTACTTGGCCACGATCTGCATGAAGTGCGGCATCTGGTCGTACGGGAGCCAGAGCCCGCCGAGGAGCGCGAGCAGGAAGAACAGCAGCCCGTTGACCTGCTGGATGCTGTCGGGCTTGGCGATGTAGCCGATGATCAGCCCGAGCGCGGCGAACGGCAGCGCGGACAGCCACGAGCCGATGAACACCAGCACCCACGTCGCAGCGCTCAGCCGGACGCCGAGGACGGTCGCGCCCAGCCCGTAGACGACGATCAGCGACGGCAGGACCAGGACCAGCGACAGCAGGACCTTGCTGATCACGTATCGCAGCGGGTTGAGCGGCGTCAGGCGGAGCTGGCGGTTCCAGCCCACGCCGCGCTCGACGGCGATCGAGCCGGCCGTGCCGGTCGCCGAGGACATCGCGCCGAAGATGCCCATGCTGACCATGATGTAGGCGGCGACCGTCGTGTTGTGATACGTGTCGTGCTTGTTCGGCGTACCGATGACAAGCAGCAGGATCGCCGGCAACAGCACGCTGAAGATGAGGATCCGGCGGTTGCGCAGGACACGGGTGACCTCCATGCGGAGGTAGGTGAGGTTCACGGCGTGCTCGTTTCGGTGGTGAGGGCGATGAAGGCGTCTTCCAGGCCGTGCGCGACGACCTCGATGTCATGGGCGGCGGTGGCGGTCAGCAGTTCGCGCAGGGCGGCGTCGGAGTCCGAGCACTGCAACAGGACGGAATCGCCGCGCGTCTCGACCGAGTCGACCCCGGGATAGCCGGCGAGCACATTCACGTCGGCGCTGGGGAGTGTGGCTCTGATCGTACGACCGGAAACCAGGGATTTGATGTGACTCGGTGATCCGTCGGCGACGATCTGTCCGGTGCGCATCAGCACGATGCGGTCGGCGTAGGCGTCGGCCTCTTCCAGGTAGTGAGTGGCGAAGAGGACCGTGCGTCCCTGGGCGGTCTCCTCGCGCATCGCGACCCAGAACGCGCGCCGGGCCTCGACGTCCAGGCCGGTGGTCGGCTCGTCGAGCACGATGAGGTCGGGGTCGTTGACGAGCGCCATGGCGAAGCGGACCCGCTGCTGCTGGCCGCCGGAGAGCCGGCCGACGCGCTGCTTGGCGAACTCGGCGACGCCGGCCCGCTCGAGCACCTCGGGGACCGGGCGGTGCTTGCGATACAGGGAGGCGGCCAGCGTGACGATCTCGTTCGTGGTCAGGTCGGGCAGCAGCCCGCCGGACTGGAGCATCGCGCCGACCTTGCCGTCGATGATCGCCTCATTCGGCTGGCGGTTGTAGATGCTCGCGCGGCCGGCGTCCGGCTTCGTCAGGCCGAGCATCATGTCGATCGTGGTGGACTTGCCGGCGCCGTTGGGGCCGAGGAGGGCGACCACCTCGCCGGCGGCGATGCGCAGGTCGACCTGGTTCACCGCGGTCAGCTCGCCGAAGCGCTTGGTCAGCCCGGTGAGGTCGACCGCGGGGCCGGTCGCCCGATTGGTCATGGTTGGCATGTCAGCAGCATTGCCCGCCGGCGCGGGGGAGACGGCTGCGTCCCGTCACCCTGCACCCATGACGGATGTCATGCTCACCGGCCGCGTGAACGGGCCACAAAACAACCCTCCCCGCGCGAGTTGCTCAAGCTCGCGCAGGGAGGGCATTTCTGGGGAGGGCTCTTGACTTGTGCTCGGTGCGACGTTCTGGTGTGACCGTGCGAGGCAGCCTTCAAGGGAGGCTTCCGGCCGCCTTCGCCGGTCACTTCTTCACTGTGCGCCATCCAACTGGAGTTCTCCTCAGGCGACGCTGGGAACTTCCTGTCAGTCGCGAACCGCCCTGGCCACGCTCCCGTAGTAGCGGTCGAACCCGTTGACCGAGGAGATCACATGCGGAAGCTCGTCATCACCGTCGCCACTGCCGCCGCCGCGCTGCTGGCCCTGACCGCGTGTGGCCCGAACGACCAGTCGGCGGCCGAGGCCGCCGGGCAGGCCGCGTCCGCCGTTGCCGGGTCGAGCCCGTCGCCGTCCCCGACTCACGAGCCGCTCGAGCGGAACACCACCAGCGACGAGGACCGGCCGGGCACCGTGCTGGCCAAGGTCGCCGACACGGCCAAGTTCGGCCAGATCCTGGTCGACGCCCAGGGCATGACCATCTACCGGTACGACAAGGACGACAACAACCCGTCCAAGTCCAACTGCGTGGGCAACTGCCTGGTCAAGTGGCCGGCCGTCGCATGGGCGCCGGGCGCTTCCATCCCCGGCATCGAGCCGCGGCTCATCGGCAAGGTCGTCCGTCCCGACGGCTCGCAGCAGCTGACGATCGGGGGCTGGCCCGCGTACCGGTTCTGGACCGACAAGGTCCCCGGCGACGTCAAGGGTCAGGGCGTCGGCAAGACCTGGTGGGCGATCACTGTGGAGGGCAAGCGGGCCCACGAGGTCAGTGTCGAAAGCGGTTCTGGGTATTAAGTCGTTGCGGGTGATCCCCGGGCTCGCTACTTTTGGCGTACACGGGAAAGGAGGTGGTCCAAAGTTGTGTAGTACATGGACTCGTGAGGTGGTTGTCCGCTAACCGCCGTCCTCTGGACTCGGATCGTCGAGATCGCTGAAGGCAGCGGGTTGGCGAATACGAGACAGCTACCCGACCCCTGGGGTGCCGGCTCAGTCCAAGCTGGTCTGTGCGCGAGCACAGAAACCCCAGGGGTCGTCATATTTCAGGGCTCAGACCTCGATCCGGTCGAGGGCCGCGCAGTCGCCACCGAACTCGATCGTGTTCAGGCCGACCAGCAGCGGCACCCGCAGCGACACCGAGCCGACCCGGTTGTCGGCGGCCTCCGGAAATGCGAGCGGGACCGGCGCCCCGTCGTTCACGCGCACCTGGGCCGCGTGCGGCGACCGGGCCACGTAGAAGACGATCATCTGATAGTCGCCGGCCCCTTCGGCGGCCACGCCGGCGAAGCGCACCGTCCGCCCGTCGCGCACGTTGCCGACGATCTGCCCGCCCGAGGCCGTCTCGAACGGGAAGATCGACACGCCGTCGCTGCGGATCACCGTGGCCGCCTCGGCCTCGTAGCTGATCGGAGCCGGGCTCGGCACCGGAACCGGGGAGACCGTGGGTGGGACGGCCGGCACCGGCCCGCGGCTGGGCCCGTCGCGGCTGGCTCGTGTCGAACCGTCGGCCGAAGGCCGGCCCGGGAGCACGCCGCCCTGGCGCGGGGTTTGCTGCACGAAGGCTCGATGGGGGCCGGCCGGATCGTCGGTGGCCATGTTGTGCACGGCGATGCCGGCACCGGCCGCGACCAGCAGGGCGCCGCTGAGGACGATCATGAGCGGGGCCGCCGGCGAATCGCCTCGTCGACTACCGCGATAGCGGCCCGGAGGCGGGTTCGATGCCGCCGTGGACATTTACCCTCCTCGCTCGCTCCCCGTGCAGCACGTTAGCGTGCCGCACGGGGACCGCACGAGGGACAAGTCAGGCAGACTGGCGAATCACCAGGCTGGTCGGCAGGATCGGGCTGGGTCCGGTCTCCTTGCCGTCCATGAGCGCGAGCAGCCGCCGAGCGGCCACCGCGCCCATTTCCTCGACCGGTTGGTGCACGGTTGTCAAAGCGGGCTGGGTGAACGAGGCGAGCGGCAGGTCGTCGAAGCCGATCACGGCGACGTCGTCCGGCACGCGACGGCCGGACTGCCGCAGCGCGTGCAGCGCCCCGACCGCCATGAGGTCCGACGCGCAGAAGACCGCGTCGAGGTTGGGCCGGTGATCCAGGAGCCGGCACATCGCATGGATCCCGGCTGGGCGGGTGAAGTCGCCGTACGCGATCGGGCCCGGCTCGAGGCCGTGGTTGACCAGCGCCTCGCGGTAGCCGGCGAGCCGGTCGACGCCGGGGGAGACGTCGGGCGGGCCGGCGATCGTGGCGATCCGGCGCCGCCCCTTCTTGACGAGGTGGTCGATGGCCATCCGGGCGCCGTCGCGGTTGTCGGCGTCCACGTGCGAGAGCGAGCTGGTGACCAAGGGCCGCCCGACGAGCGTGACGGGGATGCCCATGGCCGGGAGCGTGCCGACGAGCGGGTGGCTACTGCGGCAGTAGATCAGCAGGACACCGTCGATGTGGCCACTGCTCAGGTACCGCTGTAACGCGGCCGGGCGCTCCCCGGCGGCCAGGAGCATCGGAACGTCCCGCGCCTCGAGCGCGGTGCTGGCACCGGCCAAGACACGGGAGTAGAAGGGATCGGCGAAGAGACGGGCGTTGGGTTCGCAGACGACGGCTGCGACGGAGCGGGGCCGGCGGTCGTCGGCACGGGCGGCCCGCTGACGGACGTAGCCGAGGCGGTCGACGGCGTCGCGGACCTGTTGGCGGGCGGTCGGGCTGACCCGGGCGGAGCCGGTGAGCACCCGGGACGCGGTCGCGGGGGAGACGCCGGCGAGGGCCGCGACGTGCGCAAGCGTGGGGTGCTCGTGCTCAGTGGGATGTTCGGCTGCCTGAATCGACATCGCGATCCTCCCGATTCATTTGCTACCTTCGATTGGGAGCGCTTCCAAGGGAGCGTCGTACACGGTTACAGCCCTGTCAACAGGGGATTTCACGAATGTTTCATTGACCGGGGTCCACGCCTGTAAATTTCACCGCGTCGAGCGCCTCGGACACCAAGAAAGCGCTTGCCGAGATGGCCCCGGTAAGGTGCCCACCGTGACCCAAGCGCTCGAGCTCATCGCCGCCGGCCGGATCTTGCCGGTCGTGGTCCTGGAGGACGCCTCCGGGGCGGAACCGCTGGCCACCGCCCTCCTCGAGGGCGGATTGCGAGCCATCGAGGTGACGTTCCGGACCGATGCGGCGGCCGCGGCGATTGCCGGCATTACCAAGTACACGGAAGAAATGCTGGTCGGCGCGGGGACGGTGCTCACCGCGGAGCAGGCCGACCGGGCGGTCGAGGCGGGGGCGCGGTTCGTCGTCACGCCCGGCTTCGGGCCGGCCGTCGTCCGGCGCTGCCAAGAGCTCGGGGTGCCGGTCTTCCCCGGCGTGGCGACGGCGACCGAGATCCAAATGGCGCTCGACGCCGGTCTTTCCACTGTGAAGTTCTTCCCGGCCGAGCAGCTCGGCGGGGTGGCGATGGTCAAGGCGCTCGCGGCGCCGTTCCGATCGGTGCGGTTCATCCCGACCGGCGGGGTCAACCCCGGCAACATCGCGTCCTACCTCGCGGTGCCGTCCGTGGTCGCGGTCGGCGGCACCTGGATGGTCGCGCCCGACCGGCTGGCCGCCAAGGACTGGACCGGGGTCACCGACCGCACGCGGGCCGCCCTCAAGGCTGTGGAGGACATCGATGCTTGAGCTCCGGCCGGCCGATTCGTGCCGCTTCGACCTGGTCTCGCTCGGCGAGGTCATGCTGCGCCTCGACCCCGGCGAGGGGCGCATCAAGACGGCCCGCTCGTTCCGGGCCTGGGAGGGCGGCGGAGAGTACAACGTCGCGCGGGGGCTGCGCCGCTGCTTCGGCCTGCGTACCGCGCTGGTCAGCGCCTTCGCCGACAACGAGGTCGGCCGGCTGCTCGAGGACCTGATCCTGCAGGGCGGCGTGGACACGTCGATGGTGCGGTGGATCCCGTACGACGGGATCGGTCGTACGGTCCGTAACGGGCTCAACTTCACCGAGCGGGGCTTCGGGGTCCGCGGCGCGGTCGGGGTGTCCGACCGCGGGCACACGGCGGCCAGCCAGCTGCGCCCGGACGATGTCGACTGGGAGCACCTGTTCGGCACGCTCGGCGTGCGGTGGCTGCACACCGGCGGCATCTACGCCGCGCTGTCGGAGACCACGCCGGACGTCATCCAGGCCGCGTTCGAGGCCGCCCACCGGCACGGGACCGTCGTCTCGTACGACCTGAACTACCGCCCCAGCCTGTGGAAGGCGGTCGGCGGCCAGGACCGGGCGCAGGAGGTCAACCGGGCGCTGGCACGGTACGTGGACGTCATGATCGGTAACGAGGAGGACTTCACGGCGAGCCTCGGCTTCGCGGTCGCCGATGTCGACCTCGCTTCCGGCGACCTCGAGGCAGCGAGCTTCCGGCGGATGATCGAGGACGTCACGAAGGAGTACCCGAACTTCGGGGTCGTCGCGACCACTCTGCGTGGCGTACGCAGCGCGACGGTCAACGACTGGGGCGCGATCGCGTGGTCTCCCGAGGGTTTTGTCGAGGCGACGCATCGATCGGGCTTGGAGATCTTGGATCGGGTCGGCGGCGGAGACAGCTTCGCGTCGGGGCTGATCTACGGCCTGCTGTCGGGATTGGACCTGCAAACCTCGATCGAGTACGGCGCGGCGCACGGCGCGCTGGCCATGACCACGCCGGGTGACACCTCGATGGCCAGCCTGAAGGAAGTCGAGGCGCTGGTGCGGGGCGCCGGGGCACGCGTTCAACGATGACTATGGCGCCACCTGTCGGCGATCTTCTACTGTGTCGACCATGCGCGACTGGATCGCCGTCATCATGGCCGTGCTCGGCGTGCTCTTAGTGCTCGCCGGCGGCACATTGCTCGTGCTCAACGCGCTCGCGGCGGGCGGACCCAAACCGCCCGCGCCCGTCCCCGCCGGTCCCGACGAGACGACCGGCGAGGTTGCCGTGGTTGCGCCCAAGGCGCCGGTCACGACCCGGCTGACCGACGCGGCCCGGCGCCTGCCCGCGGCCGACCGGCTCATCGGCTGGGGCGTCGTCCTGCTCGTGCTGGCCGCGATCGCGGCCGGGGCGATCACCTTCA
>Ga0207661_10000887_pt1 | contig 19645 bp, 14 predicted proteins | sample KBSC713LmetaG_FD_184337 | JGI IMG/M metagenome (GOLD analysis project Ga0207661, IMG submission 184337) | Corn rhizosphere microbial communities from Kellogg Biological Station, Michigan, USA - KBS C7.1-3L metaG (SPAdes) (version 2) | ecosystem: Host-associated > Plants > Roots > Rhizosphere ...
TGACGACCGGTCGCAGGATGCTCGCCGCCGCGGTGTTCCACGCGAGCAGGTCGAACAGTGTGGCCAGCCGGTCCGCGCGGGTGTTGTCGTCACTGTCCAAGATGGACGGATCGGCGCCGGTGGTCAAGAAGAAGAGCACGCCGCCGAGGGCGTAGAGGTCGCCGCCGACGCCGGGGTCCACCTGTTCGATAACCCAGCGACGGAACTCGGGCGCGCAGTAGGCGTGCGTACCGATCGGCGCCATCGGCGTACCCAACCGCCCGGCCCCTTCGAGGTCGATGCAGCGTACCGAGCCGTCCTCGCCCACCATGAGGTTTCCCGGCGTCAGATCGCCGATACGCAGCCCGGCCGCGTGCACCGTGCCCACCAGGTCGACGATCCTTGTCGCCAGGGCGAGCACGTCCCGTACCGGCAACGCCTCGGACAGCCGGCTGCCCGGTACCAGCCGGTGGGTCACCCAGTCGGTGAGGCTCTCACCGGCCAGCGCCTCCTCCACCAGGAACAGGCTGTCGCCGGCGCTGAACAGGTCTATCCCACGTGGACAGACGCCGTAGGGGTGCAGGGCGTTCAACGCCTCGGCCTCGGCGCGGAGCAGGGTCTGCGAGTCCTGACCGGTCAGGGTCGACCCGACATGGGCGCGCGCCTGCTTGACGATGACCTCGCGGTCCTCCCGCTCGTCGCGGGCCTGGTACACGCCGCCCTTGTTGGCGTGCTGGATCGCCGTGTGCACCCGGTACCGGCCGTTGAACAGCAGGTCGGCGTCGTCCTCGTCCTCGTCCTCGGTCGTGGCCGGTATCGGATAGTCGACCCAGTCCGGCACCGTGAACCAGGCCTCCCGCTGGTCCGGCAGGTAGCCGCCGTCCGGCGCGACCAGTGGCGTACGCAGCTCGCCCTCGTCGGTCAGCCTCGGGTCGTCGAGGTGCGCGCCGTAGCGCAGGTGCACGAGGCTGCCGGGCCGGTACCGCCGGTCGGACAGGATCTGCGGACCCGGTAGCCCGAACGTGACCCGGTGCAGCAGGTCCGCCAGGCGCGCCACGTCCGCGGTCCGTCGTGGGTACACGGTGATGAACTTCCCCGCGCTCGCGCGGTCGGCGTCGCGGGCCAACAGCTCCACGAGGCGGGCGAAGTTGGGCGCGAACTTGAACGCGCAGCCCAGCTCCACCAGTACCCGGGCGCAGCGGCTGAGCACCAGCAGCGCGGACAGCGGCGTGGCCGACAGGTGCAGCTTCCAGCCCTGGCGTGCGAACCCGTACCCGGACGGGACGGCGTAGCACCAGTTGCTGTCGGTACGCAGCGTCCACCCGCCCGCCGGCAGAACAGCCTGTACCTGCTCCAGCAGCGGGTACCCGCGCTCGTCGATCGATGAATCATCGTGTACGGCCACACGGGAGCGGCGTTCCATGCCGTTCCATCGCGCTGGCTGTCGCAGAACGGATAGAGTGACACTGGCCGATGCCATTGATCGAGGAGGACGCATGTCCACCGTCCGGATCCCGTGGCGGACCATCGCCGTGGTCCTGAGCGTCGCGGTGGCCGTCGGCGTCGCGGCACCGCGGGCGGACGCCGCGGTGCCGTCGCCGGTCTACGCACCCTCGGGCGGGATCGCCGATCCCGGCATCGTGCGTACCAACGGCAACTTCTACGCTTTCGCCACCGGCTCGCTCGCCCCACTGTCCGTGGGCGACGAGGCCGGCGGGCCGTGGAGCGCGGCCGGGCACGCGCTCGCCTCCGCCGGCGCGTGGGCCACCAGCAACGCGATCTGGGCACCGGACGCGGTGCAGACCAGCGCCGGCTGGGTGCTCTACTACTCGGCACCGGCGGCCGGCATGAACGGCCAGCGGTGCATCGGCGTGGCGACCGCGACCGCGGTGACCGGGCCGTACACGCCGCAGAGCCAACCGTTGATCTGTCCGGGCGGCAAGAACGGCGCGGTGGACACGGTTCCCGGGCGGCCGGTCGCCGACGCGGGCGTGATCGATCCCTCGCCCTTCCAGACCGACGACGGTCGCCGGTTCGTGCTGTACAAGACCCAGCAGACCCCGTCGTCCATCCGGATGCTGCGCCTGGACGACGCCGGTACGAACTGGATCGGCAACGCCAGCGGCGAACTCATCCAGAACAGCGGCATCATCGAGGCACCCGTGATGCTGCAGCGCGGCTCCACCTTCGTGCTGTTCGCTTCGAGGTTCGGGTTCGACAACTGCAGCTACGCCACCGCCTACTACACCTCCACCAACATGTGGAGCTTCGCCGGCGCGGCCCAGCACGACCTGCTCACCTCGTCCTCCACCGGCCTGTGTGGACCGGGGGGCGCGGACGTGTCACCGTCGCTGGACGGCGGCTGGCGCATCTTCCTGCACGCCTGGGTCTGCTCGGGCACGACGCCGTGCCGGCAGAACTCCAGCGGTGACCTGCCCTCGGGAGCCCGCCGGGTTCTCTACGCGGCGGTGCTCAACTGGAACGGCGCCACACCCTCGGTCGGGGCGTTCCTCTGACATTGAGCGACGCGATCAGCCGCGGGTGACGCCGATCTGATCCTCCACAATGGAGTCCTTCGTCCGTCCACATTGGACGCTACAGGCGGAGGCAGCCCGCGGCGCGAAGCACCGCTGACGTCCATGACGCGACGTCAGCCCCATCAGCGCGGGTCCGGACGCGGCGCCGGTAGGCCGGCGCCGACGCAGACGAACCCGGCCGCGGCGGCCATCGTCGGGCCACCCTCGTCGGCCGCCGACCCCTGCGCCCGGACCAACGCGTCGGCGGCCGCCGAACCGCCGGCGAGCAGGCGGTGGAACTCGATCATCAATTGCGCGGTACCGGAATCGGAGATCGGGATCACCGGCCCGACGAGTTGCCGGGTACCGTGCGCGAGCAACGTGGCCGCGAGGCCCAGCAGTTCGTCGCCGGCGCAGACGACGTGACGTCCGCTGTCGCAGGCCGCGAGGACGACGGTGGGGGGTGCCTGGCCGAGCCCCTCGAGGTCGTAGACCATCAACGGGCCGTCCGCGAGGGCCAGGAACGAGAACAGCGGGTTGTCCGCCCGCAGCCGGCCGTGCGCCGCCAGGTGCACGAGATCGGCGCCGCGCAGGGCACGCAGCGCCGCCTCGGCCGTGGCCGCCTTTCCCAGCAAGGGTTCGGTGCGGTAGATGCCGGCCACCGCGATCGCCTCCGACTCCGCTCCCGGCAGGTGCGGGCCGGCGACCACGGCGGCGGTACCGGCGTGCACCGTGCCGCCGCTGTGCGCCCGGTGCCATGACGCCGCGGAGGTGGCCACGACGATCGGCCGTCCCACGCACGACGGCAGGATCGACCAGGGCACCGACTGGAGCCGCCCGGTCGGTACCAGCGCCAGCGGAGCCTGCGTCCCCTGCCGGAGCAGCGGGCGTAGCAGGGCATCGTCGAGGTGGGCCGCGGCGTCGCGCAGTACGGCGCCGGCCGCGGCCCGGCTGTCCGCGCTCGTGCGGGCCCGGCCGATGATGCGCAGGGCGAAGGTGATCCGGTCGAGAAGCTCGCCGCTGGCGGCCACCGGGCCCAGCTCACGCAGGCGTGTGCCGCTCCCGTCGACGGTGACCGCCGACAGCTTCCCGTCGAGTTCGACGAACTCGACGAGCACCGCGCCGTTCAGGGCCGTGGACAGTTGCTCGGGCGGCACGGGCTCGGTCAGTTCGGCGACGCCGTGGCCGGCCCGGAACTGGTCCCGTACCTGCCGTTCCAGCGTGACCTGCCGGCCCAGCGCCCGGGAGTTGGCGCGGCCGGTACGGCCCAGCCGGTCCACCTCCGACGCGACCGTGCGCAGTTCCGCCAGCGTGGTGCGCAGCACCGGGTCGTCCATGGGCCGTACCGAACCGGTGTACCGCAGGCTGGCCCGCCCCCGCTCGGCCCACTCCAGTACTCGCCGGGCCCGCCCGCTGTCGACGGCCAGGCGCAGACCCAGCTGGACGAGGTCGGTGCGGTGCCCGGCGGCGTACGCCCGCAGGTCGGTGGCGCCCATGCTCGCCCGGTACTCGTCGACGATGCGCAGGCCGGCCCGGGCTGCCTTGGCGGCTCCGCCGCTGTCCCCGGTGGCCTGGCGCAGCAGGGCGGTGGCGTACCAGGCGCGCGCCCGTACCGTCGCCGGACCCTGGTTGCGTCCTTGGCTGGCTCGCTGCCAGTACCGGCGCGCCGCGGCGGTACGGCCGCGCTCCTGGGCGAGCGTGCCGGCCAGTACGCACGCCTCGGTGGCCGCAGCCGACCAGTGCGTCGCGTCGAGCGCGTCGGCCGCCTGTTCCACCTGGCGCAGCGAGATGCGGGACCGGGATTCGGTGGACAGGCGCGACATCAGCCCGGCGAGGCGGGCCAACGCCAGGCCGTCGTCGCGACCCTGCCGGCGGAACTCGGTCGCCGCCCGCCGGGCCTGTTCCAGGGCGAGCTGCGGATCGCGGTCGAGCAGGGCGGCGCGGGCGAGCACGAGGCGCGCCTCGGGCAACGCGTTGAGGCGGCGCTCCCCTTCCAGCGCCTCGACCGCGGCGGCGGCCGCGACCCGCGCCTCGGCCGTCAGGTACACCGACAGCAACAGTTCGGCACGGTCGCGCAGCACCTCGCCCAACTGCGAGTCCAGCCGGCGCAGTCGCCCTTCGGCGTCGTCGAGGTAGCGCAGGGCCGCCGGTACGTCGCCGGCGAGCGTCGCGATCCAGCCCAGGTTCTGCCGCACGTACGCCGCCGGATTGACCAGCCCGAACCGCTCGCAGACCGCGGCGGCCTCCTGGAGGTCGGCCTCGGCCGCGGCCAGCTCCAGTCGCTGGCCGTACAGCACGGCACGGTTGGACAGCACGCGCCAGACCCACATCCAGTCGCCGGCCTCGCGCAGTACCGGCAGGACCGCGCTGTACCCGGCCAGCGCCTCGTCCAGCCGGCCGAGCTGAAGCAGTATCGCGGCCCGCTGTGCCCGTCCGCGGGCGAGATCCGTACCGCGCAGATCGACCAGCGCCGCCTCGATCTCCCGCAACCCGTCCCGCGACCGGCCCCGCGAACTCAGCGCGAACGCCAGCGTCATGCGGGCCTGCGCGGCCAGGTCCGTCGACCCGGCCCGGCGGGCGTGCGCGATGGCGTCGCGCAGATGGCCGATCGCCGCGTCGAGGCCCCGGCGGTGCAGCGAGGCGATGCCCAGCGCCCGTTCGGCGATCGACAGCGCCGCGTGGTCCCGGTCCGCGTGAGCCTGGGTGACGAGGGCGGAGCCGAGGGAGACCGCCCGGGCCGGGTGAGCTGCGGCGAGCTCCAACGCCTCGGCCGCCCGGTCGACCAGGGCCGTGGTCATGGGCGACTCCCGGGAAATTGGTATGCCGTTCGTCGTATCAACGACAACGCAACCCACTCCGTTGAGGTGAAGCGTACAACGAGCCACAACAAGCAGTAGAGGATTTTCCATGCCGAACGACACACCGTCACGCTCCAACGACATGCACGAACCCGACGAGTTCGTCGTCGCGCTGCCGCACGTTTCGGTGATCGCCTCCCGCATCGAGAAGCTCGGACCGACCTGCGAGACAGTGGACAGTCCCACGCTCAACCTGGCCCTCGTGAAGCTGCGCGACCTCAACCGGTTCACGGCGAGCCTGCGCCGCGCGGCTCAGATCCGGGTCGACCAGGCGGACAAGGCCTGGGTGCTCGACATCGTCAACGCCCCGAACCCCGCGTCGACCACGCCGCTGGACGACCTGATGTTCTGCCTGCGCTACGACTTCGCGGTCAGTTGCGGCGGCTGGATCCCGTCGATGGGCAAGAACCGCATCGTGCACAACGTGACCGGCCTGCCGCACATCGACGGCGGTGCCGTGCGCTACCCGGAGCGCGCGCCAGCACCCACGCCGGTCAGCGAGCTCGACCTGAACCGTGGATCCGGGGTCCGCGTGGGTGTCCTGGACACCGGGCTGTACCCGCATCCCGCGCTCGCCGGCCGGTACCTCAGCGCGCGTTCCGACCTGCTGACCGAGGGAACCGTCTACACCCACTTCGCCGGGCACGCCGCGTTCATCTCCGGCCTGATCCTGAGGCGCGCGCCCGCGGCCGAACTCGACGTGCGGCAGACGCTGCACAACGCCCGCGCCACCACGACGCTGTGGGACCTGGTCCGGCGGATGATGACCTTCCGGGGCTCGGGGGTGCAGATCCTGAACCTGTCGCTCGGTTGCTACACCGCGGACGGTCAGCCGCCGATGGCGCTGGCCCGTGCCGTACGGTTGCTCAGTCCGGACGTCGTCATCGTCGCGGCCGCCGGCAACCACGGTGACCGCGCGGAGAACGCGGAGAGCGACCACCCCGACGTGACACCGCAGACCGCGTTCTGGCCCGCCGCGATGGACGACGTGGTGGCCGTGGGCGCGGACCGCGGCGCCGGCGCGGAGGGGTCGCGGCTGGCCCCGTTCAGTCCCCGCCTGCCATGGGTGGCCGTGACCGCGGACGGTGTGGACGTCGTCAGCACCTACCTGTCGGGCGACGTCGACGTGCTGACAAGGGCCGGCTCGCAGCGCCGGCGCTTCGACGGGTACGCCCGCTGGTCGGGCACGTCCTTCGCGGCCGCGACGGTCACCGGGGAGCTCGCGGCGCTCGCGCGACCGGGGGTGTCGGCCTGGCAGGCGGTCGCCGAACTGAAGGAGCGGGCCAGGCTCAAGCCGGACGGCCCGGTCCGACTGTTCACCGTGTGAGTCCGCCGGCTTGCGGGGTGGTGCCGGCAGGGAGGAAGGCCCAGGTGTACGACGACCCGACGGTGGTCGCTCTCGTCCTCGCGGGCCGGGCCGGTGACCGTGAGGCGTGGGACCAGATCGTCGAGCGGTACGCCCCGCTGGTCTGGGGCATCTGCGTCCGGCTGCGGCTGAGCCGGGCCGACACCGACGACGTCGGGCAGAACGTCTGGCTCCGGCTGTTCGAGAGCCTCTCGACGATCCGGGAGCCGGCGGCCCTGCCCGGCTGGTTGGCCCGCACGACGTTCAACGAGTGCCTGCGGGTCCTGCGGACCGCCGGACAGCGGGTACGCGTCGAACACCCGCTGGATGCCGAGCCCGCCGTTGACGGCGGGTACGACCTGGTCGAGGAGGAGCTGGAGCGCGCCGAGCGCCAGCTGGCCCTCCGTGAGGGCTTCGCCCAGCTGCGGCCGCGTTGCCGGACGCTGCTGTCGTTGTTGTTCGCCGACGCGCGGCCGCCCTATGAGCAGATCGGCGGCCAGCTCGAGATGAAGGTCGGCTCCATCGGGCCGACCCGCGAACGCTGCCTGGCCGAGCTACGTCGATGCCCCGCTCTGGCCGCGCTGATCGAGGCGCGTTCGCGGCAGGCAGAGGGGGGTGAGGTACATGCCTTATGAAGGGTGGAGCGACGACCAGACCTTGCTGACCGAGCTGGACAAGGCGTGGTACGCCGCGCAGTGCGTCCCCGCGGAGTTCATCGCGGCCGGGAAGCGGGTGTGGACGGCGTCCGACCTGGACGCCGAGCTCGCTGAACTGATCTACGACTCGCTGCGGGAGCCGGCGCAGGTACGCACGGACAGGGCCGAGCTGCGTGCGCTCACCTTCGCCTCCGCGACCCAGACCATCGAGCTGGAGGTCAGCGACGGCGGCCTGCTGGGTCAGCTGGTACCGCCCGGTCGCGCGCAGATCGAGATAGAGGCTCAGGATGGCGGCACCACCAGCCGGTCCTCGGACGAGCTGGGTTTCTTCACCATCCCGCGGGTGCCCGACGGCCCGTTCCGCCTCCGGTACCGCACCGACTCCGGGGTCGATGTGGTGACCGGCTGGATCGCCATCTAGGTGGCGACGTCTCTGCCCGGTGGACGCCACGGGGGCGCCCACCGGGCAGGCACTCAGGAGGACAGCGCGTCGAGGAACGCCGCTCCGTTGGGGGTGCCGACGCCGGTCACGTCGTCGTAACCGGCCGCGGTGTGGATGGTGAGCTGGCTGTCGAAGCCGAGCGACCGCAGCGTGTACCCGTACCCGTCGCCCGCGTCGACGAGGTTGACGTAGTCCGCGCGCACGGCGCCGAGGCCGGACGACGCGGTGACGTCGTGGTAGGCGGTCGAGCCGGCGTGCGCGTAGATCAGCGGGTTGGCGAAGCCGATCGTGTGTCCGGCCTTCTGCTGCACCAGCGCCATGAAGCCCGCCATCAACGGAGAGGCCAGGCTGGTGCCGCCGATGCGGTACTCGCCGTACGCGACCGACCCGTCCGGGAACGTCTGGGTCTGGCCGACGAGCATGCCCGTGGTCGGGTCACCCAGGGCCGCGATGTCCGGGATCACCCGGGCCGGCGCGCCGCCGTTGCGGCCGGCGATCGCCGCCGGTACCACCCCGGCCTGGTACGCGGGCTGGGCGAACAGCCGGCTCGTACCGCCGCCGGAGCCATACTGGTAGCCGCCCGGGTAGGCCGGCGACCACGCGCCATTGGACAGGTTCGACTTGCCGGTCTCCCAGCCGGTCTCGAACAGGTACTGCCCGCTGGCGCCGACACCGAGCGAGGTGCCACCGACCGCGGTCACCCACGGGCTGGAGGCGGGCCAGTCCGGCGTCGGGGAGTTGCCGGCGATGCCGCCGGTCTCGTCACCGTCGTCACCGGAGGAGAAGTAGACGCCGATGCCGGTGGCCGCCGCCTCGATCATCGTGTCCAGCTGTGGCTTGATGAAGCCCGGGGGCAGCGCCTCGCCGCTCCAGCCGTACGAGTTGGTCACGATGTTCGCCAGGTGCTGGTCGACGACGTGGTTGAGGGCGGCGTCGAGGTCCTGGTAGTTGTTCGGGGCGCCGACGTAGACGATGTTCGCCCCGGGGGCGATGGAGTGCACGGCCTCGACGTCGAGGGTCTCCTCGCCGTACCAGCCCTGCGGGTCCTGCACGGGGCCCTTCTTCGGGTTCTTCGCGCCGGACTCCGGCCGGTTGTACGTGCCGGGCGCGGCCACCTGCTGGAACTGGCCGCCGTTCATGGTCGGCAGCCCGTGCTTGGCGGAGTAGGTGTTGACGTCCGCGGCGATGGTCGGCGAGGCGTACGCGTCGATGATGGCCACGGTCTGCCCGGAGCCGTCATTGCCCGACGCGATCGCGGAGTCGACCCCGTAGGCGCTGCGCAACTGGGCCGGCGTGGTTCCGCACGGCGCGTACGGCCAGCCGGCCGGCAGGGCGGTACCGTCCGGGGTCGCGGTGTTGCTCGTCGTCTTCTGGCCCCAGTAGGCCGAGCACGGCTGGGCGTTGACGAACGCCGGCGACGGCGGCGCGGAGTGGGTGACCAGGGCGGCGGAGTCGTCGAGCCCGACCACGCCGGTCACCACGCTCAACGAGGCCGGTACCGACAGCGTGCTCTCCGGGGCGTGCAGGGTCAGGTCGCCGTTCGTGTACAGCCCGATGGTGGTACCGAAGGCCGACTGCGCCTGGGCGACCGTTCCCTCGGCGGCGACGTAGTGCCCGTTCTGCGGGGTGTACCCGACGGTGAAGCCCGCGCCGTGCAGCCACTTCTGTACCGCGGACACGTCCGCCTGCGACGGCGCGAACCGGGCCCGGAACTGTTGCGGCGTCAGGAACTGGCGGTAGCTTGCCGAGCCGGGCGTGGACACCGCGGTCGCGAGCGCGCTCGCGGCGTCCGCGTTCTGCCAACCCAGGTACACCCGGAAGTCGACCTGGTCACTGCCCGGGGCCGCGCCCTGCAGCGCCGCGGCCTTCGCCCAGCCGGGAACGCTGCCCGCGAGCTCACGCCGGGCCGAGGCCTGGGCCGCGCCGGTGACCGTTACGCCGGCGACCACGCCGAGCGCCACGACCGCCGCGATAAGCAATCGACGTTTACGCATTTGAGTTACGACACTCCGTCCGTCACGCCCCACGATGGGGATACTGGTCCGCTTGGTAGGCGGCGCGAGCCGTGACGGTGTTACACGACCATCGGTTTCGGCCGGACGGCTGTCACGCCGTGACGTGCTCGGCGGTGGCGCGCTGGGCGGTGGTGCGCTCCGCGGTGGCGATGCGGTACAGCGCCGACGGGCGGTCGCCGCGGCGCGCCGGCGCCAGCAGGTCCCGGCCGGCGTCGAGCGTGGAGGTGTCGTCGCACAGCCGGAAGCCGCGGCTCGCGAACCAGGTGGCGGTCTGTGCGGGCAGGATCCCGAACGTCCACGGCTCCCCCGCCCGGGCCACGGCCCTGACCCAACGCGGCCCCTCGGGAAAGGTCGGCGGGTCGGCCAGCACCCGGGCGTCGATGTACGTCATCACCAGCAGTCCGCCGGCCGCGAGCAGGTCGCGGATCACGGCGAGCGTCGCGTCCACCGCCTCGGCGGTGAGGTAGTTCGTGACGCCCTCCCACACCACCACCGTGGGTACCGACGCGTCGAACCCCGCGGCATCGAGCCGGCCCCGCAGGTCGTCGCGCTCGAAATCCACGGGTACGTACCGGACCCGGGTCTGGTCGAGTCCCAGCCTGTCGACCGCCGCTCGCTTGGCCGCCTGCGTCGCCGGATGGTCCACCTCGAACACCGGCAGGTCCGCACACGCGGGCAACCGGTGCGCGCGCGTGTCGTGCCCGGCGCCCAGCAGCACGCACTGCCCGGCGCGCGCGGCGGCAGCGGTCACCGCGTCGTCGATCACCCTGGTACGCACGATCGCCGATGGCCGCGGACCCGGGCCCCCGATCGCGTCGTAGGCCCCGGTCACGATCCGGCGCAGCCCCGCGACGCCCGACGCCGCGGCCAACAGGCGCAGCGACGGGCGCAGGAACGCCTCGGCGTACGGATCGACGAACAACCGGCTCGCCGCCGGGCGGCGGGACTCGAACGCTCTCTGCAGCGCCATGGTCTCCGCGGTGAAGCTGGCATCAGATCGCACGGCCCGCAGTATCCCGCATCCTCAGCCGACTCCGGCCGCGACATCCTTGACCGGCGGAGCGTCCGCGGCCGCTTCCGCCCCGTCCGTCGGGCGCCGGCCGGGCAGCAGTACCAACGCCAGCACGGCGGCCACGATCGCGATCGTGCCCGAGGTCGCCAGCAACACGTCCATCCCGTGGACGAACGCCGCCCGTACCGTGGACGCCAGCGCGTCGGAGCCGAGTTGCCGGGCGACCGCGATGCCGGACGCCACGTTGTCCCGTACCGCACCGGCCGCGGCCGGCGGCACGCCCGTGAGGTCGAGCCGGTCGCGGTACGCCGAGTTGAGCACCGAGCCCAACACCGCCACGCCCAGCACCCCGCCGACCTGACGGATCGCCGTGATGAGCGCCGAACCGACGCCGCTGCGCTCCCCGGTGAGCCGGCCGAGCGCAGCGTTCATCGCCGGCGGGAGCGCCATTCCGGTACCGAACCCGATGATGGCGAGCCAGGTCTCCACGAACCCGGTGCCGTCATGGACGTTCGTGAACGCCGACAGCACCAGCCCCGCACCGGCGACCGCGAAGCCGACCAACACCGCGAGCTTGGGGCCGGCCTTCCGGGAGACCCGGTCCCCCAGTCCCAGACCGACGATCATGCCGCCGATCAACGGAAGCAGCCGCAGGCCGGCGCCCATCGCGTCGAACCCGAGGACGGCGCGCAGGTACTGCGGTACCGCGAAGATGAGCCCGATCAACGAGAACTGCAGCAGGGTGGAGAGGGCCGCGCCACCGCCGAACCCGGGTAGCCGGAACAGTCCCAGGTCGACCAGCGGGGTACCGCCCCGGCGCCCGACCCGCCGCTCCCACGCCACGAAGGCGACCAGCAGCACCACCGCGGCGGCCATGCTCGCGAGCGCGAGCGCGTTGCCCCAGCCCTTCTCCCCCGCCTCGATCACGCCGTAGGTCAGCCCGACGAGACCGGTGGTGGACAGCAGGATGCCGAGCCAGTCCAGCCGCGGCCGCCGCGCGCTGCGCGACTCCGGCATGAACATCGCGACGGCCGCGATGGCCAGCGCGATCACCGGCACGTTGATGAGGAACACCGAGCCCCACCAGAAGCTGTTCAGCAGCCAGCCCCCCAGCAACGGCCCCAGGGGGAACGCGGCGAGCGCGGAGCCGGCCAGGATCGCCAGCGCCCGCTGCCGCTCGTGCTCCTCGAACAGCACGGGCAGCACGGCGAAGCTCAGCGGCAGCACGAACGCGGCCGCGAACCCGAGCAGTACGCGGGCCGCGATGAGCTCACCCACCGACGTCGAGTACGCGCAGGCGAGCGAGCCGATGCCGAACAGCACCAGCGCGCCGAGCAGCAGTCGCTTGCGCCCGAACCGGTCGCCGAGCAGCCCGGCCGGCAGCATCATCGCGCCCAGCACGAGCAGGTAACCGTCGAGGAACCACTGCAGTTGCGACGTCGACGCGTGCAGGTCGTTGGCGAGGGTGGACAGCGCGAGGCTGAGCACCGTCCCGTCGACCCCGATCACCACTCCACTGACGGCCAGCGCGCCGACAGCCCACCACCTACGGCTTCCCGCATCGATTCCGGTCATGCCTGTCAGAGTGCGCCTGTTTGTCAGTTACTGTCAAGACGTCATGGAGCGGCAACGCGTCGCGTTCTGTCAACACGTCATCACCTGTCGACCGGTGTTACGCTCCCCGCACAAGGAGTGGTGATGGAACGGTCGAGCCCGGACACAATGCCGGGCCTGCGCGAGCGAAGACGCGTCCGCGTCAAGCTGATGGTGCAGGCCGAGGCGCTGAAGCTGTTCGCCGACAAGGGGTACGAACAGACCACCATCGATGACATCGCACACGCCTCGGCGATGTCCCCGCGCACGTTCTTCCGGTACTTCCCCACCAAGGAGGACGTCGTGCTCTGGGACGAGTACGACGAGCTCTCCTTCGCCGAGCTGCTCACCAACCAGGAACACGAGGACCCGCTGGTCCGGTTGATCACCACGGTTCGCCAGATCATCGCCGGCGTACACGACCGGGACCGCGACCTGCTGCTGGCCCGGACCAGGCTCAGCTTCCGGGTACCCGAGATCCGTGCCCGGTTCCTCGACCAGCAGGCCTCCACCATGGGCGCCCTGTACCCCCAACTCGCCGCCGCCCTCGGCGGTGACCCGGACGACCTCGGGCTTCGGGTCATGCTGTCGGCGCTGTTCGCCGCGATGCTGGTCGCCGTCGAACGCTGGCAACACGACGACGGCCGCCAGGACCTGATCGACGTCGTGGACGACGCGGTGAACGCGCTGGCCAAGGACCGGCCGGAACTGCGCGCCGCCGTCGCGGCCAGCGTCCCAGCCACCCGATGACGCGCGGCCCGCGCTAGACGTTCTCGGGAGCCGGCTGTCGACGCTCGCCAGTCATCTCGGCTCCATGGGGCTGGTCGCCGCCCGCATCGCGTACGGCACCGACGGGCGCGAAGACCGCGAGCAACGCCTGGCACGACGCGCCGACCAGCTCGCCGCACTCGACCCGGCCGAATACCCGTACGCGTCGAAGAGCTCGTCACCGCCCGGGCGGCGGGTGAACCGCCCTCGCGGTGATCCGTCGCCGTCGCTACGGCGTCCATTCCGGGTCGCGGCCGAGATAGCGCAGCAGGGTCGCGACCGCGTCGTCGCCGGGCTCGGCGGACAGGGCCGCGGCGTAGGCGAAGCCACGCAGGGGATCGGCCGTCGCGCGGGCCGCGGGCAGGAGCTGCTCGGCCAGCTCCGCGCTCAGCGGCGACGGCTGGCCGGTGGCGACCGCGACGTCCCAGGCGTGGACGGCCGCGTCCAGGGCGCAGGCGGCCGCCGCCAGTCCGGGCTCCATCGCCGGTACCGGCGGAAGCGGCGTGGGCAGCGAGTCGGCCGCCGGGTCGATCTGCGCCCACACCCGGCCGGCCACCTCGACCGCGGCGTCGACGACCTGCGCGACGCCCCGGTCGAGCCGCCGCGGCGGCGCGAACGGGTCGTAGGACGGCAGGGACGCGGACCCGACGACGGATGCCCACGCGTGCTGGTCGCCGGCGGCGTGGTGGAGCACCTGCGCGACGGTCCACTGCGCGCACGGGGTCGGGGCGTCGAGCCGGTCGGCGGGCACCCCGGCGGCGGTGCGGCGAAGCTGGTCGAGCGCGGTGGTGAGAACCGGGAAGGTCACGGCGTCGGTCCTTTCGGGATTGGGTCTCGTGCTTGGAACGGAATGCTTCGTTCCGTTCCACCGCCAGCGTAGCAGAACGGAATGGTTCGTTCCAGTGGTACCCTGACGCCATGTCCGAACAGGCGACGGCCGGCCCGCTCAGCGGCCGCAGGGCCGAGGCGGCCCGCAACGACGAGCGGATCCTCGACGCGGCCCGCGAGGTCTTCCTGGCCGATCCCGAGGCGCCCATCTCGACCGTGGCGACCCGGGCCGCCGTCGGGATCAGCGCGCTCTACCGGCGGTACCCGAGCAAGACGCACCTGTTGCGCGCGCTGGCCGCCGACGGCCTGACCCGGTTCATCGCCGACCTGGAGGACGCGCTCGCCTCTGACGCCGAACCCTGGGCCGCCTACGTCGAGTGCCTCAACCGGGTCGTCGAAGGGCGCAGCCAGGCGCTCGCGCAGCGGCTGGCCGGTACGTTCACGCCGACACAGGAGCTGACCGAGCTGGCGCGGCGGGCCGGCCAGCTCGCCGAGACCCTGTTCCGCCGGGTACGCCGCTCCGGCGAACTGCGCGAGGACGTGACTGCCGCGGACATCGTGCTGCTCCTGGAGATGGTGACGCTGGTGGAGCTGCCCGGCGCCAATGACGGTGCCGCGCTGCGCCGCAGGTACCTCGCCCTGCTGCTGCAGGCGCTGCGCAATCCGGTCGACGCCAGGCTGCCCGGTCCCCCGGCGCGCCAGGCGGACCTCGCCGCGCGCTGGCGTTCGCGGCCGGCGCAGGCAGCCGACTGACAGTGCCGGTCAGGCGCCCCAGCCGGCGGCCTGACCGCCGACGCGCTCCGCCACCACCATCTGCGGGTAGCCGGACCGGCCGTAGGCGGCCATCGGGTCGGGGTCGAGCCCCATCTCCTCGCGCAACTCGCGCAGCAGCGGTCGCACATCGGTGTTGTAGGCATCCATGAGTACGCCGTTGGCACCGAGCACGTCGCCGGCCGCCTGCGCCGAGGCCAGCGCCGGAGCGTCCACCAGCAGAGCCTTCGCGGTCGCCTCCTGGACGTTCATGACCGAGCGGATCTGCCCGGGGATCTTCGGTTCGATGTTGTGACACTGGTCGAGCATGAAGTTGATGCCGGCCTCGGCGCGCAGCGCGTCCGCGGCCACGATCTCGTGCATGATGCGGAACAGCTGGAAGGGGTCGGCGGCCCCCACCATCAGGTCGTCGTCGGCGTAGAACCGGGAGTTGAAGTCGAACGCGCCGAGCTTCCCCTCGCGCAGCAGGAACGCCACGATGAACTCGATGTTCGTACCCGGCGCGTGATGCCCGGTGTCGATGACCACCCGCGCCTTCGGGCCAAGGCGCAGGGTGTGCGCGTACGCGGTGCCCCAGTCGGGTACGTCGGTCGCGTAGAACGCGGGCTCGAACAGCTTGTACTCCAGCAGCATCCGCTGGTTCGCGCCGAGCCGGGCGTACACAGTGGACAGTGCCTCGGCGAGCCGGTCCTGCCGGGCCCGGATCGAGTCCTGACCCGGGTAGTTCGTTCCGTCGGAGAACCACAGCTTGAGGTCGCGCGAGCCGGTGAGATCCATGATGTCGACGCACTGGAGAAGGTGGTCGGTCGCCTTGCGACGGATCGCCGGGTCCGGATTCGTCACGCTGCCGAGCATGTAGTCGTCGTCCTGGAACACGTTCGAGTTGATCGTACCGATCCGCACGCCGAGGTCGGCGGCGTGTGCGGCGAGCGCGGCGTAGTCATCGACCGCGTCCCACGGGATGTGCAGCGACACCAGGGGTGCGATCCCGGTGTGCCGGTGCACCTGCGCGGCGTCGGAGATCTTCTCGTACGGATCGCGCGGCACGCCGCGCTGGGCGAACACCTTGAAGCGGGTGCCGGAGTTGCCGAAGGCCCAGGACGGCAACTCGATGCACTGCGTGGCGAGGGCGGCCCGCACCGCCGGCCGATCGTTCACGTCGCCTCCCCGAGCTGCGTCTCCAAATGGAAAATCTCATCCAGGACGGTGAATCCCTCGTCCGGCCGGCGATCGCCGAGGTCGACGAAGAACTGCGCCATCTCGGCCTGCCAACGGGCGTTGACCTCGGTGCGTTCCATACCGGCGAGGCTCGCGGCCAGATCCTCGGTCTCGAAATGACCGACGAGCAGCCCGTCGGGGCGAAGGTAGATGGCGTAGTCGCGCCATCCGGTGTCCCGTAGGGCGGCGAGCATCTCGGGCCACACGGCGGCGTGCCGCGCCCGGTACTCGTCGATCCGCTCCGGGCGCACTTGCAAGGTGAAGCAGACGCGTTGCATCACACCTCCCGGTGCGGGGGGCCAGTGAATGAACCGTTTCAATCTGCGCCATCGACGCTAGGCTCCGCGGGTAAGTGGTGTCAAGACCGAGCCGCGTGGTCTACTGCCCGGAACAGCCGCCGCGGCCGACGTCGCGCGCGGCTGGCGTGTCTGGAGGAGGTTGGGTGGAGCGCGGGGTGGTGAGCATCCGCGATGTGGCACGGCGGGCCGCCGTGTCGGTGGGCACCGTGTCCAATGTGCTCAACCGACCCGAGCTGGTCTCGGCCGCGCGACGGGAGAGCGTGCGGCGGGCGATCACGGAGCTGGGCTTCGTGCCGAACGAGTCCGCCCGGCACCTGCGGCGCGGGCATGGCCGTACGATCGGCCTCGTCGTCCTGGACGTCGCGAACCCGTTCTTCACGGACGTGGCGCGCGGCGTCGAGGACGCGGCCAACGCCGCCGGGCTCGTCGTCATCCTGTGCAACTCCAACGAGGACCGCGCGCGGGAGGCGGGCTACCTGGACGTGCTCGAGGAGCAACGGGTCCAGGGCGTACTGCTGACTCCGGTGGACGGCGGCGCCGCCCGCCTCGCCCGGCTCCGCGAGCGCGGCATCCCGGTCGTCCTGCTCGACCAACGGGCCCCACGCAAGGAGTTCTGCTCGGTGTCCGTCGACGACCGGTTGGGCGGGCAGCTCGCGGTCGGCCACCTGATCGACGCCGGGCACCGCCGCATCGCCTTCGTCGGCGGCCCGCGGTCGCTGCGCCAGGTCACGGACCGGCACGCCGGGGCGCTCGCCGCGTTGCGCGCCGCCGACGTACCGCCGACCGCGCTGGTCGACGTCGGCACCCCGAGCCTGAATGTCGCGGGCGGCCGGGACGCGGTGGCCCGCATCCTCGGTATGCCCACCGCGCGCCGGCCCACCGCCGTGTTCTGCGCCAACGATCTGCTCGCCCTGGGCGTACTGCAGGAACTCACCCGGCAACGCGTCGCGGTGCCGGGCCGGATGGCCATCGTCGGCTACGACGACATCGAGTTCGCGAGTGCCGCCGCGGTGCCGCTCAGCTCCGTTCGCCAGCCACGCGACCAGCTCGGTCGCACCGCGGCCGAGCTGTTGGTCGACGAGGTACGCGGCGCCGACCACCAGCACCGCCAGGTGGTCTTCAAGCCAGAACTCGTGGTGCGCGAGTCCAGCTAGTCGCCTCGTGCGCTGGGCTTGACAACTTCCGGACGGCCGACAAGACTGGTCTGAACCGTTTCAAGAAAGCGCTTTCCTGTCCCGGAAAGATGGCGCTCGACGCCCGGTCCGGTTGGTCGCCGCGAAGGCTGTGCGCGGCGGCGGACGCGCGTGCCCCGTGACTCGGGGCCGGTCCATGGTTCACCACGCTCTCTGGTTGTCAGGTGCGGCACGAGGAGTCCGATGAAGCAGTCGCCACCGTCGCGACGCCGATCCCTGCCGCGAGGACGCCACCCGATTCTCTGAGTACAGCGGTACCCGATGACGAGCACGCCCCGACTCGGCAGGAGGAAGTACATGGACATCGAACCGCGGATCACCCGCCGCTCGGCGCTGGGCATGATGGGGGCGGCGGGCGCGGCTACCGCGGCCGCCGTCGTCCTCGGGCCCGCGCCGGCCAGGGCCACCTCCGGCGCGGCCGGCGCCGCGGGGGTGTCGGACGGTCCCGACGTCACCTTGGTGGACAACGGATCCAGCGTGACGCTGCAGAACGGTCTGGTCAGCGTCACGGTGACCAAGGCGACCGCGCAGATCCCCAACCTCCGGCTGATCGGCAGCAGCCATGGCAACGAGGGCTTCAACCTGGTCAGCGGCTCCGGTGGGCAGGGCTACACCACGTTCGACTACTACGTCGGTACCACCAGGTTCTCCAAGGGCCTCAGCGGCGCCGCGTACCGCGTGGTCCAGCAGACCGCCGACCGGGTCGAGATCGCGATGAGCCAGAGCAACCCGGCGGTCCTGCCGTTCACGGTCGACGTGCATATGGCGATGGAGCGCGGCGCGGCCGGCCTGTACTGCTACATCGTGTTCGGGTACCCGACCGGAATGCCCGCGGGCCTGACGATCCAGCAACTGCGGTACGCCTTCGCCGCGGGCGACCCGTCATTCACCTACTTCGTCGTCGACGACGCGCGCGGCATCCAGCAGCGACCGACCATCGACGAGCTGCGTCAAGCGGTCACCCTGCAGGACACGACGTACCTGCTGCCGGGCGGCCGGGTCTACAGCAAGTACCAGAACATCTCCAACCTCGAGGGCGACAACCACGTCTTCATGATTTCCAACGGGAAGCTCGGCATGGCGCTGGTGCAGCCGAGCAAGGAGTGGTTCTCCGGCGGGCCGACCAAGCAGGAACTGACCTGTCACGACTACAACAACGGTGAGATCCTGCTGTGGCACCCGTTCACCTCCCACTACGGCTCCCCCGACATGGAGCCGCCGCAGGGCTGGGAGAAGCTGTACGGCCCCTTCTTCCTGCACGTCGCGGAGGCCGGCGGGGACGACCCGCGGGCGAACGTCGCGGACATCTGGGCCGGGGCGAAGGGCGTCGCGGCACGCGAGCAGGCGCGGTGGCCCTACGGCTGGATCGACGACCCGCGCTACGCCGCCGACCGCCGCTCGAACGTGACCGGCAAGCTCACCATCGCCGACGACGTGACCCCGGAGTCCGCCTGGATCGTGCTCTCGCCGCCCGGGCCGGACCGGGTGTACCAGGGCGTGCCGCTGGACGGCGACGACTGGCAGTACCAGTGCCTGGACTTCAACTACTACGCCCGGGCCGGAAAGGCCGGCCACTTCACCGTTGCGTCGGTGCGACCCGGCACGTACACGTTGACCGCCATCGCCGACGGAGTGCTCGGTGTGTACCGCGCCGACGGCGTGACGGTCGGGGCGGGCGGAAACGTCGACGTCGGCAACCTGGTGTGGAACCCGGAACGCAGCGGCAGCACGGTGTGGCAGATCGGTACCCCGACCCGCTCCGCCGGCAAGTTCCACGTCTACGGCGGCGCCGACGGGTTCCGCCGGTACCTGACGTGGCTTGAGTACCCGTACGAGTTCGGCGCCGACGTCGACTTCCACGTCGGCGTGGACGACCCGGCCACGGCGTGGAACTACTACCAGCCGTGTTACCACTCCCCCGGTACGCCGCTTCAGTTGCAGTTGCGCGGTACCGCCGAGGACCACACGCTGACCACCTGGCGGGTCCGCTTCGACAGCGACGGGTACCGCAAGGGAACGGCCACGCTGGACATCGCGCTCGCGGCGTCGGTCTTCGGCACGCTGCGCGTCGCGCTCAACGACACCGAACTGGCGAGCTTCGACCCGTTGCCGGGGGCCCCCGGCGACAACTCGTCGTACCGGCTCGCCTGCC
>Ga0207661_10000888_pt1 | contig 19633 bp, 17 predicted proteins | sample KBSC713LmetaG_FD_184337 | JGI IMG/M metagenome (GOLD analysis project Ga0207661, IMG submission 184337) | Corn rhizosphere microbial communities from Kellogg Biological Station, Michigan, USA - KBS C7.1-3L metaG (SPAdes) (version 2) | ecosystem: Host-associated > Plants > Roots > Rhizosphere ...
CGCGTCGTCGTAGCCGATGTGCACGACCGGGTGCTCGTCCAGTCCTTCGATCGAGCTGTCCGGACCGTAGGGGTGACGCCAGTCGGCGCCGGGCACGTAGGACCACCAGTTGAAGTGATTGCGCAGATCGACCCGGCGGGCCGGCTTCACGAACACGACCGACGCCGGAACCAGCAGCTTGGGATCGGCGCCCGGGTACTGCGCTGGATCGGGGGCGATCTCCGACTGGGTGACGTGGCCCGTCTCCGCGACGAACTGTCTGAAGAGCGCGTTCGTCACGGGCCAGCGATCCATCCAGAAGCCCTCGACGGTCATCAGATGGGGCGGCGCCTCCTCGCGGTAGTGGCGTTCCGATCCCATCGTGAACGTCCCGCCCGGGATCCATTCCATCCCGAGCCGCTGCGCGGGTGCCTCGGTCGTACTGGGTGAAGGGTTCTGCGCCGTCATTGGTTCGCTCGGGTCGCTAGGATGTGCGCTACCCGTCGCCCCTCAAGAGGTCGACTTCGGTTTAAGGCTTCACCCTACGAGCGCAAACGCGCGTTGCCGGATTTGCGCGAACGGCGTACAGCGCTCGGAGCCCGGCCGTTGCCATCTTCCAGCCAAATTCGGAGGTGCTCATGAGAATGCTACGGATGGCAGCGGTGACAGCCACGGCTGCGGTATCGATGCTGGGGATGGTGCGGTCGGCGCACGGGAAGGCCGCGGCGCCGGCGCCGGCGGTCGATCCAGACGCGATCTCCGCGCTGCAGAAGATGGGGGAGTTCCTGCGCAACCAGCAGAACTTCTCCGTGCAGGCGCGGATGACCACGGACGATGTGCTGAAGTCGGGCCAGAAGGTCCAGTTCGGCGCGACGGTCGACCTGAAGGTTCGACGCCCCGACCGCTTGCGCATGGACATCGCGGGCGACCGGCGCAACGAACGCGTCTTTTACGACGGCAAGACCTTCACGGTGTTCGGCGACCGCGTGAACTTCTTCGCGACGTTCCCGGCGCCCGGAACCCTGGCCGAGCTGAAGGCGGTCCTCGAGAAGCGCGGGTTCGAGCTCCCGCTGGCCGACCTCTTCTACTTCGGTATGAACAAGGACGACACCGCGTCGATCACGCGCGCGACCCGCGTCGGCGCCGCGAACGTCGAGGGGTTCATGTGCGACCACTACGCGTTCCACCAGAAGGACGTCGACTGGGAGCTGTGGATCGAACAGGGCGGCCGGCCGTTGCCGCGCAAGATGGTCATCACGACGACGACAGAGCCCAGCAAGCCCCAGCACAGCACGGTCATGAACTGGGACCTCGGCGCGAAGTTCGACGATTCGATCTTCACGTTCGTCCCGCCCGCCACCGCGCACCAGATCGAGTTCGACACCGACCGCAAGACCGCCGGCAAGTGAGGAGAGAGCCATGCACATGAACAAGCGTCGTTTCCTGTTCCGGGCCGTGGCCGCTGCGTTCGGCGCGATCGCGCTGCACGCCGCCGCCGCACAGGCCGTCATCGTCCGCACCGCGGTCGCCTACCGCCCGGTGCACCCGGTCGCCCGCGCCGCCGTCACGACGGCCGCGGTCGTCGGCACCGCCGCGGTGGTCGGCAGCGTCGTCGCGTCGGTGCCGCCCTCGTGCGTGACGACGATGATCGGCAACGTCGCGTACCAGCAGTGCGGCAGCACCTGGTACCGGCCGCAGTACGCGGGGTCGCAGGTCACCTACGTCGTCGTGAATCCGCCGCGGTAACCGCGGCGCAGGCGTGGGCCTCCGACTGAGGTGAGGTCCGCGCCGACCGCGTGGGCTAGTTGCCGTTCCCGTCGGGCATGCTGCTGGGCGGGGCCGGCATCTCCGGCATGCCGGCGGGCGGATCGAACGCGGTGACGTCGGGGTTCGGGAGCTGCGAGGTCTGCAGCGACAGCGGGCAGGTGATGGACGCGCTCGCGCAGCCCGTGCCGTCGCTGTTGCAGGTGCTGGTCGCCGTCACGGCGTGCGACTGGTCGAGATCGGGCGGCACGCAGGTGCTGACGGCGACCATCTGGCCCTGCGGGATGTCGCCCCCTGTCGCGGACGCGTCGACGCGAGCGCCCGTGTCCCGGACGTAGGTCAACTTGATCGCGACGGTCTCCTCCGCCGGCGTCGCCGTGCCGGACAGGTTCGTGCGCAACACCAGGCGCGCGCTGTTCGCGGCTTCGCCCTGCCGCCAGTCGAACACCGTCGCGTCGAGCGGCGCGTTCGCGGTCATGTCCGGCGTGTACCCCGCCAGGTTGACCGCGAGGATCTTGTCGTCCTCGGTCGGGTGCGCGAAGCCCATCAGCAAGGTTCCGCGGCAAGTCACCGACGCGTCAGCGGCCGACAGCGCGTCGCAGTCGACGCCGAAGGTGCCGCGCCCGCGCCGCGGCGTCTCGCCGACCGTGATCGTGCCGCCCGCCACCAGCGAGAAGCCGCCGCCGGAGCCGCTCGGGCGGGCCTCCAGCTTCCAGCCGTAACGCCGGTCGGACGCCACCACCTGGCGCAGCGTGAATTGATAGTCGCCGCTGCCATGGCCGGCCGGGCCATAGACGACGGTGTCGTCGGTCTGCGTCGGTCGCGTCTGCATCAACTCTTTGATCGGATCCAGCGCGGCACGCACACCCACGTCGACGGCGTTGGCGGCGCGGTGCGCCTTATCGAGCAGCTCGGGCACGTTGCTGCCGTTCGTCGGGTCCGCCTGCGGAACCGGCACCGACGACGCCTGGTACACGTACGTGTAGCCGTAGGGATCGTAGTAGGTGTCGACGTAGTACGGGTAATAGCCCCACACGGACAGGTAGTACGGATCGTAGTAGGCGTAGTCGTACGGATAGGCGCTCGCGAACGCGTCGCAGACGTAGGTGCCGGTGTTGTCGGCGGAGCACGTCGTCGACGACGAGCAGCCACCTCCACCGAACGCCGTCGCGACCGAGACCAGGCCAGCAAGCGAGGCGAGAGCGTGCTTCATCACCGTTCTGTTGGCGACGGCCCGGCCGGGGATCAACGCGGTCGCCGCCCTATTTCCAGCACCCTGTTTCCAGCACCCTATTTGCCGTGCGCCGCCGCGCTCCGGTCCGCGAGCTCATGCAAGCTGGGCCCGGGCCGCCGCGCCACCGTCGGCGGCTTGTCTGTCGGACCGCCGATGATCGCCCCGACGACGTCACGCATGCCCGTCTGATCCGGATCGCACGCGAGGCAGTACACGCCGGAGCCCGCCTGGCGAAGAAGGCCGGCCGCCTGCAGCCGCGCCGCGACGTCGCGAACGTCCCCGGGCAGCATCCGCAGCTCGCGCGCGAGCTCGTTGGTCGTCGCGGTTGCGCCGCCGCGATCCCGCGGCGCGCCGCCGTTCGGCGCCGACAGCGCGCGCCGCGTGGTCTCGACCATGATCTGCAGCCCCGCGACCTGTTCGCCGTACCGATCGAGGGTGAGCGCGCTGGTGCCGTGAATCAGGATGTCGTCCAGCTCGTGGGCGACCGCGACCTGCGCGCCGATCAGGATCACGAGCCACGACGAGTACGCCCACAGCAAGAAGACCGGAATGGCCGCCATGCCCGACTGCAGCGCGCCGGTGCGCGCCACGCCGATCTGAAGGCGGGTGAACGCCCACAGAACCACCGCCAACGCGATGGCGCTCAGCGCGCCGCCGAACACCGCTGACCGGAATGCGATGCGTGCGCGCGCCGCCGACATGTAAAAGATCGCGAGCGCCAGGCACAGCAGGCCGAGCCCCAGCAGATCGCCGGCCGCCGACGTCAGCACGGGCAGCCTGTCCATCACCCAGGTGAGCCACCCCGCGACGGTCTCGCCCAGGGGCACGTGTGCGAGGACCCGCAGCACGCCGGAAACGACCAGCAGCGCCGGCGGCAGCGCGAGCAGCGCCAGGTACCCCAGCATCCTCCGGTATCGCGGCGGCCGGCCGCGCGCGCCGGCGATGCTGTCCAGCGCGGCCTCGACGTGCATCACCAGGCGGAACACGCCGTAGCCGAGGACCACCAGCCCCGCGATCCCGGTCTGCAGCGTGCCCGCGCGATCGACGGCCTTCAGGACGGCGCGCACCGCCTCGCGCAGCAGCGTGTTCGTGTCCCTGACGTCCACGTCCGTGGCGGCGTCCCTCAGCGTCGGCATCTGGGCCTCCGCGGGCATGAGGTACGTGATCGCGTGAAAGAGCTTCAGCGCCCACAGCGCCACGACCAGGACCGGAACGATCGAGAAGATCGTGTAGTACGCGAGCGCGGCCGCCTCGGTCGACAGCCGCCGCGAGATCACGCCGCGGACGGACCAGGTCGCGATGCGGGCGATGCGCGTCCGCAGCGCCGCCCACGGGCGCAGGACGGCGCGGTCGCGATCCCACACCACTCGGCTGTAGCGCTTCACCGCCGCTCGCGCGCGCTGGACCACGGCCTTGATGCGCCCGCCCACGTCGACCCTCCCCGTCGCAAATGTCGATCCGACGGTCGGGCCGTGGCAGCGGTTCAGCCGGCTTTCAGCATCCGCCGCACACCGCGCTCGGGTCGGGCGGCCACCGCAGACCTTAGTTTTTTGTGTGAGGTGTGAAATGAGCAATCACAGCATCGGGAAGAAGATCGTGATCGGGTTGACGGCGGGTCTTTTGACGGGCGGGCTCTACGTGGCGCGCGCTCACGCCGACGAAGGGGCCACGACGCGGACATCGCCCACGTCGGCGTCGCGCATGACGAGCGAGACGTTCGTCGTCTCCGGGATCGATCGCGCCAAGCGGTCGGTCACGCTGACCAACGCCCAGGGCGAGCGCAACACGATGAGCGTGCCGTCCGACGTGAAGGCGTACGAGACGCTGAAGGTCGGCGACCGCGTCGACGTCGACTACCAGGAGTCGCTGGCCATCCAGCTGGCGCCGACCGGGGCGAAGCCGAGCATGACAGAGAAGAGCGTCGGCTCGCCGATGGGCCGCGGCGGCCCCGCCGGGGCAGCCCGCCAGATGCAGCTCAACGCCGAGGTCGTCTCGGTCGACGCCGCGAACAACAAGGTCACCTTCAAGGGACCGCGCGGGCACGAGCAGACCGTCACGGTCTCCGACCCGCAACTGCAGAGCAAGCTGCACAGCCTGAAGCCGGGCCAGGTCGTGCAGTTCACGTACACCGAGGCGATCGCGGCCGGGATCCGGCCGGCGCCCGCGAAGTAACCGGGCACGTCACCGCGAGCGACGCCGCCGCGTTTCGTCGCGGCGGCGTCGGCGCATATGCAACGTCAGCGACGTTCGCGTGAGGCAATGCCTGACTGCAACTCAGGCATTGCCTCAGTGGTCATCCGGCCCTCGCGGACCCAATGTGTGGGAGCCGTTCGAGACATTCACGGTGCGCCGCTGCAAGAGCGCACTTCAGATTTTTCGCCCTGGGCAATCGCCGTGGTGTGCATCCCGCGCTAGTACACCACGGCGATTCGCCCGGGCCCTATCTGGGACGCAGCGGATGGCGGACGAAGAGGTGCTGCTCGGCGAGCTGGGTACAGCGCTTCATGGCGCCACGCTGCCGGCCGACGTGGTCGAGGAGCAGCTGGCCGCGGTCGCGAAGCGCCTGGGCCTCGACGGTCAGTTCTTCACGCTGCAGAGCTTCCTGGCGATGGAGGTGCGCAACGGCGCGCCGCACGTGACGGTCCGGCGCATGTCGTTCGACACGCACTGGAACCTGACGCGGATGACGGCCCTGTTGACGCTGTCGCGCGACCTGGCGGCCGGGCGGGTCGGCGTCGCCGACGGGCGGCGGCGTATCGCCGAGATCGCGGCGCAACCGCCCCCGTACGGGAGAGCGCTGGTCGTCGCCGCCTACGGCGTCTACGGCGGCGCGGTCGCCGCCCGCGTCGGCGGCAACCTGATCGAGGTCCTGGTCGGCGCGCTGGTCGGCGCCGTCGCGGGCCTGATCCACTTCGGCACGCTGCGCAGCAACACGGTCGACCTGCAGAAGAGCTTCATCGCGGCGTTCGTCGGCAGCCTGTGCGCCTTCGTGCTCGCGCGTGTGCTGCCGCCCTTCGATGCGCCCCGGGCCCTCTTCGGCGGCGTCACGTTGCTGGTGCCGGCGATGGTGCTGACGGTGGGCGTCCACGAGCTCGCCAGCGAGGAGGTCGAGTCGGGCGTGGTGCGCACCGGCTACGGTCTGCTGCGCTTCGCGATGCTCGCGGTCGGGATCGCGGCTGCCGTCACCGTCACGCACTTCGCGCCCGCCCTCCCACGCGTCACGGCGACGCCCCTCCCCTTCCCGGTCGTGCTGGCGCTGGTCGCGCTGGGCGGCCTCGGGCTGGTCGCCTGCCTGCAGGGCCCGCGGCGCGACGTCGTCGCGATCGTCGCCGCGACGGTCCTCGCCTACGCGACGCAGGAGGTGACGAAGCGGATCGTCGGCGAGCACGGGGCGCCGATGCTGTCGGCGTTCGTGCTCGGGACGGCGGCGTACCTGCACGCGAACGCGACGGGACGATCGCTGCCGGTGATGATGGTGCCGGGTCTGCTGCAGCTCGCGCCGGGCTTCCTCGGAACGCAGGCGGTGTTGCGGCTGATGGGCGGTGAGCCCTCGTCACAGGCCGAGGAGCTCAGCTTCTTCCGGGTGGCCATCGTCGCCGTGCAGCTCGCGACCGGTTTGCTGATCGCGGGCCTGCTGTTCCGGAGGCGCCGGGCTCCGCGCCGCACCGGTCAGGCGCGCGGCGACGACAATCACGCCCGCGGCGCCGGCGGGTAGTGCTCGAACGCCTCGTTGACCGCCTTCTGGATGAACGCGGGATCGCTCATTCCGGTGCCGTCGGCGCGCAGGTAGGCGCGCCACACCAGCTTCTGCGAGCGCGCGTCGACGAGGTCGATGACCAGCGTCCCTTCGGGATGGTCGACGATCCAGTAGTCGTTGGGATAGGCCCCCCACAGACCGACCGCGACCGGGTAGCCGACGCCTTCCAGCTCCTGGACGCTGCGCACGCCGACCGCGAAGCGCGCGATCAGGTCGGCATGATCGGGCGCCTGCACCAGGCCGCGCGTCGCGAGGCCGTTCTGGACGGCGTTGTCGACGCGGTCCTTGACGATCGTGTTCTCGCTGATCGCTCCCTGTTCCACCACCTTCCCCTCGCCCATCTGGAACGAGCGGTACTGTCCGAACGTGGCCTTGTGGTCGAAGTCCGTGCGCACCTGCAGCGTCGGCCCGCAGCCGACGAGCAAGGCGATACCGAAAAGCAATCCGCTGACAGCTCGGCATTTCATGACGGGCCTCCCCTGACTTGACGCTGGCAACAGAGGCCAGCCCTGCAAGCTCAGGCCGTGCGGAAGTCCCGCCGACGCACGGGCCGCAACGACCACAGCCACGCGCCCAGCACGCCGCCCGCCGCGCCCAGCACGAACATGATGAAGAGCAGGTGCCAGCCGATGCTCTCCTTGACGCCCGACGTGAACGAGGCCGCGGTCGTGCGCGCGGTCTGCTGCAACCTCCGTTCGATGCAGTCCATGCGGTCCGGCCCGTTGCACTCGGGTATGAGGCCGGCCAGCTCGGCGCCGATGCCGCCGACCGCGGCCGAGGATACTTGCTCACTGGTTCGCGCCAGGCTGACGCCGAGCGGTCCCCGCCCTTCGGGGCCCAGCTCGGCGATCATGTTCGTCGTCGCCTCACGAACCGCGGCGGCCGTTGCGGCCGCGACGGCGTCCGAGATCAGCCGCTGGATCGCCTCGCGCTGCTCGGGCTCGTCCAGCGCGGCGACGGCGCCCTCGACGGCGCGCTCACCCGCCACCCGCAACACCTGCTTGCTCTTGTCCTTGTCCGCAACGGCGCGCTCGCGCTCGAACTCACCAATGGCGCCCGCCGTCGAGCTTTTGCCGATGTGCTCGGCACAGCCGGTCAGCGTGGCGGCGGCGAGCGCCACCAACGCCAACCGGCGCGCGACGGTCCAGAACTCTCGCTGCCCCAGCCTCAACCTGTCTTCCCCGCCAGCCCCTCGAATGAAGATGTGTCGCCTACCGAAACAATAAAACCTGAACGCCGGGGTCCGCAAATGCCGTCGCCAACGATGAGCTCGTCGACCCGGTCCGGCAGGAGCCGGGATTGCTGTCGACGATCACGGGCACGGTCTCGCTTCTTGTTGCGCAGGCTCTTCCCCGACGTGGACATGAGTGCCTCCTTTGCGGCCGATGCGGTCGCGGTGACAGGTCGCAGACTGTACGAAGTCGTGGGACGAAAGCTGCTCTCCGGAAGACCTTCGAACCATCGGTCATCCATTGATTCGGGGAACGTACGGCGGCGGCGCAATCGATCCGGGGACCCTCCAGCCAGTCCCACATTCAGGATCAGGGAGGTACGATCCATGCGTCACGGCAGCTCAACGCTGGTATGGCTGGGATCGCTCGCGCTGCTCGCCGGCGTGAGCCGCGTCGAGGCGGCTGAGCCGGCGGGCGCGCCCGCCTGCAAGAACGCGGGTGTCACCATCAGCTTCGTGCAGGGGTCGATGGAGATCGACACGAACGGGCGCGGCGCGCTCGCGGGCGTCGCCGCCTGGCTGGAGGCCGGCGATCAGCGCACGGTGAAGCTGGATGGGTACGCCGATCGAAAAGGCGGCGCGACCGCCAACCAGCGCCTGAGCGAACGCCGCGCCCAGGCGACCAAGGACTTCCTCATCGCGCGCGGCATCGCGCCGGATCGGATCATGGTGTTCGGCCACGGCGAGGAGGCCGCGGATCGGCCGCTGCCGGCCGGAACCGACCCGCGGGTCGTGACTGTGACCGTCTGCGACGTTCCCCGCGAGGCCGCGGCCGAGACGCCGTCGCCCGAACAGGAGGCCGCCGCGGCGCCCGTGACGATTCCAGAACCCGCACCGACAGCGGCGGCCCCGCCGTCGGCGCCGCCAACATACGCGCCGATCGCGCAGATCCCGCCGTCGACGGATCGGCCCGCGCGCACTCGTCCGCCATCGCGCATCGGCATCGAGACGACGGTGGGCGCGGGCGCGATCGGCTTCATCGACCAGACGGCCCGCGACGCGACGCAGACCGGTGCCTCCTGGGACGCGCGCATGACGTTCGGATCGCGGTTGCCGATCGCCCTCGAGGCCGCCTACATCGGCTCGGCGCAGAACATCGAGGCGCTGGGGCTCAACACGAACTCGCTGCTGCTGGGCAACGGCGCCGAGGGCACGCTGCGCATCAACCTGACGCGCGCGCGCGTTCAGCCGTACCTGTTCGGCGGCGTCGGCTGGACGCACTACCAGCTGACGAATTCGCAGACGAACACGTCCAGCCTGCTCGCGAAGGACGACGTCGGGACGGTTCCGCTGGGCGTCGGGCTGTCCGCGCGCCTCGGCAGCTTCTTCATCCTCGACGTCCGCGGGACCTACCGCGCGACGTTCGGCGGCGACATGTTCCAGGGGCTGGCGCTGGGCACCGACAACTCGAACGCGATGCAAAGCTGGAACGCGGCGGGCCGGGTCGGCGTCGAGTTCTGAGCTCAGAATCCGACCGCCGTCGTCACCAGCACGTCGAACTCGGTTCCGTGGACGGTGGTCTCCAGCATCTGGCTGGTCCGGCGGATGTACTCGCTCGCCATCCCGAACCGGAACGGGCCGACCGCCGGTCGGGTCCAGATCCCGCCCGCCAGGTAGAGGCGCGCGTCGTGAAGGGTCACGTCGCGCTGGAGCCTCGATTGCGCCGGGTCGCCGTCGTCGAACGACCAGTACCAGCCGCCGCGGGCGGAGCCCATGAACGCCACCTCGCCGAGATCGATCGACGCGGTGGCCGCCGACACGACGCCCTGACCGTAGTAGTAGCCGCTCTGGCGCAGTGACTGCTTGAACATCTGACCCAGCAGCGTGCGGTAGTTCTCGCGATAGGCGATCGATCCGATGATCGCGAAGGCGTACTGCATCGAGAGCGTCAGGCGAACGTAGGCGTCTTCGCCCCGCCGCGCATATTCGAACACCGGCCCGAGCACGCCGAGCGATGCGCTTCGGTCGTGCACCTGGGGCAGATCGCGGAGCCGGTAGTCGAACACGCTGCCCAGCCCGAGCAGCGTGCCCGCGCCGCGCGCGGGGATGCCGACCGGGACGTCGGTGTCGTCACCGACCCTCACGTAGTGGCGCTCGTAGCGACCGCCCCACACGGTCCCGGCGTGAAACCAGACGCCGTCGATCTGCCCCGCGCCGAACCGTCCGTCGCCGATCAGCGACACCCACTCGCCCGGCGCGACCGCGACGCTCCCTTTGCCGGGCCGCTCGTAAGAGCTGTTCGAGACGATCTCGCTCCCCAGCCGCACCGCGAACTCATCCCTGACCGTGTTGCCGTTGAAGATGGCGCGGTTGAAGCCCACCGCGAAGCCGAGCCGCGCCCGCGGCAAGAGCCGGGGCTTCCGGTGACAGAGCGGCGGCTCGTTCACCGTCGCGACGGGAGCGAACAGCAGCGCGCCCGCACAGCGTGACGGGCCCGCCCCGCTCTGGGCGAGGTAACGCCCCAGCCGGTAGGTCGACTCGCCGATGATCGCGCCCGAGAGGGGTGTGATGAGGAGATCGTTCAGCGACGGGTTCTCGGGAATCTCGACGAGGTACTCCCAGAACGTCGATGCGACCACCGACGAGACGAACGCGCCTGCCGGCCCCAGGCCGTTGCCGCGCGCGATCTGGTAGTAGACGGTGCCGTCGAACGGGTGGCCGACCGCGTTGGTGTTGAAGTGGTCGCTGTCGAACGTGATGTCGTCCGTCGTCAGCATCCGCCGGCGCCAGCTTCGCCACTCCATCGCACGGCCCCAGCGCTCGTCGGTGCCGTGGCGCAGGTACCAGACGGCGCCCACGCCGATCGCCAGCGCCGTCTGCCACACCGTATTGATGTACGGGTGGGCGACGACGGGCTGGTCTAACCCGTTGTCGTCGAGGGGCTCGATCGGCTTGGTGGGAGGAGCCGGAGCCGCGAAGACGTCCCCGGACAGGAGCGTCGCGACCAGTGCGAGCGATGCCAGCAACGAGGTTCCTCAACGCCGCCGCATGGATCCTCGCGTTCAGGTCCTCCCCTCTGCCGCTCCCGGCCGCTGCCGTGCCCGGCCAGGCGACGCGGCCGCGGGCGTCGCCCGCACCGGCCACAGGTTCAGCGCCTCAGCCGGCGACACCGTCGCGAAGTAGTGAAGCAGCGACGCGATCAGCCCCGTCCAGCCGGTCTGGTGACTGGCGCCGATGCCCGCGCCGTTGTCGCCGTGGAAGTACTCGTAGAAGAGGAGGTTGTCCCGCCACAGGCGATCGTCGGCGAACTTGGGCGCCACGCCGAACACCGGGCGCCGGCCCCGGCTGTCCATCGTGAAGATGCGCGTCAACCGATCGGTGATCTCGCGCGCGACCTCGTACAGCGTCATCCGACGCCCGGATCCGGTCGGGCACTCGACGGTGAAGTTGGGGCCGTAGTAGCCGTGGTAGTTGATGAGCGCCCGCACCAGCAGGCTGTTGACAGGCAACCAGATCGGGCCGCGCCAGTTCGAGTTGCCGCCGAATATCGCGGTGTCCGATTCGGCGGGCAGGTAGCCGATCTTGGCGCGATGCCCGCCCGCAACCAGCTCGAACGGGCGCTCCAGGTGGTAGCGGGACAGCGATCGGATCCCGAACGGGCTGAGGAATTCGTTCTCGTCCAGCAGGCGCGCGAGCACGCGGCGCAGGCGCTCCTCGCTCAGCAACGACAGCAGCCGGCGGTTGCGGTAACCGGGCTGGCGCGGGTCGTGAATGTTGCTGACCAGGTGGGGGCGGTTGCTGGCGAACCAGCCCGCCCGTTGCTGTAGCTCGGGCAGCGCCGCCAGCATCTCCTCGTTCACGACCGTCGCGGCGCAGAGCGGAAGCAGCCCCACCATCGACCGCACCCGCAGCCGCTGCGAGCGGCCGTCGGGCGTGCGCAGGACGTCGTAGAAGAAGCCGTCCTCGTCGTCCCACATCTCGCTCTGTCCGCCGATGTGGATCATCGCCGACGCGATCCAGACGAAGTGCTCGAAGAACTTCAGCGCCATGTCGACGTAGGAGCGGTCGTCCAGCGCCAGCTCCAGCGAGATCTGCAGCATCGCCTGCGCGTAGAACGCCATCCAGGCGGTGCCGTCCGCTTGCTCCAGGTATCCGCCCGTCGGCAACGGCGCACGGCGATCGACGACGCCGATGTTGTCGAGGCCGAGAAACCCGCCCTCGAAGACGTTGCGCCCCGTGGGATCCTTGCGGTTGACCCACCACGTGAAATTGAGCAGCAGCTTGTTGTAGATGCTGCGCAGGAACTCCAGGTCGGCGTGGCCGGTGTTGCGCCGGTCGATCTGGTAGACGAAGTACGCGGCCCACGCGTGCACCGGCGGATTCACGTCGCCGAAGTTCCACTCGTACGCGGGCACCTGCCCGTTCGGGTGCAGATAGCGTTCCTGCAGGAGGAGCAGGAGCTGCTTCTTCGCGAAGTCCGGATCGACGAGCGTCAGCGGGACGGAATGGAACGCCAGGTCCCAGGCCGCGTACCACGGATACTCCCACTTGTCCGGCATCGAGATGACGTCGTCGCTGACCATGTGCGACCATTCCGCGTTGCGGCACCTGTCGCGCCCGGTCCGCGCCGCGCCTGTCCCGTGATCGTTCAGCCAGGCGCCGACGTCGTAGTCGTAGAACTGCTTGCTCCACAGCATGCCCGCCAGCGCCTGCCGGACCACCCGTCCGCGATCGTCGCCGGACAGCTCCGAAGGGATCACCGTCGCGTAGAACTCGTCGGCGTCGCGCCGTCGCGTCTCGAGAACCTTCGTGAACGGCTTTCCCAGCACCGCGTCGTCGCCCGCGGCGGGCGCCTCGCTGGCGGCGCTGCTGAGCCGCAGGCGCAGGGCGTGCTGGCCGCCCGCCGGGATCGTCACCGCATAGTGAGCGGCGGCCTTCGTGCCGACGCGGTCCGGATTGATCGCGGCCTCTCGACCGCCGACCAGGTAGTCGTTGATGCCGTCCTTGAAGAAGAACGGCGGGTCGCCGCGGTTGCCTTCGCCGTCGGTCCGCCACCGCGCGGGGTTGGTCTCGTTGTCGGCGAACAGCAGCTGCGCGCCGCTCTGGCAGCGCAGCACGTACGTTCCGAAAGATCCGCTCGCGGCCTCCAGCGCGGTGCCCCTCGCACCCACCCGGATCACGGGCCGCTCGACGTTCGCGTGCCGCCAGGTGTTCCGGAACCACAGCGTCGGGAGCAGGTGAAGGGTCGCCGCGTCCGGGCCGCGATTGAACGCGGAGATCTCGATCAGCATGTCCTCGGGATCGGCCTTCGCGTACTCGACGAAGATGTCGAAGTACCGATCGTCGTCGAACACGCCTGTGTCGATCAGCTCGTACTCGTTTTCCGTCCGCGAGCGCCGGCCGTTGGTCTGGACCAGATCACCGTATGGAAACGCTGCCTGCGGGTACTTGTACAGGTACCGCATGTACGAGTGTGTCGGCGTGCTGTCGAGATAGAAGTAATACTCCTTCACGTCCTCACCGTGGTTGCCCTCATGGTTGGTGAGGCCGAAGAGGCGTTCCTTGACGATCGGATCGCGTCCGTTCCACAGCGCGAGCGCGAAGCAGAGGATCTGGCAGTCGTCGGAGATTCCGCCGATGCCGTCCTCGCCCCATCGGTAGGCGAACGATCGGGAGACGTCGTGACTGACGTACGTCCAGGCATCGCCGCTGGAGCCGTAGTCTTCGCGGACGGTTCCCCACTGGCGCTCGCTCAGATAAGGACCCCACTTCCGCCAAGGCGCTGCTTGCGTACGCGCAGCGACGAGACGCCTCCCCTCTGCGTTCATCCCGCCTCCTCCCGGGTTCCAACCTGACGACGAGGGCAGCTCACGCAACGCGCGCTCACCGACGGTGAAGCAGAATGCGTCGGGCGCTTACACCGTCGGTGGTTGCAAACTGCACGTCACGGAGCAACGTTGACGACGTGTCGAGCGCACAGGAGTTCGAGGCGCGCATACTCGTAGTCGAAGACGATCCGGAAGCGCGGGCGACGCTGGAACTGCTGCTGGGCGCGAAGTGGGCCGTGACGGCGGTCGAGCGCGGCGACGTCGCGCGTGACACCGCGCGCGCGATGCCGTTCGACCTCCTCCTGGCGAACGTGCAGATGCCCGGCCTCGACGGCATCAACCTCGTGAAGCAGATGCGTGCGGAGCGCGCGACGCAGGACGTTTCGGTGATCCTCATGTCGCGCACGACGGGACATCACGAGACCATCGCCGGCCTCGAAGCGGGCGCCGACGACTTCCTCGTGAAGCCGTTCTCGGGACGCGAGCTCTTGGTGCGCGTGCAGACGCGCCTCGAGCTGACGGCGATGCGCCGCCGAAACGCGCAGCAGGAAGAAGCGCTGGCGAGCCTGCAGCGCACGCTGAAGGCGCGCGATGAATTCCTGTCCGCTGCGTCGCACGAGCTGCGCACGCCGATCACGACCCTCAGCCTTCAGACCGACGGGCTGCTCAGCCTGCCGACCGGCGGCACCAACGGCGGCCGGCGCGTCACCGACGAACGGATGCTCCGCCGCCTCAGCGCCATCCGCCGGCAGGTCGTCCGCCTCAATCAGCTGGTCGACCAGCTGCTGGACGTGTCGCGCCTGATCGAGGGCCGGCTGGAGCTGCGCCCCGAGGAGGTCGATCTGCAGGCGCTGGTGGTCGAAGCGATCGACCTGATGCGCGAATCGGCGACCCAGGCGGGATCTCCGGTGCTGCTGCGGCTGCGCCCCGAGGTGCTCGGCCACTGGGACCGGGTCCGCATCGGCCAGGTGATCACGAACCTGCTGTCCAACGCGATCAAGTTCGGCTGCGGCCGCCCGATCGAGGTCGAGCTGGACGCCGACGAGAACAGCGCCCGGGTCCAGGTCCGTGACGCCGGCGAAGGCATCTTGCCCCAGGAACAGGAGCGGATCTTCCAGCGCTTCGAGCGGGCCACGTCCGTGCAGCGCCATCCGGGCCTCGGGCTGGGGCTGTGGATCTGCAAGCAGATCGTCGACGCCAGTCACGGGACGATCTCGGTTCAGAGCGAGCCGGGGCACGGTTCCACGTTCAGCGTGGAGCTCCCGAGGGATTCTTGACCACCCGCCCGCGCCTCCTCGTCGTCGACGATGACGTCGCCCTGTGCGAGAGCCTGGCGGACGCCCTGACCGACGCCGGGTACGAGCCGGTGACGGCCAGCGACGGCGCGCGGGCCCTCGCCCTCACGCACGCGGAGAAGCGGCCACAGCTGATCCTGCTCGATCTGATGATGCCCGAGATGAACGGCTGGGAGTTCCGCCAGCTGCAGCTGAGCGACGAACGGGTGAAGGACATCCCCGTCGTCGTGATGACCGCCAGCCGCGACCTGCGGCGCCACCCCGTCGACGCCGACGCGTTCCTGTTCAAGCCGTTCACGCTCGACGATCTGCTGGCGCAGGTGCAGCGCGTGGTCCTGCCCGCCGCCGGCGCCTGACGTCGTCAGGCGGCGCGCCGCCGCGGGCGCGTCCCGCGTCTCCTGACGCGCGGGTCCTGCCGCGGCAGCCAGTGCATTCGCTTCGCGATCCAGTACTGGAAGCCGGCCATGCCGATCAGGAAAAGGCACAGCAGCGGAAACGCCCACCGCGAGTCGTGCAGCGGAATTCCGCCAACGTTGACCCCCAGCAGACCGGTGATGAAGGACAGCGGCAGGACGATCGCCGAGATGAGGGTCAGCAAGTACAGCCGGTCGCCCAGCAGCGTCGAAAGGTTGTTCTGCACATAGTCGTCGATGCCATGGAGGCGGTCGAGCACGCTGTCCAGGAGGTCGACGGTCTCCTCCGTCTCGCGCGCCAGCTCGCGCCAGCTGGCCTGGTTCGAGTCGACGAGATCGGTGCCGGCGAGCGCGGCCAGGCTGACGGTGGCGGCGCGGAGGCTGGCGACCCGACGGCGCAGCAGCGTCGACACCTGCCGGACCTCGTGCAACGCGTCCACCTCGCCGTGGACGTCGGCGTCGAAGCTGCGATCCTCCAGGTTTGCGACCCGCTTGTCGTGGTCCAGCACCTCGGACAGATAGCTGTCGCTCCAGAATCGCAGCACCTCGACGACCAGCTCGCCGGGGCTGCGCGGCCCCCGCCCGACCCGCAGGGCGTCGCGCACGCGCTCGAACATCGGCTCGGGCTCGCCGAGGTCGCCGAGCGCGATGACCCGCGATCGCCAGGCGACCATCCGGGCGGCGCCGCCATTCAGCTCGCGGACACCGGAGCGCAGCGGCGCCTCCAGCGCCAGGACGGCGACGCGGTCCCCCGACTGCTCGAACGCGGCCGCCCACGTCCGCCGCACCGGACCCAGCAGCGCCTCGCGGTCCGCCGGCGACAGGCCGCAATTCGCGGCGAACCAGGCGAGCGCCCGCGGGTCGAGATAATTCAGCACGATCACCGAGGGTTCCGGGACCGACGGCCATGGCTCGTCGAGATCGACCTCCCCGCGCATGCCTCCGGCGCCATCGAGCACGATTGCGAACCCCGTCGGCATCGGACCGATCGGATGTTGGTCATCGACGTGCGAAGACGGCTGTCGGTCAATTTCGTGAAACGAACCGAAAGCGGTTTTGCCGCGAATCAGATATCGACTGAGAAGACGTAAGCGGTAGCCGCCTTACCATCGCCGACGTGAGGCTCGAACTGATGTCAGTGAGTCACCTGAAGTGGCAGGTACACGACGAACGTTGCGCCCGCCCCGGGTCGGCTGTCGACCCGCACGGCGCCACCGAGTTGTTCGACGATGCTCCGCACGATGAACAGTCCCAGTCCGAGCCCGTCGGACTGGCCGTTCGCGACGGCGCGCTTGAACGGCTCGAAGATCCGCGCGTGCATCTCGGGAGCGATCCCGACGCCGCTGTCGATCACCTGCAGACGCACACCGCGACGTTGTTTGTCGGCGCCCGCGCGAATGACGACGGGGCGTCCCTGACCGTACTTGATCGCGTTGGCGACCAGGTTGGTGACGACCTGGCTCAGACGCGGCCGATCCCAGCAGCCAACGATCGGGCCCTCCACCTCCACCTTCAGCTTCGAGCCCGCCCCCGCGGCCTGGACCTCCATCTGCGAGGTCACCTCCCGAAGCAGCTCGCAAAGGTCGAAAGACGTCAGCTCGAGCTCGAGCTGACCGGAACGGATCCGTCCCAGGTCGAGGAGGTCGTCAATGAGGCGGGCCACGCGCCGCTCTTCCTTGATCATGATTTCCAGCATTCGGCTCGCCTTGGGCGCGAGCGGCATGCGGCTTCGCTTCAGGGACTGCAGGCAGAGGCGGACCGAGCAGAGCGGTCCGCGCAACTCGTGCGCGGCGATCGAGATGAGGCGCTCCCTGTCGCCGACCGCGTCGACCAGCCTTCGGTGCTCGCGCACATTTCGGATCGCGAGCGCCAGGCGCTCGCCCAGCTCCTGCGCGAGGGCGAGGTCGGCGGCGCTGTGAACCATGCCGTCGTTCCTCGCAAAGCTGATCGCGCCGTAGCGATCGACGCCGGCGCCGATCGGGGCGCTGATGCGCGAACGCGCGCCTTCCAGGCGAATCTCGCCGCGGGTGACGGACGCGAGAGCGGACGGCGCTTCGATCCACGCCTCCTGCGTGGACCTGACTTCCAGAATCCGTGTGGACGCCTTCCCGGCGATCCGATCGACAACGCAAATGTCACCGAGGACGCAGAGGGCGGAGCGACCGACCGCTTCGAGCATTGGCTCGATCTCCAAGGAGACGAAATGACGACTGACGTTCGCGAGAAACAGCGCGTGGCTGGTTACCATCTTCGTCGACGCCGTCCCTTGCACCGTTTGCATCGGTCTCCCGTCCTCTCCGTGATCGCTACATGCCAGATGGATCCTTCGTTCGCTAGATGTGAAACGCGGAGCGCGCGACGGCGTCTTCTGTTTGAGGCGATCCCTTACCGCGCAAAACGAAAAACACTTTCAATTCGAAATGGACAAGAGAACGTCGTGCGTTGTACAAAATCATCCAACTCGAAAAGGCATCTCCCAAGGTTCGCAGGGGGGGGGAGCGGCAGGATTGCGTATGACGTGGAACCTAATGCGGAGCTGACCAGACACACGCGGCGACTGTTCTCGCTGGCGGTCGAGCGCAGCGGAGATCATTGCGACGCGAGGAGTTTCTCGTGACCAAGATCTTCCTCGTCGATGACCATCCCCTGTTCCGGGCTGGTATCCGCCAGAGCCTCGCTCCTTACATGGAGTTCTGCGTCGTCGGCGAAGCGGGCAACGCGCGCGACGCCTTCGTTGCGATCGACACGCATCATCCCGACGTCGTTCTGATGGACATCGCGTTGCCGGGGATGGATGGCGTGATTGCGACGCGCGAGATCAGGCGGCGCACGCCGCGCACGCGCGTTCTGATCTTCTCGGTTCACGATCAGATCGGCGACGTGCTCGATGCGCTGGACGCCGGCGCCGCGGGCTACGCGCTGAAGACCGAAGGAACGGACGCGCTCGTGGCGGCGCTGCGCTGCGTGCTGCGCAATGATCGCTACGTCGCGCCCTTGCTATCGCCGCGGCTCGCCAGCTACGAGTCGCGTCGGTCGAAGCCCTCCGACACGTTGTCGATCCTTTCGGTGCGCGAGCGCGAGGTCTTTCGTCTCGCCGCGGACTGCCTCTTGACCCGAGAGATCGCGCGCGAGCTCTGCATCTCGCGCAAGACGGTCGACACACACTTGTATCGCATTCACCGAAAGTTGGGATTGCGCACGTCGGCCGAGTTGGTAAGGCTTGCTTGCAATCTCGGACTCATTCATCGTGGCGGTGCGCGAGATGTTTTCACGCGTGGTGGCGAGGCGGTCGTCGTTGAAGGGTTGGAGGGTGCGTAAAATGAGGGACATCCGGGAAATCGTTCGCGAGTCCGATGCAGTTGATCTGCTGCGCCACGAACTGAGCACGCCGGTTGCGACCGCGTTGCTCTACATCGGAATTGCGGAGACCTACGCCGCCCGGACGCCGGGAGATCCGATTGCGCCCGCGTTGCGAATCGTTCGCTCCGAAGTACAACGGCTGAAGGTGCTCCTCGACAACATGACGGAGCTGCAGCGCTCTGGTCGCCCCTACCTGCGGCCTAGGTTCATAGATATCGGCGCGACGGTGCGCGCGACCGTGAAGCGCGTGCTCACGACGTTCGCGGGGACCGAGAGCGTCTCGATCGTCGGGCCTTCGCACACCGTTCAGGGATGGTGGGATCCGACCGCCGTCGAGCAGATCGTCAGCAACCTACTCACGAACGCGCTGAAGTTCGGCCACGGCCGCGGGGTGCGGTTGGTCGTGCGCGAGGCGCCCGCGGGCGTGACCATCTCGGTGCGCGATCAGGGTGCGGGCATCGGCGCGTCGGATCGACTGCGCATCTTCAAGCGCTACGAGCACGCGCCCGCCGCACAGGGCGGCGGCATGGGTCTCGGGCTGTGGGTCGTCCGCGAGCTGGTCATGGCACACGGTGGTCGTATCACCGTGCAGAGCCGCAAGGGCCGCGGCACGACGTTCACCGTCCTTCTCCGCGCGCAGCCGCCCCTGCTCGCGGGCGAGCGGACCAGCGCGCTCCGGCGTCTGCCTCCGCAGCGCACCCCGATGCGCACGGTCTCGGCCAAGCCGAGCCCGCGTCCCACGTTCCCGCCTTACTGGCAGGATCGGCTCGCCAAGTCGCAGGAGAAGGTCCCGTTGGCGCCGCGCACCGAGATCGACGTCACCCCGACCTCG
>Ga0207661_10000889_pt1 | contig 19622 bp, 14 predicted proteins | sample KBSC713LmetaG_FD_184337 | JGI IMG/M metagenome (GOLD analysis project Ga0207661, IMG submission 184337) | Corn rhizosphere microbial communities from Kellogg Biological Station, Michigan, USA - KBS C7.1-3L metaG (SPAdes) (version 2) | ecosystem: Host-associated > Plants > Roots > Rhizosphere ...
AAGCCGAAGACCACGACGGGCACCAGTGCGATCGCCACGATCGCCACATTATGCGCGCTGCCGGCAAGGCTGAGCACCGCGGCAACCATAGCAAGACACCAAGTCTTGCACGAGGCGCTGTTATTGGCGAGGCGGTCGATGATGCCCTGCAGCAGATTCATGTGGGCGACCGTTGCGGCATTTTCCGGCGGCAGGAGAGGAGGCTGCGGCCGGCCGCCATTGGCCTGAGCCAGATCGACTATCGGGCCGCCATTCATGGATCATCATCCTTTCGTGAGGGCGCCCCTCGTCGGGCGAAAGCCTCGACAACCCAGGCGCGATCGGAAGTCATATTACACCAGCCTTGTGCCGGACGTTTGAAAATTTTTGCTGTGCGCCCGCGCGTCCCTGCGGCGATTCAGCTATCTTGACGAGCGGGCAGATGGCGGAGCGATGCGACCTTCAGCTCTGGCACGATGAACAACCGCGGGTTTGAGCGCCCGATCCCGATCAGGCCTGTGCAACGATGGGCCGCGGCATTGCGATCCAGTTGAACACCACCAGCAGCACCGGACAGGCAACCAGCGCCGCCGCGCCAAAGTCGAATGCCGCGGCGGCACTGGCGGTCCATTTCGCCGCCGCGCCGCCGATGATCAGCCCAAGCATCATGGTCGCATAATAGAGCGTGTAGAACACGCCCATGCCGATCGCGCGTGTCGCCGGTTGCAACGCGCGCGCGGGCAGGCTCATCACGGGACCCGCGGGCTGGCCGCTGATAAGCCCGAGCGCGATCACGCTTGCGATCACAGCATTGGTATGCGCGAAGCACAGCATCAATCCTGCGAGCACGATCGAGCCCGCGATGAGCACGCTTTGCGGCCGCTTCAGGCGGTCGGCGACAAAGCCGCCAAAGGGCACACTGAACACGGCAAGCCACAGCACGATTGATATGACCGAGCCGGCCTGCGCGATGGTCCAGCCGTGCTCGACCAGCATCGTCGGCCCAAAGGAAAAGACCACGGCGAAGCCGACATTGAACAGGCCCCAGATGATCCCTGCGACCATCACCGCCATCAGCGTCCGGACGTCGAGCCGAGCCGAGGACGTTGCGGCCGCGGCCGCATGCGGTGGCGGCTGGTAGGCGAGGATCAACACGGCGCCGATTGCCGTGATCGCGGACACGAAGAGATAGACCGCGTTGACGCCATGGCTGGTGCCGATCGAGGGCAGCGTCAAGAGCGAGAGCGCGATGCCGGCCGGCCAGGAATTGACAAAGATCGCCATGGCGGTTGCGATCTCCTTGCCCGCGAACCAGTCGGCGACCATCTTGGTCATCTGCACATTGAGCAGAACGCCGCCGGTACCGGCCAGCAGCCGCCCGGCAATTTGCCAGCTCCAGCTTCCACTGAGCGCCATCGCGCAACTGCCTGCGAACATCAGAAGAAGCGCCGCGAGCACGGTGCGCCTGTCGCCGAGCCATTGCCCGATCGCGCCGCCCGGCAGCGCCAGCGCCACGCCCGGCGTGAAGAACAGTCCGATCAGAAAACCGATCTCGGCAAGGGTCACGCCGAACTGCGTCTGCAGCAGCGGTGCCACCGCGGGCACGCTCTGGAACTGGAACGCCATGGCGAGGCGCACCGTGAACAGGACGGTCAGAATCGACCAGCGGTTGCGCAAAGCGTTTCGCTCCCCCATTTCGGCGAGCACCGTGCGGCGCGCGTGCGGGCGTGTCAACGGCGGTCTAATGACGCGCCTTGGCAGCACCGAAAGCTTCCCCTAAATTCGGCGCCGCTCGCAATCCGCCAATCCGCCCGGAGATATCTGCATGCAACCGATTCGCGTCTGCACCTATGACGGCCCGGGCGCGCGGCCGGTCATCCGCTCCGTGCCCTGGCCGAAGGTCGGCAAGAAAGCGGCGCTGATCAAGATCGGCGCATGCGGCGTCTGCGGCACCGATCTGCATATCCTCAAAGGCCATTGGCCAAAGCCGCTGCCGTGGCCGTTCACACTCGGCCACGAGCTCGGCGGCGTCATCGTCGAATGCGGAAACGGGTTCACCGAAGATTTCATGAGCAAGCCGCTCAAGGTCGGCTCGAAGGTGATGATCCCGCCGCTGATGCCGTGCGGGCATTGCTATTACTGCATCCACTATCCGCTAAGCGCGAACAAGTGCCTGACGCCGGTCTATTACGGCCGCTATCTCGGCTTCGACAAGGCGCCGCATCTGTGGGGCGGCTGGGCCGAATATGTCTATGTCGATCTCGACATGCTGCCGGGCACCAAGATCTACAAATTGCCCGACGACATGTCGCTGCGGCTCGGCGCGCTGTCAGAGCCGCTCACCTCCTGCATCCGTGCCTTCAACCGCGCCACGCGGGCCGGAGGTTTTTCCTGGAGCGACACGGTGGTGATCCAGGGCTCCGGACCGATCGGGATTCTCGCGGTAGCGGCCGCACAGGAGATGGGCGCGGGCAGGGTGATCTGCGTCGGCGCGCCGGAGCAGCCGCGCTTGAAACTCGCGCGCAAGTTCGGCGCCGAAGCGACCGTCGACATCGAGCAGCTGAAGACGCCGGCCGAGCGCATCGCGCGCGTGCGCGACATCGTCGGCGGCTTCGGCGCCGATCTGGTGATGGATTGCTCCGGCCATCCGACCGCGGGCCCCGAAGGCATCGAGATGCTGCGCGACGGCGGCACCTATGTCGAGATGGGCCAGTTCACCGACGCCGGCTCGATCGACACTTCCTGGCACCGGATCTGCACCAAGGACCTCAATGTGCTCGGCTCCTGGGGCTTTACCGCCAACGACCTGCCGCTCGGTGTCGATATGCTCTACCGTACAGCCAAGAAATATCCGTGGCTCGACATGCAGACGATCTATCCGTTCACGGAGGAGGGCGTCGGCAGAGCGGTGGCGGACGCGATGGCGATGAAGACGGTGAAGTCGACGATCGTACCCTGGCCGGAGTTGGTGCCCTAGCTTCACTCGAACGATGTGGAGCATTTCGCATCACGGTCATCGCCGACAACATGATGCGTTCGCATGTTCGGGCGAGGTCGCTATCGTTCTTAACTGATCGTTAACCATCTAAATCCATGATCCGCTTTGCAAATGCGGCGGAACCGGACAGATCGGGCCGGCAGTCGCGAGGGTAAGGTCGGCGGCGTAGCGCCCGCCGACCTTCTCCCCATTTTCCGAATGCCGATTTTCAGCTCTGGAACGTTTGCTGGTGCTCAAATGGCGGAATTTCTGGATCGAGACGTGCGCGCGTTGAAGGAGATGGTGCGCGAAACTTGGCGGCGGCTCGCTGATCCCTCGCTTACGTCCTTCGACAGGCGTGAATATCGCAACCACCTGACAGACGCCGAGATCGCGCTTCGTGCTGGTCTCAAACGGATGGCTGACCGAGAGCGGGCCCGGCGTGAGGCGGATAAAGTCGTCGTATCGGGTGGACGGCGACTGGATTTTCGCATCCTCAAGCTCGACACGTAGAGACTCAATTACCAAAACACCGCTCGTCGAGCCCTCGTGAGGCTCGATTTTCGTTGTGGCGCAGACGCAACGTCTCGGGTGTTTCGCGAGGTGGCGCCGACTCGGCTCTGCCCTCCTGCCACGTTTTGGTCTAAATTCGATCTACCGGGGGTTGGGGGTTTGATCACCTATCAGTTTTTCCCGGACCGGGGCCGCTAGCGAGCAGCGGCCCTTTTTATTCCGCTCGCCGACGACGAACGATCTTCGAGCCCTGGTGCCAATGCCAACTAACGATGTCGCCGCTCGAAGATTCCACTTTCTTGGGAGCCTCGATCGGAGCGACCTTCATCGTCGCCACGGGTTTTTCGCGTGGTGCGTTATCGAAGAACGGTGACGGCAACCGGTCGCCTTTGGGCAGGGTCGGGGCGTCATCGCTGGTAATGGCAGTGGTCCTGGCTGATGGCAAAGGTCGGTCCACGACGTGCGATCCCTTGATCAACCGAACCGAGGCAAGAGCAGCGACGGCCGCGAGGCCAAACAACGCGAACCATATCAGTCTCGACACCATGTGCGAGAGCCCATTCCGGTTTCGTAGACACTGGTACTGCGGTTCGGCCGCCGCCACCCCGTGAAATGCGGTCCAACCTGCTTCGCTCACCTGCAGAGGATTTCTGCGAGTCCAAAATGCAGAGGCGAGCATCTTATTCAAGACGACACCTGGCCTCTACCCGAAACCGTGCCCGGAAATGGTGAAGGCGTTAGGCATGGCGGACAATAGTCTTTCGGATGGCCCCATGGCTCTCAACATCCGAGCCGTTTCGTGATGAACTCTCGGGTCCCGGACGCGGTACGCGTATGGCGCTACGCCGCGTGCGGGGAACGAGGAACGATGAATGACGATGCTTCCCTCCCAGCGCGAGCAGTTCGAAGTGCCGCGCGAGATCTGCTATCTCAACGCCGCCTCCTATAGTCCGCTGCCGCGCAGGACCCTGGAAGCGGGACGCGCCGCCGTCGGCCGCAAGGGCCAGCCGTGGACACTTCCCGCCAGCTTTGCCGGCGAGCAGCACGAGCGTACGCGCGCTGCCGCCGCGCGGCTGATCAATGCCGATGCCGGCGACGTCGCGCTGATTTCCTCCGTCGGCTATGGCGTCGCCTCCGCGGCGAAGTTCTTGACGATCCCGCGCGGCGCGCGCGTGCTGGTGCTCGAGAACGACCATTCCTCGCCGGTGCTGGAATGGCAGACGCGTTCGGCGGCGCAGGGTTTTGTCATCGAAATCGTGCGCCAGCCCGAGGACGGCGACTGGACCTCGGCGGTGCTGGCGGCGATCGAGCGGCCGGGCGCGCCGCCTCTGGCTCTTGCTTCGATCTCGTCGGTGCATTGGTCGGATGGCGGGCTGATCGACGTCGAGAAAGTCGGCGCCGCGCTGAAAAAGCAGGGCTCGATGTTCCTGATCGACGCCACGCATCACGCCGGCGTGCTGGCGATGGACGTGAAAAGGCTCGATCCGGATTTCCTGATCTTCCCGACCTATAAATGGGTGCTCGGGCCCTACGGTCGCGCCTTTATGTTCGTGGCGAAGCGCCATCAGGACGGCATTCCGCTGGAGCAGACCGCGCCCGGCCGGCGCAACGTCAACGCCGAGAACAACGTCTATTTCGCTGATACCAGCTACCTGCCGGATGCCCGGCGCTTCGACATGGGCGAGCGCGACCACTTCATTTCGCTGGAGATGGCCGCGATCGGCATGGAGATGATGGCGGAGTGGGGCAGTCCCGCCATCGTGCAGCGCCTGCAAATGCTGACGCAGCGGATCGCCGACGCCTTACAGAACAGCGGCGTGCAGGTGCCGGAGGCAAGGTTTCGCGCGCCGCATATCCTGAGCCTCGGCTTTCCCGGCGGCATGCCGGCGGGGCTGGTGGAAGGACTGGCCGGCGAGGGCATCTACGTCGCGCCCCGCCTTGGCCGCATGCGCATCTCGCCGCATGTCTATAACGACGAGGCGGACGTGGACCGGTTCGTGGCGGCGCTGACGAAGCGGCTGCGGGGGTAGCGGCGATCTCTCCTCCCGTCATTCCGGGATGGTGCGCAAGCACCAGACCTCAGATGCGCAATTGCGCATCGGGGAATCTCGAGATTCCGGGTTCGATGCTTTCGCATCGCCCCAGAATGACGCGTACAAGCGCGCTTCCTGCATAGGAGACGGCCAAATTGTCGAGCCGCCGGAGGCTGTTCCAATTGCCTTCCGCCGTGTAGGCTACGGCTTCCGCAGACCAAGAATAAATAATCCAATCAAAGCAACTGGTAGGGAGGCCGCGGGAACTCATGACCGAACTCCGATACGTGGCACCGCGCACGCTTGATGAAGCGGTTGGCGCATTCGCTGCTGCCGGAAGTGCTGCTCGCATTATGGCTGGCGGCACGGACTTATTGGTGCAGATGCGATCCGGCCTGGTGCGGCCGGGCCTGATCGTCGACATCAAGAAAATCGACGAAATGATGAAGATCGAGGAGACCGCCGATGGCGGCTTCCGTGTCGGCGCCGCCGTCTCCGGCATGGCGCTGGCCGAGCACCCCCGCTTCGGCAGGGCCTGGCCCGGGGTCCTGGAGGCCGTGAACCTGATCGGCTCCAAGCAGGTGCAGGGCCGGGCGTCCGCCGGCGGCAACCTCTGCAACGGCTCGCCGGCCGGCGACAGCGTCCCCGCCATGATCGCGGCCGGCGCCATCTGCACCATTCAGGGCCCGAACGGCCGCCGCGAGTTGCCGGTCGAGAAAGTGCCGGCCGGTCCCGGCCGCACCAATCTGACTCCGGGCGAGATTCTCGTCAGCTTCAGCCTGCCGCCGCGCCCGCCGGGATCCAGCGATGCCTATTTGCGCATGATCCCGCGCACCGAGATGGATATCGCCGTCGTCGGCCTCGGCGCCAACCTCACCTTGAAGGATGGCGTCTGCACCGCCGCCCGTATCGGCCTCGGCGCGGTGGCACCGACCGCGCTACTGGTTGAAGCCGCAGGCAAGGCCCTGGTCGGCTCGAAGCTCGACGACGCGGCGCTGGATAAAGCCGCCGAAGCCTGCCGCGCCGCCTGCCGTCCGATCGACGACAAGCGCGGCACCATTGCCTATCGAGTGAAAGCCGCCGGCGTTCTCTGCAAGCGCACGGTTGCGATCGCCGCCAAGCGTGCGGGAGGGAAATGAGATCATGGCGAAGGTACACGTTTCCACCACCGTCAACGGCGAGCCGATGGAATTCCTCTGCGAGCCGTATGAGACCATGCTCGACGCGCTGCGGGGCGCGCTGGGCTTGACCGGCTCCAAGGAGGGCTGCGCCTCCGGCGATTGCGGCGCCTGCTCGATCACGCTCGACGGGCGCCTGGTCTGCTCCTGCCTGATGCTCGCCGCGGAGGCCGAAGGCCACGAGATCCGCACCATCGAGGGCATGGCCCATGGCGAGGTGCTGCATCCCTTGCAGCAGAAATTCCTGGAGCACGCCGCGCTTCAATGCGGCATCTGCACCTCGGGCATGCTGGTTGCCTCCGAGGCGCTGCTGAAGAGAAACCCCGATCCGACCGAAGAGGAAGTTCGCTTCTGGCTCGCCGGCAACCTCTGCCGGTGCACCGGTTATGACAAGATTGTGCGCGCGGTGCTCGATGCCGCGGCTGAAATGCGGGAGACGGCACGATGAACATCGTCACCAACAACAAGTGGATCGGCCAGCGTACCATTCGTCCTGACGGCGTCGACAAGGTCACGGGACGAGCGGCTTTTGCCGCCGACGCCAACATGCCCGGCATGATCTGGGGCAAGGTATTGCGCAGCCCGCATGCGCATGCACGCATCAAGTCGATCGACACCTCGAAGGCTTCGAGGCTGCCCGGCGTGAAGGCGGTCGTCACCGCCAAAGACATCGTCGATTTCCCGATCGAGAAGGGCGCGGTCATGCTCGGCATCCAGGATATGCGCTGGATGTGCCGCAATGTGATGGCGCGCGAGAAGGTGCTGTTCCCCGGCCATCCCGTCGCCGCGGTTGCCGCGACCTCGGAAGCGATCGCAGCGGAAGCCTGCCAGCTGATCGAGGTCGATTACGAGCTGCTTCCATTCGCGATCGAGATCGACGACGCTCTGAAAGAGGGCGCACCGATCCTGCATGAATGGAACAAGTTCGACGGCAAGCCGTCGAACATCGTCGGCAAGCTCGAGCACAAGAAGGGCGACATCGCCGAGGGCTTTGCCAAGGCCGACGTCGTGATCGAGCGCACGTTTACGACGCGCCCGGTGCATCAGGGCTATATCGAGCCGCACGCCTGCGTGATCTCGGTTGCTGCCGACGGCAAGACCACGATCTGGAGCTCGAGCCAGGGCCAGTTCATGGTCCGCGCCATGACCGCGCATCTGTCCGGCATCCCCCAGAGCAGCATCCGCGCGATTCCGGCCGAGATCGGCGGCGGCTTTGGCGGCAAGACCATCGTCTATCTCGAGCCGCTCGCCACGCTGCTGGCGAAGAAATCCGGTCGCCCGGTGAAGATGGTGATGACCCGCGAGGAGGTGATGCGGGCGACGGGGCCGACCTCCGGCGCGAAGATGACCGTGAAGATTGGCGCCACGAAAGATGGCCGGATCACCGCCGCGCATGGCATCTTCTATCTGCAGGCCGGTGCGTTTCCGGGCTCGCCGATCCGCGGCGCGGCCGGTTGCAGCTTTGCGCCCTATGACATCCCGCACGTCCTCTCGCAGGGCTATGACGTTGCCTCCAACCGCTCCAAGGTCGCGGCCTATCGCGCCCCGGGCGCGCCGATCGGCGCCTATGCGGTGGAATGCGTGCTCGACGAGCTCGCCGAAGCCGTGAAGATGGATCCGCTGGAGTTCCGGCTGAAAAATGCCGCGAAGGAAGGCACCAAGGCCGCGCACGGCCCGACCTATCCGCGCATCGCCTATATCGAGACGGTGGAGATGGCGAAGAACCATCCGCATTACGCGGCGCCGCTCGGCCAGCAGCAGGGAAAGCTGAGGGGGCGCGGCGTCGCGTCGGGCTTCTGGTTCAATGCCGGCGGTGAATCCTCCGCGCAGGTCAACATCACCGAGGACGGCAACGTCGTCGTCACCACCGGCCATCCCGATATCGGCGGCTCGCGCGCCGGCATCGCCAATATCTGCGCCGAACTGCTCGGCATCGACTATCGCCGCGTCTCCGTCATCATCGGCGACACACAGACCGTCGGCTTCTCCAACTTGACGGGCGGCAGCCGCGTGTTGTTCGCCTCCTCGATGGTGGTGACGCAGTCGACGGAGAAGGTCATCCAGACGCTGCGCGAGCGTGCGGCGAAAATCTGGAACATCGACCCCGAGGCGGTGAAGTGGGAGAACGGCGCGGCGCATCCGGCGAGCCCCAACGCCGGCCAGTTCCCGCCACTGACGCTGGAAGAGCTGTCGGAAAAGGCGCCCGCGCTGGGCGGGCCGGTCGGCGCCAGCGTGCAGCTCAATACCCAGGGCGCCGACGGCGGCTTCGGCACGCATATCTGTGACGTCGAGGTCGATGTCGACCTCGGCATCGTGCGCGTGATCCGCTACACCGCGATCCAGGATGTCGGCCGCGCCATTCATCCCGGCTATGTCGAGGGCCAGCTCCAGGGCGGCGTCGCGCAGGGCATCGGCTGGGCGCTGAACGAGGAGTACATCTACACCAGGGACGGCAAGGTCGATAATCCCGGCTTCCTCGACTATCGCATGCCGGTCTGCTCCGACCTGCCGATGATCGATTGTGGCCTCGTCGAGGTGCCGAACCCGAAACATCCGCAAGGCGTGAAGGGCGTCGGCGAGGTGCCGCTGGTGCCGGTCATGGCCGCGGTTTCCAACGCCGTCTACAACGCGCTCGGCAAACGCTTCTACAGCCTGCCGATGTCGCCGCCGAAAGTGAGCGCGGTGCTCGATGCGCCGAGAGCACAAGCGGCGGAATAGGGATGTCGTAGGATGGGTTGAGCGGAAGCGAAACCCATCACCTCGATCTTGGTCGGTGGGTTTCGCTTTCGCTCAACCCACCCTACGAAATGGCGCCCCGACCATGACCGACGCCGAGAAGGCCGCAAAAGTCCTCGATGCGCTGCAGGCCGCCGAGCGCGAGCCGGCAGAAGTCGCGCTGCCGATACTCAACGGCCTGATCGGTCTCGTTCAGGCCCACGGCGAGATGCCGCTGGAAACCGAGGAGGCGCGCGCCAGCGCCTTCATGGCGATCTGCGAGATCGGCAAGGCGCTGCATCGCGGCCAGCCGGCTGAGCGCCTGTGGGCGCCGGCGATCACGGCTACGGAACGCTGGAAGTCGCTCGCGCGGTGAGAGACGCTACTGGACAGGATGCGGGAAGCCACGGCCTTAGGATAGGTTGAGCGAAAGCGAGACCCATCACGCCGCGGATCGACAAGATGGGTTTCGCGTTCGCTCAACCCATCCTACGAATTCGCCTCACGGCACCCGATGCACGGCGCAAATCTTGTTGCCGTCGGGATCGCGCAAATACGCGATGTAGAGCTTGACCCCGCCGCCCTCGCGGATGCCCGGCGGGTCCTCGCAGGTCTTGGCGCCGTTCGCGAGACCCGTCTTGTGAAAGGCGTCCACCTCTTCGGTCGAGCCGGCAACAAAGCCGATCGTGCCGCCATTGGCGAACGTCGCCGCGTTGCCGTCGATCGGTTTGCTCACCGAGAAGGTCCCGCCCTTGTTGCGCCAGAACACGCGGTGGCGGTCGACGAAGCCGGGCTTGGTGCCAAGCGTGCCGAGCAGTGCATCATAGAACGACTTGGCCTTGTCGAGGTCGTTGGTCCCGATCATCACGTGCGAGAACATTTCAGCCCATTCCTCTCGTTTATTGCGGGTCGTTATTTTCGCGGAAGCCCTTCCGCGTCGGAGTCCTAGCAGATGTTCGGACCGGGGCGAAAGGTACGGGGACGGCCCACCGGTCCACCTCTCCCACGCAACCGGGGTTTACCCCGGTTGCGCATCATGATTGCCGCAAGTCGGGCAAGCCCGACTTGCGGCGGGAGAGGTGAAAGCTACGATGCCCCTCCAATTCAACGCTCTACTTCGCTTCCGCCTTCGCGGGCGTGGTAACACTGAACCAATCGCTGACGCGGACCACCGCCGGCGCGCTGATCGCCGCCGTCTCGGTCCGATAGCCGGGGAGATGGCCCTCCAGCGAGTAGAAGGCGCAGAGCGCAAGGCTCGCCCATACCGCTCCGCTGAAATAGAGCGCCATCCAGGCGAGCTCGCCCTTCCAGTGCACGGGGTCGTGGGTCACGACCCAGCGTGTGCTCACCTCATAAAGCCCCTCGAGCGGCCGCAGCGGGGTCCGGCCGCAGGCGACGTCGTCGCGCCACCTCGAAAGATACATCGGCACGTCGACGGTCATGAGGAAGGCCAGATAGAAGGCGATGCAGGGAAGCGAGAGGACGAGCATCCAGCGAACTGCGCCATGAAACTCCGGCAGCAGCCGGCACAGGCCGATCCCGATCACGAAGAACGTCACGGCCCAGATCGAATTCTCGATCGCGTTGCCGAGATAATTCCTGGTCAGCACCGCGTACCAGGAGAAGCATTCCGCGATCAGGATCAGCGGCACGACGGCGCGCGCGGCGTTCAGCGTGGTTTCCGCGCCTGCCAATCCGCCGAGCTGGTAAAGCAGGATCGCCCACTGCGCGGCAAAGGCGACCTCGGCCACCGTTGCGACTGAGCGGCCGACCGCCACGCTCGATAGCCAGTGATCGACCAGGCAAATGCGCTGTACGTCGGCGCGCGGCAGGAACGAGCGGAATGCGCAGCCGAACACATATGCCGCGCAGAGCACGAGCATCAGACCGATCCCGGGCGCGCTGCCCACGCCGGCGGGCGCGCCGTGGAACGCGCGGTACAGCACGAACCACACCGCGATGTTGGCGGCGCTGACCAGGCTGATGAAACCCCACCACCAGGCCAAAGGATTTGACCAGGCAAGGGCTTTCGCCGGCGATTTTGTCTGCGCCCGCAACATTGGATCCATCAGGTGCTCCGCCAGTCGTCTGACTTACATGTCAACGTAACAATACAGTCATAAATCAGTCACGACAAAAATGCGTGTCAGGGGGTTTTTGAGGGCGGAGACGGGCACGTGGCGAACTCTGTCACAATCGCCGGAACATAGGGCGGATTAGCGATAGCGTAATCCGCCGCTCGGATAGAATGCCCCGAGGCGCTCCGGGGTCGCGCGACGCAGCAGGGCCATGTCGTTTCCTCCGCAGAGTCGCGGGTTATGATTGCTGAGCACTCATCATGGTGCATCAGGAGCGAGGGAGCGAAGCGTGGCCGTTTCCGTCATCGAGCAAGCGAAGATCCAGGCGCAGGTCCTCATTCCCCTGGTGAAGGCCCTGCAGGCAGAGCTGGGCAAAGAGCGCGCGAATGCGATCGTGCGCGGCGCCTTGCGCGACCTCTTTCGCGGTTATGGCGAGGAGTTCTGGCGCGTCAAGAATGAGACCAATGTCGGCAAGGCCGTAGCCTCCGCCTTCAAGACTTACGCCCGCGATGATGCGCTCGACTACGAGGTGATCGAGCAATCACAGGATACATTCGCCTTCGACGTGAAGCGATGCCGCTACGCCGAGTTCTACAAGGAGCTGGGCGAGCCTGAGCTCGGCTTTCTCCTGGTCTGCAGCGCAGACTTTGATACCGCCGAAGGGTTTGGCGGCGACGTCAAACTCACGCGCACGCAGACCATCATGCAGGGCGCGCCCCATTGCGACTTCCGGTATCGGCGCGTGAAGGAGTAGGCGCAGGCCTGCGCCGCACGCTACTTGCCGCGACCGCATGCCCAAGTTTGCGCCGTTCGCGGACCGTGTTACGTCGCCTTTCTCGTCCATTTTCCAGGTGCAAGATGCTCAGCGCAGCCATTTCCATCCTCCTCGCCCTTGCGGCGGGACTATCCATTGTCGTGCAGCAAGCCCTGAATGCCAATCTGCGCGTCGAGTTCGGCTCCGCCGCCTGGTCTGGCTTCGTCAGTTATTTCGTCGGCCTCTTGTGCATGGCGATCGTGGTGCTGGCCTGGCGCGATCCCCTCCCGTCGGCCGTTGCCATCGTCCGCATCCCGTGGTGGGCGTGGAGTGGAGGGCTGTTCGGCGCGATCTTCATCATGCTTGCCATTTTTCTGCTGCCGAAGCTCGGCGCCGCCACCTTCATCGCGCTTCTGGTCGCCGGCCAGATGCTGGCGTCGGTAGCGTTTGACCATTTCGGCTGGCTTGGCCTCGCCCAGCGCCCGGTCGACTTGCCGCGCGTGATCGGCGTTCTTCTTCTGGTTGGCGGCGTCGTATTGATCCGGCGCTAGGGCGGACTCGCACGCTCCCGTGGGGTCGGCACTCACTCCGGTCTTCGGTGAAATGATTTTGGCTTCGTTCGTCGGCATCTTCGCCATTCCACCGCTTTACGTGATGTTCCAGACCATACGCGAGCGGCTGCGGCCCGGCTCCGGTCCGGCAAAGAAGCTGACCGAGGCAACCAGCACTACCGAAGTTGCTTCAGGACATGCTGCGGCCGAGTAGGGCCTCGGACGCGATATAGGGAGGCGGTCGCTTCGAGAGCGTGCAGTCGCACGCTCTCTCGTTGCGGTTCTGAAGAGGTAATCGAAAGCCTGATCGCTCTTCACTTTGTATTCCGGTTTTTACTTGCTCCTCTCAGCGGGGCCGCAGAGGCTACCGGATTGGCAAAACCTGCCATCTGCAAACAGCTGAGAAGATCGACATAGCTTGCCACGCCTGCCACGGTCGCCTCCGCTTCGCAGCGGTCGCGCACCGGAGTGGGCATGCTCGCCCAGAGAGCAGTTAGTTGTTGTTGCGCCGAGGACTCATCGCGCATGCAGTCCGAGGCGCTCTGGGCTTCAGAAAGCGCCATCGCCTTATCAACTTCAGAGGTCTGCTTGCAGAGGGCTTCCACATTGAGGAGCGGAACCCCGATCAGAAATCTGCATCAAAGGCTGGCTTCCTAGAAGTGCCAGAGAGAGCAACGCGGTCTTCATCTGAATAACCTCCCGCAAATTTGAAATCACAAGACGGCAGGTGGAGAAAGACGATGCAATCCTTGCTTGTTTCTACTCGCTCTTAACGGTGCGAGTTGATCTAGGTCAACGGAATCCCGGTTCGATTGAATCTACAACCGCCTTCACGGGCTAGATATCTCAAAAAAGCCGTTCGCAGTGCACGTAATCGGGCACAACGTGGCGTCTCTTCGCATTGCTGGTTGATTTGAATCAACTAATGGGCCTGCCGTGTCCCCTCAGATGGCATCCGGACTATTGCGCATTGAATTTTGAAGGAGGCTTGGATGAGCACTCGCACTATTCTTGCTGCATTGGTTGTCGCATCTGCCCTCTCAGCGCCGGCACTGGCCCAGCAAGCCGCGCCGCCACCCGGCTCGCCCGCCGCGACCATCACCATTCCCGGCGATCAGCTTCCGCCACCTCCGCAAAAGTTCGGCGGCAAGATTGAGCGCGATGCGCGCAATTCCACGCCATTTTGGCCTGCACGCGTCGTGCCCCCCAAAGGCGCACCTAATGTCCTGCTGATCATCACGGACGATGCAGGCTATGGCGTGCCGAGTACCTTCGGTGGCGTCATTCCGACGCCCGCGCTCGACCGCATCGCCCAGAACGGGCTGCGCTACACCAATTTCCATTCGACCGCGCTGTGCTCGCCGACGCGCGCGGCATTGATCACGGGGCGCAATCATCATTCCGTCGGCTATGGCGTGATCGCCGAGCAGGCGAGCGGCTATCCGGGCTATGACAGCATCATCACGAAGGACAAGGCCACGATTGGCCGCATCCTGACGGACAACGGCTATCGCACGGCGTGGTTCGGAAAGAATCACAATACGCCCGAATATCAGGCGAGCCAGGCAGGCCCGTTTGATCAATGGCCGACGGGAATGGGCTTTGAATATTTCTACGGCTTCATGGGCGGCGACACGAACCAATGGCAGCCTGGCAATCTCGTTCGCAACACCACGCCGATCTATCCCTACGAAGGCAAGCCCGGATGGAATTTGATGACGGCAATGGCCGATGACGCGATCGACTACGTCAATCGGATGAATGCGCTGTCGCCAGACACGCCGTTCTTCGTCAAATTTGCGCCCGGCGCGACGCATGCGCCACATCATCCGACGCCGGAGTGGGTGAAGAAGATCAGCGACATGCACCTGTTCGATCAGGGCTGGAACAAGCTGCGGGACCAGATCTTTGCCAATCAGAAGCGGCTTGGTGTGATTCCCCAGACGGCAAAGCTGACGCCTTGGCCGGACGACCTGATCAAGAGCTGGGACAAGCTCTCTGACGATGAAAAGAAGCTGTTTCTGCGCCAGGCCGACGTCTTCGCTGCCTACGTTGCCTATGCCGACAACGAGATCGGCCGGGTGATCCAGGCGATCGATGACATGAGCAAGCTCGACAACACGCTCATCATTTATATCGAGGGCGATAACGGCACCAGCGCCGAGGGCCAGCCGAACGGAACACCGAACGAAGTGGCGATGTTCAACCAGATCAACCCGTCGGTCGAGGATCAGCTCAAATATTTCTACGACGTATGGGGCACCGATCGCACCTACAACCACATGTCGATCGGCTGGGCCTGGGCGTTCGACACGCCGTTCTCCTGGACCAAGCAGATCGTGTCGCATTTCGGCGGCACACGCCAGGGCATGGCGATTTCCTGGCCGGCGGTGATCAAGGAAAAGGGTGGCATCCGCACCCAGTTCCACCATGTCATCGACGTGGTGCCGACCATCCTCGAAGCGGCGAAGATCAAGCAGCCTGAATTCGTCGACGGCATCAAGCAGAGCCCGATCGAGGGCGTCAGCATGATGTACACGTTTGACGAGAAGAACGTGAATGCGCCGTCGATGCACAAGACGCAATATTTTGAAATGTTTGCGGACCGCGCGCTTTACAATGACGGCTGGATCGCGAGCACCAAGGTCCTGCGCCCGCCGTGGGTGACGATTGCGAAACTGCCGAGCCCGCAGGACTACCCGTGGGAGCTTTATGATCTCAGCAACGACTGGACGCAGGCCGAAGACGTCGCTGCGAAGTATCCGGACAAGCTGAAGGAACTGCAGGCGCTGTTCTGGAAGGAAGCGGAAAAATATCAGGTGCTGCCGCTCGACTCGTCGGTGGCGACCCGGATGATCACGCCGCGCCCGAGCCTCAGTGCCGGCCGGACCAGCTTTAGCTGGACGCGGCCAATAACGGGCACGCCGAACGGCGACGCGCCGAGCCTGCTCAACGCCTCCTACACCTTCAAGGCCGACGTGGATATTCCACAAGGCGGCGCCGGGGGCATGCTAGTGACCCAGGGCGGCCGTTTTGGCGGCTATGGCCTCTATGTCCTGAAGAACAAGCCCGTGTTCACGTGGAATCTCGTCGACCTCAAGCGCGTGCGCTGGGAGGGGCCGGAGCTGACGCCCGGCAAACACGTGATCGAGTTCGACTTCAAATATGACGGTCTCGGCGCTGCAACCATGGTGTTCGGCAACTATAGCGGCATCGGGCAGGGCGGCACCGGCACGCTGAAAGTCGATGGCAACGCCGTGGCGACTGAGAAGATGGAGCATACGCTGCCCTTCATTCTCCAGTGGGACGAGGCGCTCGACATCGGCTCCGACACCGGCACACCGGTCGACGACAATGATTATCAGACGCCGTTCGCCTTCACCGGCCAGATCAACAGGATCACGCTGGACATCGATCGGCCCAAGCTGAGCCCGGAGGACACCAAGCGGCTGCAGGAGGCTGCGCGAGCGGCCGGCGACGGTCCGTCGGCCGACGACGGAAAAGCGGCTTCGGCCGTACCGCAAATCGGCACTGTCGGCCTGAGCCTGGCCGACAAGATCCAGTTGCGGATCGACAAGCGCGAAGGCTGTCGCAAGCAGGCTGAAGCGCAGGGCCTCGGCATGGTGGACCGCGTCAAGTTCGTCCAGCAATGCGTCCAGCGGTAATGCCGGTGTGCAAGGGCGAGCTTTCACCCGCCCTTGCGTCAATGTGATCAGTGGAGCTCTTGGAGGATTTCATGAAACACGGTCGTCCGATACGCATCCTTGTTGTTGTGCTGGCGGGCGGCTTGGCTCTTGGCCGACCTTCGGTGGGAGCTGCCGAAGAGACCGTCCAGGGCATGCTCGCCGCACAGATCCGCTCGCAGGGATTTTCCTGCGACAACCCGCTCGGCGCGACGCGAGATGCAAAGCGCTCGAAGCCGGATCATGACGTCTGGGTCCTTAAATGCAGTAACGCGAACTACCGGGTGAGCCGCGCGCCGGATATGGCCGCGAAAGTCGAGCCGCTCCGCTAAAGCGACCTAGCTTTCGAGATGCGGATCGCCCTTCGCCACGGTGATCTCCGAAGTGTCCCTGGGAGCGCAAGCTAACGTGGCAAAGGGTTCCGGAAAGAACCGCAAGCGCCAGAAGAACCGTGCAAATGCGCGGCCTGCGCCGCCGCCTGACGTGCCGCAACAGCCCGAGGCCGGCGCACGGAAGAACGGTTTCGCGGTGCTGATCGCGATCAGCATGTTAGTTCTGGTCGTCGCTGGCGCGCTCTATTGGTTCACAAGATCGGATGACCCGATCCCATTGCTCCAGACTATCGGGCTGAGCTTCGTCGGCAGCCAGACCTGCAGCGGATGCCATGCAACGGAGGCGAAGCTCTGGCAGAGTTCGCAACATCGGCATGCGATGGATCATGCGACCGAGCAGTCGGTGCGCGGCAATTTCAAGGACGCGACCTTCGAATACGCCGGTACGCGCTCGCGCTTCTTCCGCAATGACAAGAAATTCCTCGTCGAGACCGACGGCGCGGACGGCAAGCTAGCGACGTTCGAAATAAAATACACTTTCGGCGTCGAGCCGCTGCAGCAATATCTGATCGAGTTCGCCGATGGCCGCGTTCAGGCGCTGTCGATCGCATGGGACACGCGGCCAAAGGAGCAGGGCGGTCAAAGCTGGTTTCACCTCTATCCCGATGCAGCGATCACCAGCAGCGATCCACTGCACTGGACGAAGCTGAACCAGAACTGGAATTTCATGTGCGCGGAATGTCATTCGACCGACGTACACAAAAATTACAACGCCGAGACAAACCGCTTCGCAACGAGCTTTGCCGAGATCAGCGTCGGTTGCGAGGCCTGCCACGGTGCAGGTTCGCGACATGTCGCCTGGGCGCGCCAGAAGCCGGCGTCGCGTGGTCCGGAACGCGGTTTGCTCGTGACGTTCGACGAGCGATCCGGCGTCACCTGGTCAACCGACGCCGGCACCTTTATGCCGATACGCAACCCGCCAGCAGCGGCCTTGCGCAAGGAAGTCGAGACCTGCGGACTCTGCCATGCACGGCGCGGTCAGCTTTCGGAAGAGTGGACGCCGGGACGGTCGCTTTCGGAAACCCACCGGGTGTCGCTCCTCGACAGGCGGTACTTTCATGCCGACGGCCAGATGCGCGACGACGAGGAGACCTACAACTACGCACCGTTCAAGCAGAGCAAGATGTTCGCCAGTGGCGTGACCTGCGGCGACTGCCACGATCCGCACACCGCCGCGCTCAGGGTGCCCGGGGACGGGGTTTGCGCGCAGTGCCATTCGCCGGCGAGGTATGAGACCGCCGCCCATCGACACCACGCCAATGTTTCGCCGCCGCCAAGCTGCGCCTCCTGCCACATGCCGGAGCGACGCTACATGGTCGTCGACCGTCGCCACGACCACAGCTTCCGTGTCCCTCGGCCTGATCTCTCCGTGCAGCTGGGCACGCCGAATGCGTGCAACGACTGCCATCGCGACAAGCCGGCGGCGTGGGCGGCCCAACAGGTCGAGACCTGGTTCGGTCCGGAGCGGCACGGTTATCAGACCTATGCGCGTGCCTTCCACGCGGCATGGAGCGAAGCTGGCGATGCGCAGGCGCTGCTCGCGGCCGTCGCTGGCGCCGCCGATGTTCCCGGCATCGTCCGCGGCAGCGCGCTGGCCGAGCTTCCCGCGCCCGAGTTCGACCTGATCCGCCGCCTGTTGTCCGATCCCGATCCGCTTGTCAGACTCGGAGCGTTGGATGGGCTGGAAGGGCTGCCGTCCGACCAGCTCTGGACGCTCGCCGCTGCGCAACTGACCGACCCGGTCCGCGGCGTGCGCATTCGCGCCGCCGAGCTTCTCGCCTCCGTTCCGGCAGCCAGCCTGCCTGCGGCCGATCGCGACAGGTTCGCGCGGGCGGCGATCGAATTCGTAGCCGCGCAAAAGCTGAATGCGGATCGTCCGGACGCGCATGCAGCGCTCGGCGGCTTTTTCGCGCGCCAGGCCAACGCAAGTGGGGCGGAGACCGAATATCGGGCCGCGCTCAGGCTCGATCCCTCGTTTGCAGCCGCCGCCGTCAACCTCTCCGACCTGTACCGGCAACTCGGGCGCGAAGGTGAGGGCGAGCGGGTCTTGCGTGAGGCTCTCTCGAGGTTAGCGGTGGACGCTTCGCTTCATCACGCGCTCGGTTTGACGCTCGTGCGCCAGAAGCGCACCGAGGCGGCGCTCGACGAGCTGCGTCAGGCGGCCATCCTGGATCCCGGCCAGGCGCACTACGCCTACGTCTATGCCGTTGCGCTGAAGTCGATCGGGCGCCGCGACGATGCGACTGCCGTGCTGAAGGAGAGTCTGCGCGGACATCCCAATGATCTGGAGCTGCTTTCGACCTTGACCGCTTTCAGTCGGGAAAAAGGAGATCTCGCGGCCGCTCTCGAATATGCCGAACGAATGGTGCGGCTACGACCTGGCGATCCACAGTTGGCTGACCTGGTCAGGGCACTTAAGCGATAGATAAGTCCAGCACGCGACCGCTGCTGCGATCCCGCAATTTCCTCAGGCACCTCAACGCGCTTGACGCCGGCAGCGTCGTCACCGTCAGCAAACTGATTTGCCCGTCGGACTGATTTTCCGAAATCGTGTCAACCCCTCCAGCGAAAAATATTTCGCTTTTACAGAAGATAAAATCAGTTGTAGGGTTCACGTCGTCCCGCGCCCGGTACCAGAGGCGCTTCGCGATCGTCACGAAACGTGGCGCGGGATGCGATGGACGCGATGGCTTAGTCAGACGAATGAAGCAATCGCGGACGGCCAAGTCGTGTGGTCCTGATCCCCCGACGCTGGGATCAAGCCTGCGG
>Ga0207661_10000890_pt1 | contig 19612 bp, 14 predicted proteins | sample KBSC713LmetaG_FD_184337 | JGI IMG/M metagenome (GOLD analysis project Ga0207661, IMG submission 184337) | Corn rhizosphere microbial communities from Kellogg Biological Station, Michigan, USA - KBS C7.1-3L metaG (SPAdes) (version 2) | ecosystem: Host-associated > Plants > Roots > Rhizosphere ...
CGGTTGTCCCGTGTTTGTCACAGCAGGCTCTGCCATTTGGTTTGCGCCCCTCTCAGCTCAGCAATCCGCGACAGATGGCGATGAAATTATCCGTCCAGCCGGTCAGCAGACCAAGTACCACCAGCCACACCAGCAGCAGGAAATGCCAGTAGATGGCGCACAGCTCCACGCTCAGGCGCACCTCGGCCACCTTGGCGCCACGCCACACCTTGCTCGTGGTTCTGCCCAAGGCCACCAGACCACCCATTAGGTGCAGCCCGTGTACCGCGGTGATCAGGTAGAAGAACGAGTTCGCTGGATTGGACGCCACGAAATACCCAGCGACAATCAGCTGTCGCCACGCCAAAAGTTGCCCAACCAGGAAGACGACGGCGGACACGCCTCCTGCGAGCAGGCCGATGACGACCCCTTCGAGGTCGTCGCGACGCGCAGCGAGATACGCCGATTGCAGGGCGATACTGCTCAAGACCAGGACGCCCGTGTTAAACCAGAGCAGCTTTGGCACGGGCAGCGCCCGCCAGTCGGCGAGGTTCTGGCGCATGGAATAAGCGCTGATGACGAGCGTAAACAACGCACCGACGACAGCGAGGAACACGCCCAGTCCAAGCTTCGCTGCCGGCAATGTCACTGCCCCCGTGCCGGGGAAGTCATCAATGGGGCCTTCCTCCAGCCAGGGCTTGGCCATCAGCCGTTGTTGAGAGAGCCACCATCCGGCGATGATCGCGATCACAGCCAAAAACAGGACGATGGCGCTCACGGGCTGGCTCCGCGAACGCGCTGGGTTGCCGGCGGCTGGTTCTGCGGAATGAAATCTTCCTTGGCGCCCGGCACGCTGTAATCGTACGCCCAGCGATAGACCACCGGGAGTTCCTTGCCCCAGTTGCCGTGCCCTGGCGGCGTCTCCGGCGTCTGCCACTCCAGTGTTGTGGCCTTCCATGGATTGCCACCTGAAGGCCTGCCCTTGAACAGGCTCCAGGCAAGGTTGAACAGGAACACCATCTGGGCGAACCCCACCGTCAATGCCACCACAGTGATGAAGGCATTCAGCGAATGGGCGGACTGCGGGATGAACGCTGCTTCGCCGAGTTCGTGATACCGGCGCGGAACTCCAAGGAGCCCGAGGTAGTGCATGGGGAAGAAGATCAGGTAGGCGCCGAGGAACGTGACCCAGAAGTGAAACTTGCCCAGCACCTCGTTCAGCATTCGCCCGGTGACCTTGGGGTACCAGTGATAGATCCCTCCCAGCACAACCATGATCGGCGCCACGCCCATCACCATGTGGAAATGCGCGACGACAAACATCGTATCTGAAAGCGGGACATCCACGACGACGTTGCCGAGGAAGAGACCCGTAAGCCCGCCGTTCACGAAGGTGATGATGAAGGCGAGCGCAAACAACATCGGCAGGGTGAGATGAATGTCGCCGCGCCACAGGGTCAGCACCCAGTTGTAGACCTTGATGGCGGTCGGGATGGCGATGATCAGCGTCGTGGTGGCGAAGAAGTACCCGAAATATGGATACATACCGCTGACATACATGTGGTGAGCCCAGACGACGAAACTGAGCGCGCCGATCGCCACGATGGCCCAAACCATCATGCGGTAGCCGAAGATGTTCTTTCGCGCGTGAGTGCTGATCAGATCGGAAACGATGCCGAAGGCCGGCAAGGCGACGATGTAGACTTCGGGGTGGCCGAAGAACCAGAACAGGTGCTGGAACAGGAGCGGGCTGCCACCGACATATTTCGTCGGCTGGCCCATCTCGACGATGGTGGGCATGAAGAAACTGGTCCCGAGCGCACGGTCAAACAGCATCATCACCGAGGCAACAAACAGGGCCGGGAAAGCCAAAAGCGCCATGACCGTGGCCGTAAAAATGCCCCACACGGTCAAGGGCAGGCGCATCAACGTCATGCCGCGCGTGCGCGCCTGCAGCACCGTCACCACATAGTTCAACCCACCCATGGTGAAGCCGATGATGAACAGGATCAGGGAGGCCAGCATCAGAACGATGCCCCAGTCCTGCCCACCTGGCGTGCCGGAGAGAATCGCTTGCGGCGGGTACAGCGTCCAGCCGGCGCCGGTAGGCCCGCCAGGCGCGAAAAAGCTCGAGACCAGCACCAGGACTGCGAGCAGATAAACCCAATAGCTCAGCATGTTCACGTAGGGGAACACCATGTCCCGGGCGCCGACCATCAGCGGGATGAGGTAATTGCCGAAGCCGCCAAGGAACAACGCAGTGAGCAGGAAGATCACCATGATCATGCCGTGCATGGTGATGAGCTGAAGGTATTGGTTCGGATCGATGAACGAAAACGTTCCGGGAAATCCCAGTTGCAGTCGCATCATCCATGACAGCACCAGGGCCACGAGCCCGATTGCCGACGCCGTGAGCGAGTACTGGACGGCGATGACTTTGGCGTCCTGCGAGAAGACGTACCGCGTCAACCAGCTCTTGGGGTGATAGAGCTCAACATCGGGGACTTCGGCGGGCGGAGCGCCCGCGATTCCTTCATAGGGGATATCGACCATCGAAATGCCTCCTCGGTCGTTTCCACCGCGGGCGATGAGCTGGTCTTACACGCCCAATCTTTCTTCGAGCGGCATTCTCCTACTCACCGCCGGATTTGTACGCCGCCTTCATCGGGGCGTTTCGGCCTGACAATTCCGCAAACGTTTTCTGCTGCTCCAGCCAAGCGTGATACTCACTCTCTTCATCAACGATTACCTTGGCGCGCATCTGATAATGCGCAGCGCCACACAACTCCGCACAGAGAACGTCAAACGTTCCGGTTCGGATCGGCTTTATCCAGAAATAGGTCACCATGCCTGGGACCATATCCATCTTGGCGCGAAACTCGGGCACGTAGAAGTCGTGCAGGACGTCAACGGAGCGGAGCAGGACCTTGACCGGCTTTCCCAGGGCGAGATGCAAGTCGCCATTTTCAATGATGACGTCGTCCTGGCCATGCGGATCGTCGCGGTTCAAGCCCATGGGGTTCTCGGAGCTGATGTTGCGGACATCGGTCGTGCCGAGCCGGCCATCCTTGCCCGGAAGGCGGAAGCTCCATTGCCACTGCTGGCCCATGACCTCGATCTCGGTGGCGTCTGCCGGAACCGTCACAAACTGATGCCAGACGACCAGGCCAGGCGCCAACATGGCTGCGACGCCGACGCCCGTTCCGACGCTGAGCCACCATTCGAGCTTCTTGTTCTCGGGGTTATAGGCCGCTTGCCTTCCCTCCTTGTGGTGAAAGCGGAAGACACAATAGGCCATGAACGCGATGACCGCGGTGAAAACGAACCCGGTAATCCAGAACGTTATGTTGATCGTATGGTCGATGTAGCTCCAGTTGGTGGCAATCGGCGTCCACCACCAAGGGCTCAGGAGGTGAAACATCACCGAGCCGATCGCGACCAAAAGCAGTATGAGCGCTACAGGCATCCCGCTGCATCCTTGCCGTTGAAGGCTTCGGATACCGATTAAAGGCGGAGCTCACACCCGTCGCGATGGCTGACTTTTCATTCGCCAGCGTCGTGCCTGTTGCCTCGCCCATTCAGACGGTCGCGACGTCAGGGCTCAACGGATGCACGTTACGACCGCTGACCTCTTGAAAGCCGGGGCGTCTTGAATGTGGTCCCCGGCTGGCCCGGCGTCAATAGATCAATGAAGCTGTCGCGCTCCGACAAATGCTCTTCCTGCGCACGCTAGCGAGCATTGGTCCATGTGATGCGACGCAGCAAGCGCACGCGCTACATAGCCGCATGCCTCACCCAAACGCGAGTGCCTCGTTTGCTTCTGTCGCGTGTCGCGCTAAACTTGCTCCACCGGTCGCGACAGGTTCCGTCCGGCAAGGCTTCGTCGAACCTGGTTTGCCGCACTCGGCCCTTGCGACCACGAGCGAGGGAGATTGTGGCCATGGCTACCCAATATTTCGACAACGTCGCAAAGCCGGAATCACACACGTTCGGCGACCGCACCCCAACCGTCGTTCGAAAGCTTACTCTGTCAGACTTGAGGGACGCGTTGCGCCTGGGCTGGAAGGACTTCCAGGCCATGCCAAGTCACGCAATTATGCTGTGCGTGATTTATCCTGTTCTCGGGCTTGTTCTGTTCAGACTGGTGCTTGGCTATTCCGTGCTGCCGCTGCTCTTTCCGTTGGCCGCTGGCTTTACGTTGATTGGCCCTTTTGCTGCGATTGGTCTCTACGAACTCAGCCGCCGCCGCGAACTCGGTGAGGAAGCCGCGGCGTGGCATGCGATCTACGTGCTACGTGCGCCATCTTTTGGCGCCATGCTGGAGGTTGGCATACTGCTGTTCGTTCTGTTCGGGGTTTGGATCGCCGCCGCCGACGCCATTTACATTGCGATCTTCGGCCACGCGCCGGCTGCAAGCATCCCCGATTTCGCGACGCGCATATTGATGACGCCGGAAGGATGGTCGCTCATCATCGTCGGCTGTGGCGTCGGCTTCCTGTTCGCCGTCGTTGCCCTGTGCACCAGCGTTGTCGCGTTTCCGTTGATGCTCGACCGGCATGCGACGGCGATCGATGCAATCCGGACGTCGCTGCGGGTTACGATGGAAAATCCATTGCCGATAGCAGCGTGGGGGCTGATCGTTGCCGCGCTGCTCGTGATCGGTTCGTTGCCGTTCTTCGTCGGTCTCGCCGTCGTTCTGCCGGTGCTGGGTCACGCGACCTGGCATCTCTATCGGAGGTCGGTGGAAACTGACCCGAATGCTGTACGAGAACGGCCGCGCCCGCCGAAGGAAGGACACCGCTATGCGGCAGATTTTCCGGCCAACCTCTTCCCGTGGAGCCGTGAGCGGTAGCTGCAACATTGCAACGGGATCGCGCCGCGGATTTCCGCCCTCGATACCAAAAGCCCGCAAGCGGGCGTGAAGTCCGTGCGCTTGGCGTGCGCCCTCCAACGACATCCGCGCCAGGCTGTTGGTTGATGACCTGAACGACACAAGAACGCGCCGGCTCAAGGGCGCGCCCGACTTCAAGGAGGCGACAATGACGGTACGTGCAATTCTCGATACCAAGGGCCACCACATCCTGAGCGTCGAGCCGGAGGTAAAGCTTTCGGCGGCGGTCAAGATTCTTGGCGAGCGCAAGATCGGCGCCGTGCTTGTGATGAGCAATGACGGCGTCGAGGGCATCCTGTCGGAGCGCGATATCGTACGCGTGCTGGGTGAGCGGGGAGCCAGCGTGCTGGACAGCCCGGTCAGCGAAGTGATGACGCGCAAGGTCGTCAGCTGCCGGCAGAGCGATACCGTTTCCGCCATCATGGAAATGATGACTAACGGCAAGTTCCGCCACCTGCCCGTGCTCGAAGGCGACCGCGTCGTCGGGCTGATCTCGATCGGCGACATCGTCAAGTGGCGCGTTCAGGAATACGAGAACGAGCAGGAAGCGCTGCGGCAGTATATCGAGACGGCTTAAGCTTCTGACGCTTTCGGCGCCGTGCCCGGCGCGGGCGCGGCGCCAGTACATCGATAACGCGGCGTCTCATATTGGCCTGGCGCGCAGGGCGGATTGCGCTTTCGCTAATCCGCCCCACGGGCTTCGCTGCTTCCCGTCCAAATGAAAAGGCGCCCGAAGGGCGCCTTCTTATTGTCGCGATGCTTCGCGGGTTACTGCGAGTAGTACATCTCGAACTCGACCGGGTGCGGGGTCATCTCGAAACGCTCGACCTCGGTCATCTTGAGCTCGATGTAGCTGTCGATGAAGTCGTCGTCGAACACGCCGCCGCTCTTGAGGAAAGCGCGGTCCTTGTCGAGGCTCTCCAACGCCTCGCGCAAGCTGCCGCACACGGTTGGGATCGACTTCAGCTCCTCCTTCGGCAGGTCGTAGAGATCCTTGTCCATCGCCGGTCCCGGATCGAGCTTGTTCTTGATGCCGTCCAGACCCGCCATCAGCATCGCGGCAAAGCCGAGATAGGGATTGGCCATCGGATCGGGGAAACGGACCTCGACGCGCTTGGCCTTCGGGTTGGAAGTGTAGGGGATGCGGCAGGAAGCCGAGCGGTTGCGCGCGGAGTAGGCGAGCAGCACGGGGGCTTCATAGCCGGGCACCAGGCGTTTGTAGGAATTGGTGGCGGGATTGGTGAAGGCGTTGATTGCCTTCGCATGCTTGATGACGCCGGCGATGTAAGACAGGCAGATCTCCGACAGGTCGGCATATTTGTTGCCGGCAAACACCGGCTTGCCGTCCTTCCAGATCGACTGGTGGCAGTGCATGCCCGAGCCGTTGTCGCCGAAGACGGGCTTCGGCATGAAGGTCGCGGTCTTGCCGTAGATATGGGCGACCTGATGGATGCAGTATTTATAGATCTGCATCTGGTCGGCCATCAGCGTCATCGTGTCGAACTTCATGCCGAGTTCGTGCTGGGCGGAAGCGACTTCGTGGTGATGCTTCTCGACCTTGACGCCCATCTTGGCCATCGCGCCGAGCATCTCCGAGCGCATGTCCTGCACCGAGTCCTGCGGCGGCACGGGGAAGTAGCCGGCCTTGGTGCGGATGCGGTGGCCGAGATTGCCGCCTTCATATTCGGTGTCGGAATTGGTAGGGAATTCCGAGGAGTCGAGCTTGAAGCCGGTGTTGTAGGGCAGCGCCGAGTAGCGCACGTCGTCGAACACGAAGAATTCGGCTTCTGGTCCGAAGAACACGGTGTCGCCGACGCCCATCGACTTCACCATGGCCTCCGCCTTCTTGGCCATGCTGCGCGGATCGCGGTTGTAGGGCTCGCCGGTGGTCGGCTCCAGCACGTCGCAAACCAGGATCAGGGTGGTTTCCGCGAAGAACGGATCGATCGTCGCCGTGATCGGATCGGGCATCAGGCACATGTCGGACTCGTTGATCGCCTTCCAGCCGGCGATCGAGGATCCGTCGAACATCAAGCCTTCGGAGAACGAGTCCTCTTCGATCATCCCGGCATCGAAGGTTACGTGCTGCCACTTGCCGCGCGGATCGGTAAAACGCAGGTCGACGTATTTGACGTCGTTGTCCTTCATATGCTTCAGGACGTCTTTGGCGGTCTTCATGAAAACCCCTCTTGGCTACAGGTCATGTAATTCGGCCGCGGCCGAGCCGCGGGGTAGTTGCTCAATAGCGTTGGGTCGGGCCCAACACAATAAGCAGCGCCGGAGAAACCGGCATCTGCTCGCTCTTTCGGCAGCGTTTGGCGTGGTCCGCAGACGGCGGGCTGAAGCGCCGATGCAATGTGCCTAGATCGCGTCCAGTCCGGACTCACCGGTGCGGATGCGGATGGCCTCCTCGATTTTGGACACGAAAATCTTGCCGTCGCCGATCCGCCCGGTCTGCGCCGCACGGCGGATCGCATCGATCGCGCGGTCGACAAGGTCGTCTCCAATTACGATCTCGATCTTCACCTTGGGCAGGAAGTCGACGATATACTCGGCGCCACGATAAAGCTCGGCATGTCCCTTTTGCCGTCCGAAGCCCTTGGCTTCCGTCACCGTAATACCCTGCAGTCCAACTTCCTGAAGCGCTTCTTTCACCTCGTCCAGCTTGAACGGCTTGATGATGGCTTCGATCTTTTTCACTGAGCGGCCTCCCGGGCATTTCCAAATTCAAATTGCTACTTCGTCTGGCCGCGCACGATGCGCAAGGCTGTTCGGTCGGCTGTTCCGGACCTTGCCCGACTGTCCGGCGACGGCCAGCCGCAGCGTGGACGGACGGCGGGCACGACGAACCGAAGCAGCATTCTCAAAAGCAGGCTCTATGCCAAGTCGTTAACAGACCTGATTTACTTGTGTTATCAGGATTTTACCGGGCATTTCGCCACTCTTTTCGCGAGTGGCGGACAATAGCCGAGCCTGCCAAATAGGCAAATAGGTCAAATGGTGTGCAGCCAGGGAGCGCTTCAGCCTAATTTGTGTTGAAAATTGCCTCAGGATGAGGCGGCGGGCCGAAGTTCCTGCACGGCTTTCGACGAATCGGCCGAAATCCGGCTGAATTTGAATTTGTAGAAAAGCTGATGCGGTTTTGTTTGCGAACTTCATGCTAGGGGCAGTAGCCCGAGCGGCCTTTGGGGTTTGGTTCAGTATGGAAGTGTTGACCACCGCCGAGATGGAGCGTGCCGACCGGCTCAGCATTGCTGCGGGCACACCCGGCTTTGCGCTGATGATCAGCGCGGGCCAGGCGGTTGCCGAGGCCGCTGCCGATCTCGTGGAGGCGGGGCCGATCCTGGTCGTGGCCGGACCCGGGAACAATGGCGGCGACGGCTTTGTGGCCGCGGCCGAATTGGCGGCACAGGGTCGCGAGGTCTCGGTCATCCTGGCGTGCGAGCGCGATGCCCTCCGCGGCGATGCGGCCTCCGCGGCCAGAGGCTGGAAATATCCCGTGCTGCCGTTCAATCCGCAAGCCATCGGCAAGCCCGCGCTGATCATCGACGCGCTGTTCGGCGCAGGCTTAAGCCGGCCGGTGAGCGGTGAACCGTTCGAGATGATCGAGGCGATCAATGCCAACGGTGCGCCGGTGCTCGCGATCGATCTGCCGAGCGGGGTCAACGGCACCAGCGCGGCCGTCATGGGCACCGCGGTGCAGGCCACCGAAACCGTGACCTTCTTCCGCAAGAAGCCGGCGCATCTCCTGCTGCCGGGCCGTCTGCAATGCGGCCGGGTGCGGGTCGCCGATATCGGCATCGACGCCGGCGTGCTCGACGAAATTCGTCCGCGGACATTCGAGAACACGCCGCAGCTCTGGCGCAAATCGTTTCCGGTCCCGCGCATCGACGGCCACAAATATGCCCGGGGACACGCGCTTGTGCTGTCTGGCGAGATGGCTTCCACCGGCGCCGCGCGAATGTCGGCGCGCGGGGCTTTGCGCGCCGGTGCTGGCCTCGTGACGCTGGCATCGCCGCGCGAAGCGCTGGCGGTCAACGCGGCCGCGCTCACGGCGGTCATGGTGCGGGCGGTCGACAACCCGATCCAGTTCGGCGAACTCTTCAACGACAAGCGCTTCAATGCCTGCGTGATCGGGCCTGGCGTCGGCGTCGGCGAGCGCACCATGGATTTCGTTCACACCGCGCTCGCGGCCCAAAGGTCTCTCGTGCTGGATGCGGATGCGCTGACGAGCTTTGCGCAGATGCCCGAGCGGCTGTTCGAACAGATCAAAGCATCGCCCGATCCGCAGGTCGTGCTCACGCCGCATGAAGGCGAGTTTCCCCGGCTGTTCAGCGATATCAGCAACAAGAATCCGGGCCGCTCCAAGCTCGAGCGCGTCCGCGCAGCGGCCGAACGTTCCGGCGCTGTCGTCTTGCTGAAAGGACCGGATACCACGGTCGCGTCGCCCGACGGCCGCGCCACGATCGCGGCCAACGCACCGCCCTGGCTTGCGACCGCGGGCGCCGGCGATGTGCTCTCCGGCATCATTGCGGGGCTGATGGCGCAAGGCGTCGACGCATTTGAGGCGGCGAGCATCGGCGTGTGGATGCATGGTGAGGCCGCGCGCGAGGCCGGACCCGGCCTGATCGCCGAAGATCTGCCCGAGACGATGCCTGCCGTGTTCAGGCACCTCTACGACGAGTTCGGTATCGACTACTGAGCGCCGCAGCCAACACGCTCACACCAGAAATTTCGCGATCGCAGCCTCATTCCACTCCATCCCAAGACCGGGGCCTCGCGCGGTCAGCGTGCCGTCGACGATCTTGATCGGATTGGCGAGGATGGCGGCCGCGAAATCCAGCACTTCCAGCCAGTGCGCGGTCGGAGTGACCGCCAGCACATGCGCGCTGGCTTCGGGCAGGATGTGGCTCGACATCGGGATCGATGCCGCATCCGCTTGACCGGCAACATTGACCCAGCCGGTAATGCCGCCGACCTTCATCAGATCGGGCATGATGAAATCGCTGGCGCCGGCCGCGATCGCCTCGGCAAAGCCGCGGGGGAACCACCAGTTCTCGCCGGCCTGGATCGGGATCGCCGAGAACTCGCGTACCTCGGCATGCCCCGACAGGTTTTCCTGCGGCACAGGTTCCTCGATCCAGGTGACGTCATAAGGCTCAAGACGCGCGATACGGCGCTTGGCCTCGCGGGGATCGAGCGACTGGTTGAAATCGAGCATCAGTGCGATATCGGGGCCGAGCAGCTTGCGCAGGCCCTTGACCCTGCGCTCGTCATTGGCGGCATCGCCATCGCCGCCCTTGATCTTGATGCCGCGAAATCCCTGATCGAGCGAACGGCGCAACGCTTTCTCGTCAGTATCGGCTTCGACCGCGCCGTAGCTGTCATAGCAACGGATCGGCTTTGCTGAACCGCCGAGCAGTTCGACGACCGGCTTGCCCGCGGCCTGGCCCAATATGTCCCAGAACGCCATGTCGAGGCCGGCGACCGCCATGCCCACGAGACCCTGCCAGCCGAGCAGCCGGAATTTGGCGTCCATCGCCGCCATCAGGTCGAAGGGCACCACCGGCTTGCCAACGAGGTCGCGGCCGATCTCCTTGACCAGATGGACGAACGGCTTCAGCGTCACTTTGCTGTAGGCAAATAGATACGACCGTCCGGTGATGCCTTGGTCGGTAGCGACATCGATCAGCAGCAGCGGCGCGACGTCGATGACGCCAAACGCGTTCTTGATGGGCCGCGCCATCGGCGTGACGACCGCGCGCGCTTTCACGCCGGTAATGGCGGGGGTATTGTTGCTCATCTGCGTTTCCTCTTTTTCTTATTCGACACTGTACCATCGCAGCAGCCTTGGCGCGGCCCAATCTGTCGCGGCAGATTCCAGCAGATAGTGTCCCGTATATTCGGCGAGGAAGGCGATACGCTGGGTTTCGTCCGGCTGCAGCACGAGCGTATCCAGCCAATAGGGCTTCCAGCCATCGTCGAGCCTATCGAGCAGGCGGAAATGATGCCCGTGGAGATGAAACATGGCGGGGAGCCTGATCCGATTGGTCAGCGCCAACACGACAACGCGACCGGCCTTGATGTGAAATGCGGGCGGCGAGGCTGTCAGAGCATTCGCCGGCGTCCACTCCGATGCGCCAATGGCAAGGTCGAAGCGCTGAGCGCTCTTGAGGTCGAGCTGCGCTGGCAGACCATTCGTGGGGAGCGGCGGGGCGGGCGGTAATGGTGCCGGGCGGACCGGTGCCTCGTTTGATGTGACAAGGCGAGCGATTGGGCGGGCCTCCTTGCCATTGTGGAGCAGGATTTGGACGTTTGACCCCGGTAGCGACGTCACATCGACAAAGGCGTCGCTCCTGCCGCCCGGGGGAAGCACCAGCGCGCTGTTGCGGGCGGGAAACGGCTCGCAAGGTTGGCTGTCGATTGCCATGACCTTCACCTCTAGGCCTTCGATTTTGATTGCAACGACATCGCGTTGGCAGCCATTGATGAAGCGAAGCCTCAGGCGTTCGTTGGAGTGCACTGCAATATCGCGAAGAATCCGGCCATTAACACTGTAGATCGGGGCCGCATCCTTGGTGCCCATCTCAAGCGGGACAACCATACCGTTCGCCCGCAGCCAAATATCCTCAAGCAGCAGGACCTCGTCGCGGTCAATTTCGGGGGGGTGGGCTTCCTCGACGATAAAGGGTAGCGCTCGCGAGGGTTCGCTGTTGTGGAGCCGGACATCGGCGAAAAAGGTTCCTGCGCCGCGCAACGGGACCGTGAACTCCGCTTTTCCTCCGGCGGCCAACGGAGCCAGTGCTGTGAGCGGCTCGGCCGCTGCTGCGCCGTCCAGCCCATGCCAGTTGACGCTGACCGGTAGCGACAGATCGTTTTGCAATGAGACCGCAAGCGGGCTGCCCGGCTCGAAGCGCGTCACCGGGGCGGGTCCGTCCAGCAGCCAGGTTGGCGTCTCGGCCTGACCTGTGCGAAAGGCGAGAGAACCCTTTCTGACCCTCAACGGCAGGGGCTGCCCGACGGTTGTGGCCTTGGCCGGGACGAGCCCGCCGCCCACGACGGCGGCGCCCATGCCGGCCAGGAAACGACGTCGATCAAACTGGGAAAATCGGCTTGCCATCACGCCGATCCGGACCATTTTTAGAGTGAGATGTCCAGCAGGCGCCACGCCGCGACGAAGTGTCAAAAACGGCCATTTTTTTGGTGCGAAAAAGCAGGCCCATGCTATAAGCCGCCGCCCGCGGCATCGCGGCCGGACTTGATGCTATCAAAGCGGGCGTGGCGGAACTGGTAGACGCGCTGGATTTAGGTTCCAGTGACGAAAGTTGTGGGGGTTCGAGTCCCTCCGCCCGCACCAAGCGCTCGATCCAAGCGTTTGCCTGACGAATTTCTGGAGAACCTGTTGCTTTGAACGGGTTCGCCAATCAACCGGCGCAAGGCTCCCGCCTCGCGTCGACCACAATCAAAACTGCCCTCCGCCGTTAGGCGAAAGGGCCCGAGAGCGAAAAGAAGATTTGACGCCATGCAGGTCACCGAAACCCTCAACGAGGGACTGAAGCACGAATTCAAGATCAGCGTTCCCGCTTCCGATCTCGATGCCAAGGCGGATGCGAAGCTTGTCGACCTGAAGGACAAGGTCCGCCTCAACGGCTTTCGTCCGGGCAAGGTGCCGGTCAGCCATCTGAAGAAGGTCTACGGCCGCTCGGTGATGGCCGAGACCATCGACCAGACCATCCGCGACACCAATACGCAGATCTTCACCGAGCGCGGCTTCAAGCTCGCGGCCGAGCCCAAGATCACCATGCCGACCGAGAAGCAGGAGGTCGAGGAGCTGCTCTCGGGCAAATCCGATCTCACCTACACCGTCGCGATCGAGGTGGTGCCCGCCATCAAGCTCGCCGACTTCAAGAGCTTCAGTGTCGAGAAGCCGGTTGCCGAGGTAAGCGATGCCGACGTCGACGAGGCCGTCCAGCGCATCGCCGACCAGAGCCGCAACTATGCCGCGAAGGGCGAGGGCGCCAAGGCGGAATCCGGCGACCGCGTCACCATCAACTTCAAGGGCACCATCAACGGCGTGGCGTTCGATGGCGGCACCGGCGAGGGCATCCAGGTCGTGATCGGCACAGGCCAGTTCATTCCGGGCTTCGAGGAGCAGCTGATCGGTATTGGCGCCGGCGAAACCCGCACGCTGAATGTGAGCTTCCCCAAGAATTACGCTGCGGCCAATCTCGCCGGCCAGCCGGCGGAGTTCGAGACCACCGCGACCGCGGTCGAAGCGCCGCAAAAGACCGAGATCAATGACGAGTTCGCCAAGACGCTCGGGCTCGAATCGCTTGAGAAGCTGCGGCAGGCGGCGCGCGACCGGCTCGCGGCGGAGTTCGCGAGCGCGACGCGCCAGCGCGTCAAGCGCACGCTGCTCGACCGCCTCGATGAAGCGCACAAGTTCGAGGCGCCGCCGTCGCTGGTCGAGGAAGAGTTCAACCTGATGTGGAACTCGGTGAAGGCCGAGATGGATTCGAGCGGCAAGACCTTCGCCGACGAGGACACCACCGAAGAGAAGGCGAAGGAAGAGTATCACGGTATTGCCGATCGGCGGGTCCGGCTCGGGCTCGTGCTCTCGGAAATCGGCGAGAAGAACAAGATCACCGTGACCGACGACGAGGTCAGCCGCGCCGTGATCGAGCGGGCGCGTTCGATGCCCGGCCGCGAGAAGGAAGTCTGGGATTTTTACCGCAACAATGCCAACGCGCTGGCCCAGCTTCGTGCACCGATCTTTGAAGACAAGGTGGTGGATTTCATCCTGGAGCTCGCCAACGTCAGCGAGAAGAAGGTTTCGAAGGAAGAGCTCTACAAGGACGAGGACGCCGAGAAGAGCGCGGCTTGAGCGGCATTAATGATGAACGGCGAAAGCCGCCTCGCGGCAGGTTCCGTCACTAGGCGGCTTTTGTCGAATCGGTTTGACTGAACCGGTCCGAACTTGACCTGCTCCTTCGGCTAGGCCTTGTCGTCGTCAAACTTGTCTATATTTGTGACGATGTCTCTCTAACCCTTGCCTTCCAACCCTTGGGTGCTCCATGCGCGATCCCGTTGAAACCTACATGAATCTCGTTCCGATGGTGGTCGAGCAGACCAACCGCGGTGAACGCGCCTACGACATTTTCTCGCGCCTTTTGAAAGAGCGCATCATCTTCGTGACCGGTCCGATCGAGGACGGCATGTCGACGCTTGTCGTCGCCCAGCTTCTCTTCCTCGAAGCCGACAATCCGAAGAAGGAAATCTCGATGTACATCAACTCGCCGGGCGGCGTGGTGACATCGGGCCTTGCGATCTACGATACCATGCAGTTCATCCGCCCTGCGGTGTCGACGCTGTGCACGGGACAGGCGGCCTCGATGGGTTCGCTGTTGCTCGCCGCGGGCGAGAAGGACATGCGCTTCTCGCTGCCGAACTCCCGCATCATGGTGCATCAGCCCTCCGGCGGCTTCCAGGGTCAGGCCACCGACATCATGCTGCACGCGCAGGAAATCCTGAACCTGAAGAAACGGCTTAACGAGATCTACGTTAAGCACACCGGCCAAGTCTACAAGACGATCGAGGATGCGCTCGAGCGCGACAAGTTCCTCACCGCGGAGGATGCCAGGGCGTTCGGCCTCGTCGACAAGGTGATCGACAAGCGTCCGGATGATCCCGCGACCGCCGCCAAGGCGGCGTAAACGCTGAAGGGTTGCCGGTACGCTACTGTGGAAGGTTACTTTCGGGCAAAAGCCGGCGGCTTTTGCCCCTGGCGGGGCCAAAAGTTCCGGTTTCGTGCTCCTTGGCGTTGCAAACCCGCAACGCCCGGCGATTTCCACAAACTGAGAGCGTGCCAATCCCGCAAATCACGGTATTGTCACGGAGTTGCGCGCCCGGCTGGGTTAGCGAATTCTTGATAGTCGGGTGTCAGCATGGTTGGCTACCAGTGATCGGATATGATCGCGGGGATTCGAACAAAGCCGTGATTCGCCCGGCATGTCAGGCGTAGGGTCTTTTTTGGTACGGAATTTGCTCTATCTTACATTCCCATGGCGGTATTCTCCAAAATGGAGCGATCGAGCGAAGTCGAACGGCGGACGGAGACATGAATGAGTAAGGTCGGCACGAGCGACTCCAAGAACACGCTGTACTGCTCCTTCTGCGGCAAGAGCCAGCACGAAGTCCGCAAGCTGATCGCGGGTCCCACGGTTTTCATCTGCGACGAGTGCGTCGAACTCTGCATGGACATCATCCGCGAGGAGAACAAATCCTCGCTGGTGAAGTCGCGCGACGGCATCCCGACTCCGAAAGAGATCTGCAAGGTCCTCGATGACTACGTCATCGGCCAGAGCCACGCCAAGAAGGTGCTCTCGGTCGCCGTGCACAATCACTACAAGCGGCTCAACCACCAGACCAAGCACAACGACGTTGAGCTCGCGAAGTCGAACATCCTGCTGATCGGTCCGACCGGTTCGGGCAAGACGCTGCTCGCGCAGACGCTGGCTCGCATTCTTGACGTGCCCTTCACGATGGCGGATGCGACGACGCTGACCGAAGCGGGCTACGTCGGCGAGGACGTCGAAAACATCATCCTGAAGCTGCTGCAGTCGGCCGACTACAACGTCGAGCGCGCGCAGCGCGGCATCGTCTATATCGATGAAATCGACAAGATCAGCCGCAAGTCCGACAACCCCTCGATCACCCGCGACGTGTCGGGCGAGGGCGTGCAGCAGGCGCTGCTCAAGATCATGGAAGGCACGGTGGCCTCGGTGCCGCCGCAGGGCGGCCGCAAGCATCCGCAGCAGGAGTTCCTGCAGGTCGACACCACCAACATCCTGTTCATCTGCGGCGGCGCGTTCTCCGGGCTCGAGAAGATCATCTCGGCGCGCGGCCGCTCGACCTCGATCGGTTTTGCTGCGCAAGTGCTGGCGCCGGAGGACCGCCGCACCGGCGAGATCTTCCGTCACGTCGAGCCCGAGGATCTCCTGAAGTACGGCCTCATTCCGGAATTCGTCGGCCGCTTGCCGGTCGTGGCGACCCTGGAGGATCTCGACGAGGCCTCGCTGAAGAAGATCCTGACCGACCCGAAGAACGCACTGGTCAAGCAATACCAGCGGCTGTTCGAAATGGAGAACATCGAGCTCACCTTCGCGGACGAGGCGCTCGGCGCGGTCGCGCGCAAGGCGATCGAGCGCAAGACCGGTGCGCGCGGCCTGCGATCGATCCTCGAAAGCATCCTGCTCGAGACCATGTTCGACCTTCCCGGCCTCGAAGGCGTCGAGGAAGTCGTGATCTCGCGCGAGGTCGTCGAGGGAACCGCGCGTCCGCTCTACATCTACGCCGATCGTTCCGATCGCGCGGTGGAAAGCAGCGCCAGCGCGTGATCGCGGCTGGCGCGTTCTCGCCTTGGGGAGGGCTGCGGGGTGCACTTCCGCGGCGGGAGTTGTGTAGTCTTCGCCCGCGTAAAAGCCGCAATTGGCGGGGGTTTTCTCAGACTTGACTCCCCCCCGCCCGATAGCCACCTAATGCTATCGGCGATGACAAATTTTCTTTAGATTCGCCAAAACAACGATCGGGACGAAGCCCGGCCTCGAACACAAGGGCCGAGTGCGATCTGGATCATTTCGGCACCTTGTGGCGGCTGCGCAAATCGCGGGTTGCGTGCAAGGGGGCACAACAAAAGGAAGAGGCCATGACCACCCCGAAACCTCGGCCAACCATCGCTTACGGCGAGCCCCATTCATATCCGGTGCTGCCGCTGCGCGACATCGTCGTATTTCCGCATAACATCGTGCCGCTGTTCGTCGGCCGCGAGAAATCGATCCGCGCGCTCGAAGAGGTCATGAAGAATGACGCGCTGGTGCTGCTCGCGACGCAGAAGAATGCGTCGGATGATGATCCGGCGCCGGAGGCCATTTATGAGACCGGCACGCTTGCGAGCGTCCTGCAGCTTCTGAAATTGCCCGACGGCACCGTGAAGGTGCTGGTGGAGGGCCTCGAGCGCGCCCGCGTGGAGAAATATACGCCGCGCACCGAGTATTATGAGGCGACCGCGATTGCGCTCGCCGATACCGACGCCAAGTCCGTCGAGGCGGAGGCGCTTGCGCGCTCGGTCGTGTCCGATTTCGAGAGCTATGTGAAGCTCAACAAGAAGATCTCCGCCGAAGTCGTAGGCGTCGTGCAGGCGATCACTGATTTTGCCAAGCTGGGCGATGCCGTAGCCTCCCATCTCGCCGTCAAGATCGCCGATCGCCAGGCCATCCTGGAGACGCTGTCGGTGCCGCAGCGCCTGGAAAAGGTGCTGGGCCTGATGGAGAGCGAGATCTCGGTGTTGCAGGTCGAGAAGCGCATCCGCTCGCGCGTCAAGCGCCAGATGGAGAAGACCCAGCGCGAGTATTACCTCAACGAGCAGATGAAGGCGATCCAGAAGGAACTGGGTGACGAGGACGGCCGCGACGAACTCGCCGATCTCGAGGAGAAGATCGCCAAGACCAAGCTCTCCAAGGAAGCGCGGGAAAAGGCACAGCATGAGCTGAAGAAGCTGCGCCAGATGTCGCCGATGTCCGCGGAAGCGACCGTCGTGCGCAACTATCTGGATTGGCTGCTGTCGATCCCGTGGAACAAGAAGTCCAAGGTGAAGAAGGATCTGGAGGCGGCGCAAGCCATTCTGGATAACGACCACTATGGGCTCGAGAAGGTCAAGGACCGCATCGTCGAGTATCTCGCGGTGCAGTCGCGTGCCAACAAGCTGACCGGGCCGATCCTGTGCCTGGTCGGTCCTCCCGGCGTCGGCAAGACCTCGCTCGGCAAGTCGATCGCGAAGGCGACGGGGCGCGAATTCGTGCGCGTCTCGCTCGGCGGCGTGCGCGACGAGGCCGAGATCCGTGGTCACCGCCGCACCTATATCGGCTCGATGCCCGGCAAGATCATCCAGTCGATGCGGAAGGCGAAGACCTCGAATCCGCTGTTCCTCTTGGACGAGATCGACAAGATGGGTGCCGATTTCCGCGGCGATCCGTCCTCGGCGCTGCTTGAGGTCCTGGACCCCGAGCAGAACTCGACCTTCAACGACCACTATCTCGAGGTCGACTACGATCTCTCCAACGTGATGTTCATCACCACCGCGAATACGCTGAACATTCCGGGACCGCTGATGGACCGCATGGAGATCATCCGGATCGCGGGTTACACCGAGAACGAGAAGGTCGAGATCGCGCGCAAGCACCTGATCCCGAACGCGCTGTCCAAGCACGGTCTGGATTCCAAGGAATGGTCGATCGATGACGACGCGCTGCTTCTGATGATCCGGCGCTACACCCGCGAAGCGGGCGTGCGCAATCTGGAGCGCGAGCTTTCGACACTGGCCCGCAAGGCCGTGAAGGAGCTGATGATCTCCAAGAAGAAGTCGGTGAAGGTCACCGAGAAGACGCTGGAGGAATTCCTGGGCGTGCCGAAGTATCGCTTCGGCGAGATCGAGAGCGACGATCAGATCGGCATCGTTACGGGTCTTGCCTGGACCGATGTGGGCGGCGAGTTGCTCACCATCGAAGGCGTCATGATGCCCGGCAAGGGCAAGATGACGGTCACGGGCAATCTGCGCGACGTCATGAAGGAGTCGATCTCGGCGGCGGCCTCCTATGTCCGCTCCCGTGCGATCAACTATGGCATCGAGCCGCCGTTGTTCGACCGGCGCGACATCCACGTCCACGTGCCGGAGGGCGCGACCCCGAAGGACGGTCCGTCTGCGGGCGTTGCGATGGCAACCGCCATCATCTCGGTGATGACCGGCATTCCGGTCCGGCACGATGTTGCCATGACCGGCGAGATCACGCTGCGCGGCCGCGTGCTGCCGATCGGTGGTCTGAAGGAGAAGCTGCTCGCCGCTGCCCGCGGCGGCATCAAGACGGTGCTGATCCCCGAGGACAACGCCAAGGATCTCACGGAGATTTCCGATGCGATCAAGGGCGGCATGGACATCATCCCGGTGTCGCGGCTCGACGACGTCGTTGGCCGCGCACTCGTGAAGAAGCCGGTGCCGATCGTCTGGGAAGAGGACACCAAGGTCGAGGTCACGCCCGACGCTTCGGACGAAGCCGCCGGCGGCTTGACCGCGCACTGAGCCACCCAAAGATGTCAAGAGACGGCGCCTTCGGGCGCCGTTTTTGTTTGGAGCAAGACGCCATGCACAATCTGGTGCCGCTCGGCCGCGCCCTGGATCCATGATCTCCACGAATTGCCCGCTCGGCCGACCGAGTAGGCGCTTTGCGACCTTGCGGAGAAGGGCGGGCGGAGGCTAAAGAGAGCGCCTTAGAGCGTGATCCGGAAGAGCCTGCCCCGCACTTGATGCGGGGTGGAAACCGGTTTTCCGAAAAGATCATGCTCATACGTAGAGATAAAGATCATGACGCGTTTCGCAATCGCATCATGATCTTGGGCGGTTAGCTCAGCGGTAGAGCACTGGTTTTACACACCATTGGTCGGGAGTTCGATCCTCTCACCGCCCACCAGCCTTCGCTCGCTTCGCGAGCTTCGGCTGGGCAAGCCAGCCTTCTCGGTGGTGATGCCACATACTCGCCAGGCGCAGGGCGAAGGCTGTCACGCCGAAGTCCCGAAAGCGACGAAGGCGGACCGGTTGCCTACATGGACGATTGCGAACCTGCTCACACCGTCACAAACGGCAGGTGCTTGATCTTCTCCCACTGACGTTCGGTGGACATGCCTGAGCGCTGC
>Ga0207661_10000896_pt1 | contig 19528 bp, 19 predicted proteins | sample KBSC713LmetaG_FD_184337 | JGI IMG/M metagenome (GOLD analysis project Ga0207661, IMG submission 184337) | Corn rhizosphere microbial communities from Kellogg Biological Station, Michigan, USA - KBS C7.1-3L metaG (SPAdes) (version 2) | ecosystem: Host-associated > Plants > Roots > Rhizosphere ...
CGCTTGCTGAAAACGCTGCGATAGCGACGTTTTCGGGTGACGCGGCGGCAGGCGCTTGCTGAAAACGCTGCGATAGCGACGTTCTTGGCAAACACGCAGCGCTTCTGCCCTTCCAGCTCCTTGCAACACCCGGTTGTGATCAAGGCCGGCAAAGTGCCGGCCGATAGGCCACCGTCGGGCCGGTACGGGGCAGATCGACCATCGTCATCGCCGCGGCCAGCGAGCAGAACGAGTACCTAATCAGCCAACTTCCGCAGCGTCCGGCCGGCGCGGCGGGTCCGGACGAGTTGCACGGCGCCGATCGCGGTGAGCGCGGCGCCGGACAGCGCGGTGACGGCGGAGACGGTCGGCCGTGGCCAGAGCACCAGCGCGAGCCCGGCCAGCAGCGCCACCGCGCCGATCACGGCCCGCGCCCACCACTGCGGCGGGCGCTCGACCACGGCCATGAGGAGCTCGACCACGCCGCCGAGCATGAGACCGACCGCGGCCAGGCCGATGACCACCCTCAGCGAGGCGCCCGGGTGGCGGACGGTCAGCACCCCGGCGACCGCCAGGACGCCGCCCGCGAGGCCGCGAAAGCCTTGCGCCACCTTGTCCTGCTCCCAGTCCCGGACGGCGGCGACGACCCGCGTCGCGCCGTCCAGGATGAGCCACAGGCCGAGCACGGTCGCCGCGACCGTCAGCGTCGGACCCGGCCAGGACAGCAGCATCAGCCCGAGCGCCAGCGAGGCAAGCGCGTTGGCCGCCACGGTCCACGTCACGCGGCGCGCCAGCGCCTCGAGGTCGCGTTCCCGGACCGTTCCGGTCATCGGGTGGCGCCGGACGCCCGCGCGGTCCGCGCCACGACCGCGAGGCCGATCTGGTACAGCACGAGCACGACCAGGACGACCGCCAGCGCGTCCCAGGTGGACAGCCAGATGGTGACCAGGGCGGCCACCGCGACGCCGGCAATCCGCAGCACGTCGATGTGGCGCCCGGTCCACGCGCCGATCCCGCGGGCCCCGCCGCTGCGGCGCAGCCGGCGCGTGCCGTCCGCGACGGCGTGCCCGGCCCGGCGCACCAACCGGCGCAGGAGCACGGGCAGCCGGCCCGGCCCGACCAGGTAGCACACGACCGCCAGCAGCGCGCCGAGCCACAGCAGTTGCCAGCCGCGTTCCCGCAGACCGGCGAACACGATGGTGAAGGCGGCCGCGGCACCGTCGCGGTACGTCCCGGCGGGCAGTTGCGCGAGCACGTCGCGCCGGACGGCGCGCAGGACGACGGTCATCACGAGGACCGCGACGACCAGCCACACGCCCAGTTGCAGCAGCGTGCGGCGGCGGTCGGTGGACAGCCACAGGGCCGCGCCGATGGCCACCACGGTGAGCGCGATCAGCGCGATCAGGCTGCGCTTGAGCTGGACGACGCCCTCCTGCAGCGCCCGCAGGCGGCCCGCGTCGTACACGGTGAACTGCGCGAAGTTGGCCGGCAGGGAGATGCCCAGCGCGGACTGCACGAGGACCCGCAGGTTCGTCGGGATCGCGCCGCTTCCCAGGTCGGGCAGGTCGAGCTGGTGGCCGAAGAGCGTCGGCAGGCTGCCTTCGAGCTCGCGCAGTACCTGATTGATCAAAGGCAGGAGATCGATGGTGACGCGGTTCTGGCCGGCCGCCACGACGTCGCTCTGCGCCCGCAGGATCGCGACCAGCTGCGCATGCGCTTCGCGGTTGAGCTCCAGCCACACGGCCTGGAAGCGGTCGCTGTGCAGCACCGCGTCGACGGCCTGCCGCATGTAGGTCTGCAGCTGGCCGGCGACCGGTCCGGCGGCGAACGCCGCGCGGGGCGGCAGCGCCTCCTTCAACCGGTCCTCCACGTCCAGCACCGCGAACAGTTCCGTGGTGGCGTACTGCGACACCGCGGCCGTGACCTTCGGGTCGTCCGGCAACGGGGCCACGGTCTGCACCCACCGGTCGGTGTTGAACGTGGTTCGCGCCGTCCACACTCCGACGAGCGTGCCCACCACGGCGAACGCGGCGACCACGACCGCCACCGCGGCGAGCGCCCGCCGGACGGTCAGCGTCCACGCCGCCCGGCGGGCGCGCGTGTCCAGCCGCTCGTTCAACGCCTGGACCTCGGCCCGCAGGCGGGCGACCTCGTCGAAGTCGGGTGGTGGATCGGGATCGGTCAACGAAGGACCTGCGCCTTCGCCTGCTGGTAGTCCGCTTCGGTGATGACCCCCTGGTCGCGCAGGTCGTTGAGCGTGGACAGCCGCTCGGCGGTGTACCGGCTGGTGCCGCGGTTCTGCATCCTGCTGCCGCGAACGATGAGGTAGGTGAACACGCCGGCGAACGGCAGGATGCACACGAAGATCACCCAGCCGGTCTTCGCCCAGCCACTCAGATCGTGGCTGCGGAAGATGTCGGCGATGATCCAGAAGAGCATGAACAGCCACATGACCCAGATGAAGAACCACATCATCGTCAGGAAGGCGTTCCACAACGGGTAAGACATGGCGGGAGCGTAGGTTTGCCCGGCCGCCCGCGACGTCACTCGCCCGGGGTGAGGCCGCACCGGGCGGGCATGGCCAACCTCGTGGCGTGACGGTTCACCGCCGGACCTGGATTGTTCGCGTCGCTCTGGCCATCTTCCTGGTCGTCGTCGTGGTGACGCTCTTCGTCGGCCTGCGGCTGCTCGGGATCGCGTTGGCCGCCGTCGCCCTGCTCGCCGCCGGGGTCCTGGCCGCGCGCGCGGCTATGCCGGCTCGACCGGCTGGCGGTGCGGGCTCGCACTGTCCGCCGCCGCACCGGCCGTACCTGATCATGAACCTGCGCTCGGGCGGCGGCAAGGTGGCGCGCTACGGGCTGGCCGAGCGGGCCCGGGAGCGCGGGGCCCGGGTGACCCTGCTGGACGGCTCGACCGACGTCGACGTGACGGCGTGGGCCCGCGACGCCGTGGCCGACGGCGCCGACCTGCTCGGAGTCGCCGGCGGGGACGGCACCCAAGCCGCCGTCGCCGCCGTCGCCGCCGAGCACGACGTCCCGTTCCTGGTCATCAACGCCGGCACCCGTAACCACTTCGCGCTGGATCTCGGGCTCGACCCGGCCGATCCGGTGCGGTGCCTCGACGCGCTGATCGACGGCGTCGAACGCCGGGTCGATCTCGGCGTGGTGGGGGATCGGGCGTTCGTCAACAACGCCTCGTTCGGGGCCTACGCTCAGATCGTGCTCGACCCGTCGTACCGGGATGACAAGGTCGGGGTCACCCTCGAGCTGTTGCCGGCCACTCTGGCCCGGCCGTCCAGCACGACACTGATCGCCCGCGCGGATGACGGCTGGACGCTGGCCGAGCCCAACGCCGTTCTGGTGAGCAACAACCCGTACACCGTTGCCGGCCTGACCCAGGCGGGCCGGCGAGAGCGGCTGGACGGGGGCCGGCTGGGCGTGCTCGCCGTGCGAATGGACGGACCGGTGAAACTCGGTGTGGTGAGCCGGACCGCGCGCAGCGTGATCGTGGACGCGGACACCCCGCGGATCCCGGTCGGCATCGACGGCGAAGCGGTCTGGCTGCCGACGCCCGTGCGCTGCACCATCCGGCCCAAGGCGCTTCGGGTGCGCCTGCCGGCCCCGCGGCCGTGAGCGCGGACGGCCGGCTCGTCCTGGCCCACCTGTCCGATCCACATCTGGGCGCTCATCTGCCGGCCGCCGCGCGGGCGCTGGTCGCCGACGTCGCGGCCGCCGCGCCGGACCTCACCGTGGTGACCGGCGACCTCACCATGCGGGCCCGGCCCGAGCAGTTCCGCCAGGCGCGGGTGCTGCTCGACCAGTTGCCGCACCCGAGCCTCGTGGTGCCCGGCAACCACGACCTGCCGCTGACCAACCCGGTCGCCCGGTTCGTCGCGCCGTACCACGGCTATCGCCGCTTCGTCGCGGAGACGCTCACCCCGGTCGTGGTGCTGCCCGACGCCGTCGTCTGTGGCGTGTCCTCGATGCCGCGCTGGCGCTGGAAGTCCGGCCGGGTCGGCCGGGGTCAGGCCGACCGGCTCGTGCGACTCATGCGCCGCGCGCCGGCCGCCGCCGTGCGGATCGTGGCGATGCACCACCCGCTGTCCGTGCGCGGGCCGGCCGGCGTGGTCGGGCGCGGCCGGCTGCTGCACGCCCTCGAGCGCGCCGGCGTCGACCTCATCCTGACCGGGCACACGCACGTGCCCGCGGTGCACCCGATCCGGCTGGCCGGTGACCGTCGCGTCCTGGAGGTGACCGCGGGCACCGCGACGAGCGTCCGCACGCGCGGCGCCACGCAGTCGTGGACGCTCCTGCACATCGATCCGCAGCAGGCCACGGTCCGTGTCGAGCCCCGTTTTTATGACGGGTACGGGTGGTACTGCGGCGCCGCCGTGGTGCTCACACTGCGTGGGTGAGGCGTCCGGGCGACCCCGACGGTTGCATGGGGAATCGAGGCCGGCCACAGCCTCCGGCCGGTATGAAGGGAGTAGGCACGGATGGCAACACTGATCGCCATCGGGTATCCCGATGAGGCCACCGCGACGGCCGCCGCTGCCGAGGTCGAGCAGTTGGCCAAGGACCTGATCATCCAGCCGGACGCGATCGCGGTCGTGCGCCGCGACGAGGCCGGCAAGTTCCACACGACCACCAACCACCACGCGGTGGCCGGCGGTACCTCGTGGGGCATGTTCTGGGGCTTCCTGTTCGGGCTGCTGTTCTTCGTCCCGCTGCTCGGCATGGCGGTCGGGGCGGGCCTCGGCGCGGTGATGGGCAAGCTCGAGAAGACGGGCATCGACAAGCGCTTCCAGCAGCAGGTGCGCGACATGCTTCAGCCCGGCACGTCGGCGCTGTTCCTCATCGTCGAGCAGGTGACACCGGACAAGGCGGTCGAGGCGCTGAGCAAGTACGGCGGGACCGTGCTGAAGTCGTCGCTGTCCGAAGAGACGGAGTCTGAGCTGCAGGCCGCACTGCACGGAGCGGCCGCCTAAACCGTCGGGGGTTGCGGCCGGTCAGGTCCTCGGGCTTTCGCTGGTGGCCCGGGGACCGCGGCCGTTTAGATGCCGGCTTCGGCGGGAATTCGCCCGGACTTCACGGCGGCGGCAAACGCCTTGTGGTCGCGGGCATTCTGCTTGGCGTAGGTCTCGGCGAAGTCGGCGATCGCGGCGTCGAACCGCTCGCTCGTGCCGAGATAGGCGGCGATCGCGACACGATCCCCGGACCGTGCGTGTGCCCGAGCCAGCGTCCATCCGCACATCTCCCCATACAGGCGCAGCATGCTCGGCGACATGTGCGTGAGGTCCGGGTTGATTTTGCCGTCCCAGAGCTGGCGCACATAGAAGTGCCCCGTCACGCCGTCCACGCTGGTCGCTCGCACCCACCCGAGGAACGTGTCGGTGGCCGCCTGCAGCAGCCGTTGCCCCTCGACGACCCGTCGCCCGTGCTCGGCGTAGCGGCTCACGCCCACGTAGCGGGCGAGCACCGACGGCTGAGCCTCCTTGAACTGCAGGATCAGCGGGTCGTCGAGGTCGCGGCCGATGAGGAGGGCGATCCACGCGCGCGTGCCGACGCTGCCGACGCCGACCACCTTGCGCGCGAAGTGGGCGTACTGGAACCGGCTCAGCAGGTGCCGCCGCTCGTCGGGCAGGCTCTCGATGTAGCGGCGCAGCCCTTCGCGGAACGTCGCCTCGGCCCACTCGACCCGGTCCGGAAGCAGTTCCTCGACCGGCACCAGCAGTGGCGGCCGGCTCACGATGCGCGGCTGCCCGTCGACCATGTGGGTCAGCTTGGCGAACGCGCCGAGATGGTCGCGGGATTCCGACTGGGTGGTGCGCAGGAGCAGCTGGGTGCGCACGGTCTTGGACCGGAACTCGGCCTCCCAGCGGGCGAGCAGGAGCGACACGTCCAGCCGCGCGTACCACACCGCCAGGTCGCGCTGGCCGGCGAAGGCCGCCATGGCCTTCCGGTACTGCCGCACGGTGGCCATGATGAGGCGCCGGCGCTCGGCCCGGGGCAGGCCGCGATCGCGGCCGAGGATCGCCAGGCTGGCGGCCAGCCGCTTGACGTCCCACTCCCACGGGCCGGGCAGGGTCTCGTCGAAGTCGTTGATGTCGAAGATCAGGGCCCGTTCGGGCGACCGGAAGCCACCGAAGTTGCCCAGGTGGGCGTCGCCGCACAGCTGCACCCGCAGCCCGGAATCGGTGGTGGTGGCGAGGTCGGCGGCCATCACGGCAGCGGCGCCGCGGAAGAACGCGAACGGTGAGGCGAGCATCCGCCCGTTGCGGATCGGCACGAGCTCGGGGACCCGCGTCGCCGCCTGCGCGTCGAGGATGGCGACCGGATCGGGGCGCTCGGCGGCCGGCTGCCAACCGGCGTGTCCGGAGCGCGGGCACGCGAGCCGGGCGGCCCGGCCGGCCGCGGCCCGATCGGCCGGGCTGGCGAGCGGGCCGCCCTCGATCGTCATGGATTAGGTCCGCGGCCGCAGGTCGCGCGGTCCGCCGTAGTCGCCGGCCGGGGTGATGATCGTGCCGGCCTGGCCGGCCAGGATCGCCGGCGCGTCGGTGAGGGCGCCGATGGCCGCCAGGTCGCCGGTGAGCTCGACGAACCGGCAGGCGGCGGCGACCTTCGGCCCCATCGAGCCGGCCGGGAACCGCTCGCGCCGCAGCGCCGCCGGGGTTGCGCGGTGGATCGGCTCCTCCGACGGCTGGCCGAAGTTGCGCAGGATGGCCGGCACATCAGTGAGTAACAGGAGCGCGTCGGCCTCGAGCGCCTCGGCGAGAACGGCCGTCGCGTGGTCCTTGTCGACGACCGCCTCGATGCCCTGTAACCGGCCGGCCTCGTCGCGGACGACCGGCACGCCGCCGCCCCCGCCGCAGACGACCACCGCCCCGGAGTTCAGCAGGAGCCGGATGACCCGGGTCTCGACGATCCGTTCGGGGCGGGGGGAGGGCACGACGCGGCGCCAGTACTGGCCGTCCGCGGCGACCGTCCACTTGTGCTCCTGGGCGAGGCGCTTGGCGGTCTTCTCGTCGTAGACCGGCCCGACGAACTTCGTCGGGTCATCGAACGCCGGGTCCGTCACCGACACCAGCGTCTGGTTGACCAGTGCGGCGACCTGCCGCCCGGGCAGGGCGTTCTGCAGGGCCTGCAGCAGCCAGTACCCGATCATGCCCTGGGTTTGCGCGCCCAGCACGTCAAACGGATAGGGCACGCTCAGCGCCGCATCGGCGGCGCTCTCCAGCGCCAGCAGCCCGACCTGCGGCCCGTTGCCGTGGGTGAGCACGATCTCGTGGGCGTCCGCGAGCGGCGCGAGCGCCTGCACCGCGCGCTCGGCGTTGGCCTGTTGCGTCGCCGCGTCGGCCCGTTCGCCGCGCTGCAGCAGGGCGTTGCCGCCGAGCGCGATCACGATCCGCATGACGCCTCCACCTAGTCCCCGAGGGTTGCGACCATGATCGCTTTGATCGTGTGCATCCGGTTTTCCGCCTGGTCGAACACGATCGAGTAGTGGGAGTTGAAGACCTCGTGGGTCACCTCGAGCTCGGACAGCCCGGTCCACTCGTAGATCTGCTGGCCGACCTTGGTGTGCCGGTCGTGGAACGCCGGCAGGCAGTGCATGACCTTCGTCTCCGGGTTGCCGGTCGCCTCGACGAGGTCCATGTTGACCTGGTAGTCGCGCAGCAGCGGGATGCGCCGGTCCCACTCCTCCTTCGGCTCACCCATCGACACCCACACATCGGTGTACAGGAAGTCGACGCCCTGCACGCCTTCGGTGACGTCCTCGGTGATGGTGACGCGGGCGCCGCTGGTGTCGGCCAGGTCCCGCGCGATCGTGGCCACCTCGTCGTCGCACCACATCGACTTCGGCGCCACGATGCGCACGTCCATGCCCATGAGCGCGCCGGTGACCAGGAGCGAGTTGCCCATGTTGCTGCGGGCGTTGCCGCAGTAGGCGAACGCGATGTCGACGTCGGGCTTGCGGCTGTGCTCGCGCATGGTGAGCATGTCGCACAGCGTCTGCGTCGGGTGCCACTGGTCGGTGAGCCCGTTCCACACCGGCACCCCGGCCATCTCGGCGAGCGTCTCCACGTCGTTCTGGGCGTAGCCGCGGTACTCGATGCCGTCGAAGAAGCGGCCGAGCACCCGGGCCGTGTCCTCGACCGACTCCTTGTGCCCCAGCTGCGAGCCCTCCGGGTCCAGGTAGGTGACGTGGGCTCCCTGGTCGTGCGCGGCGACCTCGAACGAGCAGCGGGTCCGCGTCGACGTCTTCTCGAAGATCAGGGCGATGTTGCGGCCGCGCAGCCGTGGCTGCTCCGTCCCGCTCTGCTTGGCCTGCTTGAGTTCGGCGGCCAGCCGCAGCAGGAACTTCCACTCGTCGGCGGTGAAGTCCAGTTCCTTGAGGAAGTGACGGTTGCGAAGGTTGACGGGCATGGCGATCTCCTTAGGCTCGTGAGGCCGCGTCGCGCTCGATCGGACAGGTCATGCAGCGCGGGCCGCCCCGGCCGCGCCCCAGTTCGCTGCCGGCGATCGTGATGACCTCGATGCCGTGCCGGCGCAGGAACGTGTTGGTCGCGACGTTGCGTTCGTAGCCGACGATCACGCCGGGCTCGATGGCCAGGAAGTTGCTGCCGTCGTCCCACTGCTCGCGTTCGGCGGTGCGCACGTCCTCGTCGGTGGCGAGCACGGTGACCTTGTCCACCCCGAGCGTCTCGGCGAGGGTGGCGAAGAAGTCGTCGTTGCGGGTGACCTCGAGCCCGTCCGGGTCGGCCGCCGAGGCCGCCGGCCGGACCGTCCACGACTGCAAGCGGTCCTGCAGGTACGGGTACGCGACGAAGGTGGCGTGATCGATCATCGTCAGGACCGTGTCGAGGTGCATCATGGCGTGCGAGTGCGGCAGTTCGACGGCGATGACCCGGTTGGCGGCGTTGTTGGCGAACAGGCTGCGGGCGAGGTTCTCCACGCCCATCGCGGTGCTGCGCTCGCCGAGCCCGACCATCACCGCGCCGTGGCCGAGGACGTGGATGTCGCCGCCTTCCAGCGTGGCCGGCTGGTGGTGCTTGTCGTCGCCGCCGTACCAGACGGTGACGCGCTGGTCGGTGAACATCGGATGGAACCGGTAGATCGCCGCGCTGTGCACGGATTCGCGGATCCGCGCCTCCATGGCCATCGGGTTGATGCTCACCCCGTGGTAGATCCAGGCCGAGTTGTCGCGCTGGAACAGGTGGTTGGGCAACGGGGTCAGCACGAAGTCGTCGAGGCGCAGCAGTTCCCAGCGCAGGCTGTTGACCACCAGGCCGGCCAGGTCGCTCTTGAGCACCCCGCCGATGAGCAGGTCGGCCAGCCGCTCGGCGTCGGCGTCGTCGGCCAGCTGCCGCAGCGGCTCCACGAGCGTCGGACCGACGGTGTCCTCGTTGATGACCCGCTCGAGCACCCACGCACGGGCGACCGGCAGCGCAAGGGTCTCGGCCAGCAGCTGCCCGAAGTAGTGCACGGTGACCCCGCGGTCGCGCAGCACCTGAGCGAAGGCGTCGTGCTCCTCGCGCGCCCGCTTGGCCCACAGGATGTCGTCGAAGAGCAGGCTCTTGACGTTGGTCGGGGTGAGCCGGCCCAACTCCAGCCCGGGCCGGTGCAGGATAACCTGCCGTAGCCGGCCGATCTCCGAGTCGACGTGATAGGTCATGCCGGTCGTCCTTCCTTCGCCGTGGTCGAGGGGGCCATTCGCAGGTACACCGGAATGCCCAGCACGAATGCGGCGCCGGCCATCAGAAATGGACCCCAGACGAGATACCAGGTGGTCTCGCCGGTGTTGCGCGAGTACACGATGAACAGCACCGAGAAGACGAGGGCGACCGCCGCCACGCCGGCGTCACGCACAAGGCGGGCGGTCTGGATCGTGCGTCGTTCGCGGATGCGCCAGCTGAGCTGGGCGAGCGCGGAGAAGCCGTACGGGATGGCCGCGGTGATCCCGGTCATCAGCACGAGCGTGTTGAACACCGTCGCCCCGCTGGCGCCGAGGTAGCTGACCACCATCGCGACCGAGGCGAACGCGGTTGAGGTGACGATCCCGACGGCCGGCACGCCCCGGCTGGACAGCCGCCCGAACGCGGCCGGGAACAGCCGGTCCCTGGCCGCGGCGAGGGGCACCTCGGCGCAGATCATCGTCCACCCGTTGAGCGCGCCGAGACCCGACACGATGACCGCGAGCGCGACGAGACTGCCGGCCCACGTGCCGCCTCCGACCATCGCGTTGGCGGCGACCGAGTACGAGGCCTTGTTGACGTCCTTGGCCAGCTCCGTGCTCGGTACCGTACCGAACACGGCGACCATCGACAGCAGGTACACCACCGCGCTGCCGAGCGTGCCGAACACGGTCGCCCGCGGCACGTTGCGGGCCGGATCGTGGACCTTCGCGGCGGCCACCGCGGCCGCCTCGACGCCGAGGTAGCTGAACAGGCAGATGGCCATCGCGCCGAGAATGGCCGGCCCGGCCGACTGCCCGCTGGCGTTGAACGGCCGGAAGTTGTCGGTGTTGATGGCCAGGAGGCCGAACGTGGCGATGATGGCCAGCGGCACGAACTTCACCACGCTCGTCCACAGCTGCACCGCGCCCATGTTCTTCACGCCGGAGAGGTTGACGACCGTGGGCAGCCACAGCCCGGCCAGCGCGATGACGATCGACCACCCGCGCGCGCCGTCCTTGTTGATGAAGTGCTCGACGTAGAACACCCACCCGGTGACGATGGCGGCGTTGCCGGCCCACGCGGTGATCCAGTACGACCAGGCGTTGGCGAAGCCGATGCGGTCGCCGAACGCGGCCCGCGCGTAGGCGTAGGGGCCGCCGTCGGCCGGCAGGCGCCGGGAGAGCGCGGCGAACATCAGCGCCAGGGCCACCGCGCCGACCGTCGTCACGGCCATCGCCACGATGCTGATCGGACCGTACGACGCCAGCGAGTACGGCAGGTTGAAGATGCCGACCCCGATGATCGTGCCGACGATCAGGGCGGTCGCCTTCGGCAGGCCGAGAAGGTGCGGCTCAGGCTGTCCCACCACCGCAGTGTTCGGCGGGCCGTCTCGCCGGGGCATCACCCGGCCGGGAGGAGGACGGCCAGGGGCCGCTGCCGCACCGTGGGCGCGTGGAGATTCATGCCTTGTCGGTGACCGACACCCTCAACTCGCAGGGCGTCGACGTGCAGCGTGGGCTCACCGCCGCGGAGGCCGCCGAGCGGCTGGCCCAATTCGGCCCGAACACATTCACCCAAGCGGCGGGGGAGACCCGCGGGCGCGCGTTCGTTCGCCAGTACGCCGATCCGATGCAGATCGTGCTGCTGGTCGCCGGCCTCGGCAGCCTGTACCCGCTCAAGGAGTACGGCACCGGGGTCGTCCTGATCGGCCTCACCCTGCTCAACGCCGTGCTCGGACTCCATCAGGAGGGCAAGGCCGCGGCCGCGGTCAGTGCGCTGCAGAAGATGATGATCATCAAGGCCAAGGTGCGCCGCGACGGCGCGCTCGCCGAGGTGCCCGCGGACAACCTCGTCCCCGGCGACGTCGTGCAGCTCGAGGCGGGTGACGTGGTACCGGCGGACGGCCGGCTCATCCGGGCCGCCACGCTCGAGATCGACGAGTCGGCGCTCACCGGCGAAAGCCTGCCGGTGTCCAAGGGGCTGGGCGCGGTGGCCGAGGACGCCGCCCTGGGCGACCGCACCGACATGGCCTTCATGAACACGAACGTGACCCGCGGGTCGGGTGAGCTCATCGTCACCGCGACCGGCATGGCGACCGAGGTCGGCCACATCTCCGGCCTGCTGCAGGCGGAGAAGGATTCGGCCACGCCGCTCACCCGCCAGCTCGGCAAGCTCACCAACCAGATCCTGATCATCGCCGGCGTGGCGCTGCTCGCCTCGATCGCGCTGAACCTGGCCCGGGGCAACGAGTTCGACGAGGTGTTCACGGTGGCGATCGCGTTCGCCATCTCGGCCATCCCGACCGGTCTGCCGGCCGTGGTGACCACGATCCTGTCGCTCGGCACCCAGCTGCTGGCCGACGCGAACGCGATCGTCAAGCGGCTGCGCTCGACCGAGACGCTCGGCTCGACGTCGGCCATCAACTCCGACAAGACCGGCACGCTGACGCTGAACCAGATGACCGCGGTGGAGCTGACCATCCCCGGCCGGCGCTACGCGGTGTCCGGCACCGGGTACCAGACCGACGGCACCATCAAGCACGTCGGCGGCCAGCCGGACATCCCGCTCGAGCCGTTCCTGCTGCCGATGGTCCTGGCGTCGGACGCGGTCGTGTCCGAGGGCGAGCTCATCGGCGACCCGACCGAGGGTGCCCTCGTCGTACTCGGGGAGAAGGGCGGACTCGACGCGGAGACCACGCGCCACCGGTACCCGCGGATCGCCGAGCTGCCGTTCGACGCCGCGTACAAGCTCATGGCGACGTTCCATCGGATGCCCGACGGCGACGGGCGCGAGGTCGTGCGGTGCTTCGTCAAGGGCGCCCCGGACCAGTTGCTGGCCCGCGCCGGCCTGGTGCCCGGCCCCGACCTGACGCCGGTGCCGGTCGACGACGACTTCAAGGCCCGCTACCTGGCCGAGAACCGGCGCATCGGGGAGAGCGGCCTGCGCGTCATGGCGACCGCCCGCAAGGACTTCGACCCGGACACGTTCGACCCCGACGGCGACCTGCTGGCGCAGCTGGACGGCCTGACGATGCTGGCGCTCGTCGGCATCGTCGACCCGCCCCGGCCGCAGGCCAAGGCGGCGATCGCGAAGGCCAAGGAGGCTGGCATCCAGGTTCGTATGATCACCGGCGACCACGCGGTCACCGCGGCCGCGATCGCCGGAAAGCTCGGCATCGAGGGCCGGGCCATCAGCGGGGCGGAGTTCGCCGCGATGGACGACGACACCGCGCGCCGCGAGCTCGACGACATCGGCGTCATCGCCCGTGTCACCCCCGAGCACAAGGTCCGCCTCGTCGAGGTGCTCAAGGCCAAGGGCAACATCGTGGCGATGACCGGCGACGGGGTCAACGACGCGCCGGCGCTCAAGCGGGCCGACATCGGCATCGCGATGGGCATCACCGGCACCGAGGTCTCCAAGGAGGCCGCCGCGATGATCCTCACCGACGACGATTTCGCGACCATCGTCAAGGCTGTCGAGCTCGGCCGGGGCCTCTACGACAACCTCAAGAAGTACATCTTCTTCCAGATGGGTGTACTGATCGGCTTCATCGTCACGTTCCTCGGCGCGAGCGTGTTCAACATCGCCTCCGGGATCCCGTTCCTGCCGCTGCAGACCCTCTGGGTCAACTTCACCACCCAGGTGTTCCAGGCGGTCGGCCTCGGCTACGGCAAGGCCGAGGAGGACATCATGCGGCGCAAGCCGCGCGCCGCCAACGAACCGCTGCTGTCCGGGCGGTCGCTCGGCTGGCTCGGCATCATCGGCTTCGTGCTCGGCCTGGCCACGCTGCTGGTCATCGCGTGGGCCACCAGCCACCACGAGGACCACCTGGCCCGGACGATGGGCCTCACCACGTTTTCGCTGGGCAACCTGTTCTTCTCGTTCACCGTCCGCAGCGACATCCGGTCGGTGTTCAGCCTCGACACGTTTGCCGACCGCCGGTTTGTGGTGGCGACCCTCATGTCCTTCGCCGCCATCGTGCTGGCCACCGAGCTGGGCCTGCTGCAGCGCCTGCTCGGCACCGTCGAACTGAGCCTGGGGCAGTGGCTGATCTGCGCGGTCGCGGGCGCCGCCGTCGTGGTGGCGGCCGAGATCCGCAAGGCCATCGTGCGCCGGAAAGCGAAGGAGTTGTCATGAACGAACCGATCAACGCCGCGTCCGCGGCCGTCGGATATGTCGTCGGACAGGCCGGCGGCCGGGTGGGCGCCCACGCCGGGCGGGCCGGGCGCGCCGGGCTCCGGACCGCGCGGCAGGCGGCCGCCCGGGTGGTCTGGCTGGCCGACCAGATGGGCGGGTCGCGCATGATCGACGCGGTGGCCCACTCCCAGGTCCTGGCCCGGATCATCGACGTCCAGCTGAGCCGGGCCGTACCGGCGGTGCTCGACCAGATTCTGGCGACGCTGGAGGCGGAGCCCGAGCGGGTGCGTGTGCTCATCCGCGGCCAGCGGGAGTCCATGGTGGACGAGGTCGTCGACCAGGTCCGCACCGGCGCCGCATCCGGCGACGCCAAGGTCGACCGGCTGGTCGACCGCGTGCTTCGACGCACCGAGCAGCCCGCCGGATGACATCGACGGCCGGGGTCGTCTCGCGGACCGCCGCCTACCTGCTGGACGGGATCGCGGTCGTCACCATTACCGGCGGGGCGGCGGTCGTCGTCGAGCTGCTCGCGGTGCTCGCCGGCAGGCGGCCCAGCGGGCTCGGCCGCTGGGTGCTCGTCGCGATCCCGGCCGTCTTGCTGGTGTATCAGGTGGGGTTCTGGGCCTTGGCCGGCCGGACGCCGGGCATGGCGGTGCTCGGCATCCGGATGCTCGGCCGCGCCGGCGGGCGGCCCTCGTGGCCGGTGGCCCTCATCCGCGCGGTCGTGACGGACCTGTTTCCGATCGGCGTGCTGTGGTGCCTCGTGGACCGCCGGCACCGGAGCGTCGCCGACATCGTCGCGCGGACCGTTCTCATACGCAAAGAGTGACCTTTGGCCAGAACACGGATCGCAAACTCGGCCCATGACCGATTTCTCGACGGACCGCGAAGCCGACAACGCCTCGTTCTGGCTGCTGCTCGCGCTCGGCGTCGTCACGATGTGTTTCGGCATCGCGATCCTGGCCTGGCCCGCCGCGTCGGTACGCGTGGTCGCCGTCATGGTCGGGATCTGGCTGCTGCTCGCCGGGCTCGCCCGGATCGTCGGCGCGTTCGTGTGGCGGCGCGGCCTGGGGCGGCAGTTGCTGTCCGGCATCGTCGGCATCCTGCTGGTCATCGGCGGCGTCGCCTGCCTGCGCGACCTCGCTAAGGGGGCGGCCGTCCTGGCGTTCCTGATCGCGCTCGTCTGGATTCTCAGCGGCATCGCCGAGCTTGTCGTCGCCCAGGAGGCCGGGGCCTGGGCCCGGCGCTGGCTGATCGTGGTCGGCGTGGCCTCGCTCGTCGTCGGCTTCGTGTTCGTGTTCACGCCCGAGCTGACGCTCGCCGTCATGGCGCTGCTCGCCGGGTTGAGCGCCCTCGTCATCGGGGCCGTTCAGGTGCTGTTCGCCTTCCGTTGGCGGCGCCTTCTGACCAGTCAGCCGGCCAAAGAACCAGACCCGCCGTCGTGGCGGGCCTGGGATGCGAGCACCTCGGAGACCGAGGGGCTGGGGCACTGGCGGACCAACCCGGAGGCGGACGGCCCGCGAGGGTTCACCGAACCTTAGGTCACCGGGTTGTCGCGTACCGCCTTAGGAACAGCGCCTCGGCGAGCGCCAGGTGCTCGATCTCGCTCGGGTCGACGCTTTCGTTGGGCGCGTGCATCAGGCACTGCGGGTCCTCGACCCCGAGCAGCACGATCTCGGCGTCCGGATAGGTGTCGGCGAAGACGTTGCACAGCGGGATCGAGCCGCCCTGCCCGAGCGTGGTCATCGGCCGGCCGTAGGCCTCGCGCATCGCGGTCGCCAGCGCCGCGTATGCCGGGCCGCCGGTCTTGGCCCGGAACGGCGCCCCCGACGCCTCCCGCTCGAGTTTCACCCGGGCGTGCCCGGGCGCGGCCCGCTTGAGCTGGTATGCGAGCGCCTCGTAGCCGTGGTGCGGGTCGACCCCCGGCGGTACCCGCAGGTTCAGCCGGGCCCGGGCCCGCGGCTGCAGAGCCGTGGCCGACCCGACCACCGGCGGGCAGTCGATCCCGACGACGGTCACCGCCGAGCGCGCCCAGAGCATGTCGGCCACCGTGCCGTCGCCGGCCAGCGACACCCCGTCGAGGACGCCGGCGTCGACGCGGAACCGGTCGGGCGGGTACTGCATGCCCTCCCACACCTGGCTGTTGTCGAGTCCGGCGATGACCGTGTTGCCGACGTCGTCGTGCAGGGTGCACAGCATGCGGATGAGTGCGGTGAGGGCGTCCGGGGCGGGGCCGCCGAACATGCCCGAGTGCAGGTCGGTGTTGAGCGTCTCCACGCTGACGACGACGTTGACCATGCCGCGCAGGCTCACGGTGACCGCCGGCACGCCGACCGCGGCGTTGCCCGTGTCGCAGACCAGGATCGCGTCGGCTCGAAGCTCGTCGGCGTGGTTGGGCACGTAGGCCTCGAGCCCGCCGGTGCCCTGCTCCTCCGAGCCCTCGACGACCAGCTTGAGGTTCACCGGCACGGCGTCGGCCAGCGCCCGCAGGGCGGTCAGATGCATCACGATGTTGCCCTTGCAGTCGGCCGAGCCCCGCCCGTACCAGCGCCCGTCGACCTCGGTGAGCGCAAACGGCGGCGTCCGCCAGACCGTCTCGTCCTGAACCGGCTGCACGTCGTAGTGCGCGTACAGCAGGACGGTGGGCGCGGCCGGATCGGGTCCGGGCCGGTGACCGACGACAGCGAGGCTGCCATCGGCCGTCGGCTCCAGGCGGGCGTCGGCGAAGCCGACCTCGGCGAAGTGGTCGCGCACCCAGGTGGCGGCCTGCTCGCAGACGCTCGCCGGGTACTGCCGGGTGTCAGCGACCGACGGGATCGACACCAGCTCGGCCAGGTCGGTCCGCGCCCGGTCCATCAGCGCCGAGACGAGCTCCGGCAACTCCAGCGCCGCGTCCCATGCAGCCTGTCGGAATGGGACCCGGCCAGCGTTCTCGGTCATGCCGTATCACCACCGGACAGCTTCAGATCGTCGACGTATGACTTGACCGCGTCGATCTTCTCCGGGCAATAGATCTGCACGATCCGCAGCCCGCCGCGCACCGACCGGCGATCGGCGATGACCGGGCGCTCGCCCGGGCCGCCGGAGCCGTTGCTGAGCTTGTCGAGCAGGATCGCCCGGCCCAGCGCCCGGCCCGGGTCGGTGCACACCATGCCGCCGTCGCTGCCCAGGACGCGGACGATCTGGTCCTTCGACGGCGCGGTGTACCCGTCCTGCTGCAGGCTGGCGATGAGCTGATCGGCCTTCTCGTCGGCGGCCCGGTCGGCCTTGTTCTGCCGGTGCACGGCGAGCGCGACCCCGATCAGGCCGACCAGCAGGATGGCCGAAACGACGTAGATGATCGTGCGTTTCATGACGCGGCCACCCCGCTTCCCTCGGCGGTCTTCCACGACGGCTTGCGCAGCCGGTAGAACAGGAACGGCACCAGCAGGCCGAGCCCGAGCGCGCCGCCGGCCACGACCGCGATGTAGACGCCGACATTGCCGCTGCCGAACTGCGACGGCGGGATGAACCCGATCAGCAGCGCGGCCAGCGAGGCGGTGAAGCCGACGCCGCACAGCGCGACCAGCATCGGGGCGCGGTAGCCGCGCGGATGGTTGGGGTGCTTGCGGCGCAGCCGCACCGCGGCGACGAACATCAGCAGGTACATGATGAGATAGACCTGCGTCGTGATGACCGAGAAGATCCAGTAGGCGCTGGATACGTCCGGGATGAACGCGTACAGCAGCGCGATCACGGTGGTGACGAGCCCCTGGGCGACCAGGATGTTCTGCTGGATGCCGTTCTTGTTGAGCCGCTGCAGGAACGGCGGCAGGTAGCCTTCCTGCCGCGAGATGAGCAGCAGGCCCTTCGACGGCCCGGCCAGCCAGGTCAGCATGCCGCCGAGCGAGGCGGCGACCAGCATGATGCCGATGACCGGGGTGAGCCACTGCCACCCGAACTGGGCGAACACCGCGTCGAACGCCTGCATCACGCCGGCGGTCAGCGACAGCTGTTCACTCGGCACGACCCAGCTGATCGCCAGCGCGGGCAGGATGAAGATCACCAGGACGAGGCCCATGGCCAGGAACATCGACCGGGGGAACTCTTTGCGCGGATTGCGCAGCGACCCCACGTGCACCGCGTTCATTTCCATCCCGGAGTACGACAGGAAGTTGTTGACGATGAGCACGAGGCTCGACAGGCCGGCCCACGCGGGCAACAGGTGCGAGGCGTCCATCGGGGCGGCCGACGGGTGGCCGTTGGCGAGGAACGCGATGCCCAGCACGACGAGGATCGCGCCCGGGATGAGCGTGCCGATGATGAGCCCGGCGCTGGCCAGGCCGGCGACGCCCTTGGTGCCTTGCGAGGACACGTACACGCCGGCCCAGTAGCAGACCATGATGACGATCGCGGTCCACAGCCCGCTGGAAGCCAGGTCCGGGTTGAAGACGTAGGCGAGGGTGCTGGCGACGTAGCCGAGCAGACTCGGGTAGTAGAAGATGGTCATGGCGAACTGGCACCAGACGGCGAGGAAGCCCAGCGGCTTCGACAGGCCGAGGCTGACCCAGTTGTAGACCCCGCCCTCCCAGCCGGACGCCAGCTCGGCCGAGACCAGCGAGGTCGGCAGCAGGAACACCAGAGCCGGCAGCAGGTAGAGGAACACGCAGGCGAGGCCGTAGACGGCCATCGTCGGCGACGGCCGCAGGCTGGCGACCGAGCTGGTCGTCATCAACGCCAGCGCGACCCAGGATATGTACATCACGGCCGGTGGCCGCCCTCGGCTTCGGCCGGTCTCCGGTGGCGCTTCGGTTACATCCATCGCTGTTCACCCCTTTCGGTGGTGTCCATCACGCCGGACCGCCGGGCACGGGCCATCACCCGGGGAGGGCTAATCGCCGGTCTCCATTTGTTGGAACAGGCCGATCCGGAAGAGCCGTTCGAGCCTTCGCACGGTGAAGGGGTGCGACCTTGGCAACTGCGCCAACCCGACCCAGAAGCCGCGCAGCCGGCGCCCCTGGCGCACCAGCTCGGGCACGTCGACGTCGCGTTCCGTGTACCGGCCGGAAGCCAGCAACACCAGCCCGGTCGCCCCGGACGGGGACAGGGAGGCGCCCATCCGGTCGCACGAGTACTCGCGCAGCCGCGAGAGCGCCGGTCCGAGCAGCGGGATCCGGCCCGAGTAGGCGATCGCCAGCTGGTACCACAGCGACACGTGCCCGTAGCGGATGTGGCCGAGCTCGTGGCCGAGGATGAAGCGCAGGCCGTCGCGGTTGCTGTCGTACAGGTTCACGAACAGCTCGTTGGACAGCACGACGTAGTCGTGGCCGGTCGCCTGGGCGGCGAACGCGTTGAGCGCGCCGTTGCCGTTGGCGAGGTAGATCTGCGGCCGCCTTTTCAAGCCGACCCGGAGCGCGTACTCGTCGGCCGTCTCGAACAGCTCGCCGAACTGGCTAGGGGACAGCTGCACGGCGGTCCCGCGCACCGAGGCCCGCTGCGTCTCGCGGATCACGACGAGCGTCGGCACGAGCAGCAGCAGCGCCAGCAGCGCGCTGCGGACCGTCACCGCCCAGGCCGAGTCCTGCAGCCGCGGTGGAACGAACGGCAGTATCAAGGCCGCGCGGATGATGACGACCACGATGAGGACGTTGAGCACGAGCATGAACACGAAGAACGGAATCTCGGCCGGGTGGCGCAGGCGGACCTTCGTTGCCACGGCGTCTCTCCTTAGTCCAGTAGTGTCAAGACCGCCGCTATTGC
>Ga0207661_10000897_pt1 | contig 19524 bp, 22 predicted proteins | sample KBSC713LmetaG_FD_184337 | JGI IMG/M metagenome (GOLD analysis project Ga0207661, IMG submission 184337) | Corn rhizosphere microbial communities from Kellogg Biological Station, Michigan, USA - KBS C7.1-3L metaG (SPAdes) (version 2) | ecosystem: Host-associated > Plants > Roots > Rhizosphere ...
CCTGTCCGACCTGCTGGGGGCGTTCTTCGGCGACGACCTGTTCGGCGGCGGCCGACGGGGCCCGGCCCGGGGCCAGGATGTGGGCGTGGCGGTCGACATCGCGTTCACCGAGTCGGCCTCCGGGCTGACCCGGGCGGTCGAGTACGAGTCAATCGTCGGCTGTGAGCGCTGCGGGGGCAGCGGCGCGGAGCCGGGAACGGCGCCGGAGGCCTGCGACACCTGCGGCGGGGCGGGCCGTGTCCAGCGCATCCAGCAGACGGCGCTGGGACAGTTCGTCCAGACCGCTGCATGCCCCACCTGTCGCGGTCGCGGCGTCATCATCTCCGAGCCCTGCAGCGAGTGCCGGGGCCAGGGCCGCCACGCCGCCCGGCAGACGGTCGAGGTGCAGATCCCGGCCGGGATCATGGACGGCCAGCGAATCCATCTTCGCGGGCGGGGCGGAGCGGCCGAGCCGGGCGGACAGCCGGGCGATCTGTACGTGGTCGTTCGCGTGGCCGCCGACCCGCGGTTCGAGCGCGACGGCGACGATGTCGTCTCGCTGCTCGACGTCCCCTTCACCCAGGCCGCTCTGGGCGCCAGCCTGACCGTGGAGACGCTGGACGGCGAGCTCGAGGTCGAGCTGCCGGCCGGCACGCAGCCCGACGACGTGCTGGTGCTCCGCGACCGCGGGATCCCGCACCTTCGCGGCCGGGGCAGGGGCGACCACCGGATCGTCATCAACGTGCTCGTGCCGCGGAAGCTGGACGACGCCCAGCGGCGGCTGCTCGAGGAGTTCGACCGCACCGCCGGCGCCGAGGCTTACGCGCGCGACGAGTCGCTCCTGGGCCGATTGCGCGCAGCGCTGCGGTGAAGCGCTTCACGCTTCGCGTGCCCGCCTCCCAGGCGGACGCGGCGCTCCTGCGGATGCTGGAGTGGTTCCCCCAGGGGATCGAGCAGGAGCAGGACGGCGACCACGTGCTGCTGGCCGGCTACGGCGAGCAGCCGCCGGTGCCCGGCCTCGGGGAGGAGGCGGTCGAGGAGGGGTGGCAGGAACGCTGGCGGGAGCACCACCGGCCCGTGCGCTGCGGCCGGCTGTGGGTGGGGCCGCCATGGTCGCCGCCCGAGCAGATCGCGGTCGTCATCGATCCTGGGCGGGCGTTCGGCACCGGGGCGCATGGCTCGACCAGGGCTGCCCTGGAACTGCTCCAGCAGCTTGAGCCGGGCCCGGCGCTCGACATCGGCTGCGGCTCCGGCGTGCTCTCGATCGCGGCCCTCCGGCTGGGCTTCGGGCCCCTGCATGCGGTCGACATCGATCCGCTGGCCGTGCAGGCCACGCACGACAACGCTGTTCGAAACGCGGTGCAGCTGACGGTCGCCCGGGCGGACGCCCACCGCGATCCGCTGCCCGCCGCGCCGCTGTGGCTGGCCAACCTCGAGCTGCACCTCCTGGAGCCGCTCCTCCGCCGGCCCGACAGGCCCCCGCTCGTCCTCGCCTCGGGACTGCTCGAGTCGCAGACGCTGGGCGGCTCCCGTCGGGCGGTGGTCGACGGGTGGGCCGCGGAGCTGGTGAACACGGCGTGACCCGCCACACCTACCGGTTCTTTGCGACCGGCGTCGAGGGTGGCTTCGCCCGGCTATCCCCGGCCGATCGCCATCACCTTGCGGACGTGCTCCGGATGCGGGTCGGGGATACTTGTGAGGTCGTCGCCGGCGGCCGCGTGCACCGGGCCCGTGTGAGCGCCGACGGACTGGAGCTGCTGGAGGAGGTCACAGGCGTGTCCAAGGCCCCGATCGTCACCGTGTGGATCGCCCAGCCGGGCGGCCGCTCCGACGATGCGGTCGAAAAGCTGACGGAGCTGGGGGTGGCCCGGATCGGGGCGCTTCGCACCGAGCGGCTGAAGGGCTCCTTCACGGACGCCCGGATCGCGCGCTGGAAGCGCGTCGCCGAGGCCGCCGCGAAGCAGTCCAAGCAGGCGCGGCTGCCGGAGGTCCTGGGCGTGTCCGGCTATGCCGAAGTGCTCTCACCGGAGGCTGTGGTGCTGAGCCACGAGGGTGCGTCGGGCGGGCTGTCCGACCGGATCGTCGGCCGTCGGCAGGCGACGCTGCTGATCGGCCCCGAACCGGGCTTCTCGGAAGCCGAGCTCGACCTGGCCCGGGAGAGCGGGGTGGCGGTGGCCACGTTCGGCCCGGTGGTGCTGCGCACCGAGACGGCGGCGATCGTGGCGGCCGCGCTCACCTTGCGCGAGATGGGATTCCTGGGATGAGCGAGACCACGTTCGCCGTCGAGTTCCTGGGCTGCAAGGTGTCGATGGTCGACGCCCACGAGATCCGCGAGCGGCTGGCCGTCGACGGTCACATCGAGGCAGAGCCGGGGCAGGCCCGGGTGCGGGTGATCAACACCTGCTGCGTCACGGCTGAGGCGGTCGCCAAGTCGCGGAAGGCGGTGCGCCGCGCCGCGCGCGGCGCCGACCGCGTGTTCGTCACCGGCTGCGGGGCCAATCTGGCCGGCGAGACGTTCGTCGGCACCGGGGCCAACGTGACCGTGATCGGGCGGCGTTCCGAGGAGACTCCGGCGGCCATCTCGGATCGGCTGGGCGGGCTGGGCTGCGCCGGCGGCACACCGGCCTTCGCCCGCACCCGCGCCTACGTCAAGATCCAGGACGGCTGCTCGTTCGCGTGCAGCTACTGCGTGATCCCGTCGGTGCGCGGCGCCAGCCGCAGCCGCAGGGCAGCTGACGTGCTGCGCGACGCCGCCCGGCGGGCCGGCAGGGGACACCGGGAGCTGGTGCTGACCGGCGTCAACCTGGGCTGCTTCCGGGACCGGCAGGCAGGGATCGACCTGGCCGGCCTGCTACGGGCGGTGGCCGCCGTCGAGGGCGTCGAGCGCGTCCGGCTGTCGTCGATCGAGGTCAACCACCTGACCGACCGGCTGCTGCGCGCCGTCGCCGAGGAGCCCGCGGTCGCGCCGCATCTGCACGTGCCCATGCAGTCCGGGTCGGATGAGGTGCTGCGGGCGATGCGCCGGCACTACACGGCCGGCGGGTTCCTGGGAAAGCTGTCCCGGGCCCGCGAGCTGGTTCCCGGGCTCAACCTGACCAGCGACGTCATCGTCGGCCATCCGGCCGAGGACTCCGCCGCGTTCGAGCGCACACTGGCGGCGGTGCGCGACGCCGGCTTCAGCAAGGTGCACGTGTTCCCCTACTCGCCGCGCCCGGGCACCGCCGACGAGTCGGCCGACCCCGTGTCGACCGCCGAGAAGCGGCGTCGGTCGGCCGCCCTCCGCAGGCTGTCCGACGAGCACGGCTGGCGTCACCGGGCAGGAAAGCTGGGGAGCGCCGAGCTGGTGCTGGTCGAGGGCGATGACGGCCGCGGCTACAGCGCCGACTACACGCCGTTCCGCGTCCCCGGCGGCCAACCGGGAGAGCTGACGCCGGCGGTGGGACGCGACCTGGAAGCTGGTCTGGTGGTCGCTACGATGCGCCGATGACCCTCACCGAGCGTGTCCAGGCCGAGCAGCGCGCCGCCATGAAGAGCGGCCAGCGTACGCGACTGAACGGCCTGCGGCTGCTGGTGTCGGCGCTGCAGCGGGCCGAGAAGGACCGGCCGGCGGGCGAGTTCACCGACCGCGATGCCGAGGCGGTGCTGAGGCGGGAGCGGAAGCAGCGGATGGAAGCGGCCGAGGCTTACCGGGGTGCGGGCAACGAGGAGCGCGCCGCCATGGAGGAGGCCGACATCCCGCTGATCGACGAGTTTCTGCCCCAGCAGATGGACGAGGCGGAGCTGGCCGCGCTGGTGGACGCGGCGATCGCCGAGACCGGGGCGACGACGATGCGCGACATGGGCCGAGTGATGGGGCTGGTCACCGGACGGGCCGAGGGCAGGGCGGACGGCAAGGCGGCATCCGACCTCGTTCGCAGCCGCCTCTCCACCTAGACTCCCTATCAGATGGCACGCGTCAAACTGTCGGTCGGGCACGACCTCGCGGCGGAGCTGGGAGGCGACCGCGACGCCGTGCTCGAAGCGCTGGCCGAGCGCACCGGCGTCAGCGCCTATCTGCGGGGGAACGAGCTGACCCTGGACGGAGAGGAGACGGCCCTCGAGCAGGCGCAGGCGATGGTCGGCGAGCTGGGCGAACTGGTCGACCAGGGCGTCAGCGTCGGCCCCCAGACCGTCGAGGCCGTGGCCGGGGTGCTGGGCGCCGACGGCAAGGCCACCGATGCGCTGCACGATGTCGTCTGGCGGCACCGCGGCAAGAAGGTGACGCCGAAGACGCTTGGCCAGAAGCGCTATGTCGACGCCATCCGCAGCAACTCGATCACGTTCGGGATCGGCCCGGCCGGAACCGGCAAGACCTACCTGGCAATGGCGCTGGCCGTGGCCGCGCTGTCCGAGCGCGAGGTGGCACGGATCATCCTCACCCGGCCGGCGGTGGAGGCGGGGGAGCGGCTGGGCTTCCTGCCGGGTGACCTGCAGGCCAAGGTCGACCCCTACCTGCGGCCGCTGTTCGACGCCCTGCACGACATGCTGGACGCCGACCGGCTGGCCTCGCAGATGGACAAGGGGATGGTCGAGGTGGCGCCGCTCGCGTTCATGCGCGGCCGCACCCTGAACGACTCGTTCATCATTCTCGACGAGGCCCAGAACACGAGTCCCGAGCAGATGCAGATGTTCCTCACCCGGCTCGGCTTCGGCTCCCGCGTCGTCGTCACCGGCGACATCACGCAGATCGACCTGCCGCGCGGCCAGCGCTCGGGCCTCGTCCACGTGATGCGCGTGCTGGACGGGGTGCCGGACATCGAGTTCGTCCGTTTCGGCGACGAGGACGTGGTCCGCCACAAGCTGGTGCAGCGGATCGTCAGCGCCTACAAACAGCATGCCGACGCCACCGGCGAGGGACGGCGGGAATGACGCTCGAGGTCGAGGTCGAGAACCGCAGCGGCTGGTCGATTGATCCGGCGGCGGTGCGGCGAGTGGTGGCAGATGCGCTGCACCGGGAGCGGGTGAATGCCGGCGAACTCGGCGTGACCTTCGTCTCGCCGCAGGAGATGGCCGGACTGAACGAGCTCCATCGAGGCAGGCCCGACCCCACCGACGTGCTCTCGTTCCCGATCGACGAGCGCGAGCCGGTGGCTGGAGGCATGCCGCGCCAGCTCGGCGACCTGGTGGTCTGTCCAGACGTGGCAGCGGCCGAGGGCACGCCGCTCTCGGTGCTGCTGGTGCACGGTGCCCTGCATCTGATCGGCTACGACCACGAGGCCGACGGGGGCGAGATGCTCGACCGCCAGGAGGCGATCGTGAGCGAGGTGGGAACCGTTGACGCGCAGCCTGCGTAGCCGCGACGAGGCCGCCCAGGAGGCTCGCCGGCTGGGCCCGTTCCGGGCTGCCCGCTCCGAGGCCGCCAGCGTCGTCACCAGCTTCAACTACGCCTTCGAGGGCATCATCTACGTCGTCCGCACGCAGCGGAACATGCGCGTCCACTTCGCCGTCGCACTCGGGGTGCTGCCGGTCGGCGTGCTGCTGGGCGTGACCCGGTTCGAGCTGTTGGCGGTGATGCTGGCCGTGTCCTTCGTACTGATCGCGGAGATGATCAACACCGCGCTCGAGAAGGCGATCGACGTCGCCACCAACTCGTTCGACCCGCTGGCCCGGGTGGCCAAGGACGTCGCCGCCGGGGCCGTGCTGATCGCCGCCGTGAACGCGGTCTTCGTCGGCTACCTGGTGTTCGCTGAGCGGCTGCGCGATCCCAGCCGGCGGGCCCTGGACTCGGTCCGCGACTCGCCGGTGCACCTGACGGTGATCGCCATCGTGGTGGTGACGATGATCGTGATCGCTCTCAAGGCCGTGACCCAGCGCGGGACGCCGCTCTACGGCGGGCTGCCGTCGGGGCATGCGGCGGTGGCGTTCGGCGGCTGGGTCGCCGTCACGCTGGCGACGGCCGACTACCGCCACGCGCTGCTGGTGTCGACGGTGGTCTTCCTGATGGCCCTGATGGTGGCGCAGACGCGGGTGGAGGCGGGCGTGCACACCACGGTCGAGGTGGTGGCCGGCGCGCTGCTCGGCGCCTCCGTGACCGCGGCCATCTTCCAGCTGCTCGCTTGACCCGTTATCATCGTCGCGCTCAGGCTCCCGACGGCGAGGTCGTGATGCGGTTCCCGCGGTGGACGCTGTTCCCGCTCGCGCTGGCGCTCGTGCTGGCGGCGGCCGCGCCCGCCTGGGCGCGGGTGGCCGGCAAGGTCGCCTTCGTGCACCGGGCGGCGGTCTACGTCAAGCAGACGGCGACGCCCCGGGCGGCCGCGGTGCGGGTGAGCGGCGTCCGGCCGGCACGGTTCGCCGCCATCACGCAGGACGGCCGGCAGGTCGTTTGGTCGACGCGCGGCACCGCGATCGACCTTCGGGTGCGCAGGTCGACCGCCTCCGGGCCGGCCAGGCGGTACTCGCTCCCGGGCACCGGGAGCAGCGTGACGCCGACCTGGTTCGGTGCCAGCGGGCTGCGCATCGGCTTCATCGCCTCCAACTACACCCACGGCGGCTCTGCGGCCCGCGACCGGCTCGGCTGGATGCTGGGCGACGGCAGCGGAGCCAGGCTCACCTTCGAGGCGCCGGCCGGCTCCATCGACCGCCGGAAGCTCTCCTGGGGAGCCAACGGCATGCTGTTCGCGATGCAGCCGGCGGGCTCGTCCTTCCGCGATCTCTACGCCTACCGCCCGGGCAACGACACCCTGGTGCGGATCACCGACGCGCAGTCCGCCGGTCACACGAGCTACAGCCAGGCGGTGTGGTCACGCGGCGGCGCCATGATCGCCGCGGTGGTCGACGGCAACCTGGTGGTGATGGAGGCCGACGGCAGCAACGAGGTGATCGGGCCGTCAGGCCGTTCGCCCGCCTTCTCGCCGGACGGCCGCACGCTTGCCTACATCCGCGCGGCCGACGGGAGGGTGCGGGCGATCTCGACCGACTTCACGTTCCGGCGAGGGCTGCTGCGCGCGACGGCCAGCGACGTCTCCTGGTGACCGTCGCGGCGTGATCCGCCGCTGCCGGAACTGTGGCAGTTTCGGCACACGTTCCGTCTAGTCCCGTAACGGGCCGCGCCCGTACGTTGTGGGCATGGCAGCCTCGCCATCAACGGGCGCATCCGTCATCGACGGCCGCTACCTGGCCAGCTCGGCGGGTATCGCCTCCCGCCCGGCCGGGCCGGTCGAGGCTCTCGACACGCGGTCGGGCCGTGCGGCCCAGGTGCGGCTGGTGTTTCCCGACGGCGGCTGGCGCGAGGACGAGCTCGCCGCGGCGGTCGCCCGCTGGTGCGGGCTGGGCTGTGCCGAGGTGTGCGGGGTGCTCGACTTCGGGCCCCACGATGACGGCTGGTTCCTGGTGCTGCCACCGTCGCTGGGCGTCCCGCTCGATCGCTGGCGGATGATCCGCAGGCCCACCCCGGCCGGTGCCGCCCGGCTGGCGGTCGCCGTCGGCGGTCTGCTCGAGCGGGTGGCCGCAGCCGGCTTCCCGGCCGACGCCCTCGACGTCCGCGATCTCGCCGTCGGGCCTGGACCGACGCCGTTTCTCGACCGTCCGCTGCTGGGCATGGCCGGCCGCGAGCATTCGGCGGCCGCGAGCCCGGCATCGGGCCAGCGGGCGCTGGCCCGCGTCCTTCGCGCCGCGGCGGGCGATGGCATGGCCGAGCCGCTGGAGGCGTGGGCGGCGCGGGCGGGGGCGCAGGGGTTCGCCACCCTGTCGGATGCCATCGACGACCTCCGGCGGCTGGCCGCCGACGCGGACGCCGCCGGCCTGCGGGCGGTGGAGCCCGATGCCGAGCTGGATGCGCTGTTCGACTTCACCGGCGACCCCGACCTCCTGCTGCCGCCTCCCGACCGCTGGCGGCCCGTGCGACGGCTGGCAGCCCTGGCCGGGATCGCCGCCGTCGTGATCGCCGTTGTCGCGCTGCTGGCCGGGAGAGGCGCCGCGGCCGGCCATTCCGTTGCGCCGGAGGGGGTGGTGCCGGTGGCGCCGGCCGACATTCCGGCGATCGTCGCCCCGCGGGGCACATCCGCGCCCCATCCCGTCCGGCGCCATGCCGGCAGGGCGCACCGCCGGCGGCACGGGCGGCGCCCGCAGGCCCACTATCGGCGGCCCAGCGCGGCGCCGGCGGCCCCGACGCCCGTACCCGCGTCAACTCCGACCCCGGCTCCGCCCTCCACGCCACCAGCTGGTGGGACGCCGGCGCCTGCCGGCGGCGCGCCGCTGCCAGACCCCGGCGGCCTCACCACGTTGCCGCCACCGGCCTAAGATGCCGTCGATGCGGCCGCCCACGCCCGACGAGATCGACCTTCACCGCCACGCCGGGCGGGCGGCGGAGCACGCCTACGCGCCGTACTCGAAGTTTCCTGTCGGCGCCGCGATCCGCGTGCGGGGAAGCGACACGCCGGTGCTGGGCGCGAACGTCGAGAACGCCTCCTACGGGTTGACCAGCTGCGCCGAGCGAAACGCGGTGTTCGCCGCGGTCGGCTCCGGACACCGAGACCTGGAGGCGATCGCCGTCCACGGCCGCGGCCGGACGGTGACGCCCTGCGGCGCCTGCAGGCAGGTGCTGGCCGAGTTCGCTCCCCGGCTGACGGTGATCTTTCCCCGCGAGGGCGAGCTCGTCGCGGCAACGCTCGACGAGCTGCTGCCCGAGCGCTTCACGCTGTGACGGACGTACGCCGGTCGGGGCTGGTGGCCCTCGCCGGCCGTCCCAACGTTGGCAAGTCGACGCTGGTCAACCAGATGGTCGGCGAGCATGTGGTGGCGGTCTCCGAGCGGCCACAGACCACCCGCAGGCGGGTGCTGGGGGCCGCACGGCATGCCGATGCCCAGGTCGTCCTGGTCGACCTGCCCGGGTTCCAGCGGCCGTTCGACCGGCTGACCGAGCGCATGCAGCGGTCGGTCGACGAGACCCTCGGCGACGCTGACGCGGTGCTGCTGGTGCTCGACGCGACCTCGCCGATCGGGCCCGGCGACCGGCACATCGCCGGCCGGGTGCTGCAGGCGGGCGGCAAGCCGGCCATCATCGTCGTCAACAAGGTCGACCTGCTGGGCCGTGACCGAATCGCGCCGGCCATCGCCGCCGCCGGCGGGCTGGGAGGGTTCCATGCGCTTCACCCGGTCAGCGCCCGTACCGGGGACGGCGTCCCCGAGCTGCTGGCAGACGTCGCCTCGCTGATGCCCGAGGGGCCGGCGTACTTCCCACCGGGGGTGACCTCCGACCAGACCGCTGAGCAGCGCATCGCCGAGCTGGTCCGCGAGGCCGCTCTGCGGCTTACGCGCGACGAGGTGCCGCACTCGGTGGCGGCGGTCGTCGACGAGGTCGAGCCGGGCGAGGGCGGAGTACAGGTCATCCGGGCGACGCTGATCTGCGAGACCGAGTCGCAGAAGGGGATCCTGATCGGCCGCCACGGCGCGATGGTCAAGCGGATCGGGTCGGAGGCCCGGCCCGAGATCGAGCGCGTGCTGGCCGGCCGCTGCTATCTGGAGCTGCGGGTTAAGGTGCGGCCTCGCTGGCGGCGCGACGAGGGCGCTCTCGACCGGCTCGGAGTGTGAGATACACTCGGGATCTGAATGCCTCCACTGGCATCCGAGACATTCGCGCGGGCGGTCGACCACACCCTGCTCGACGCAGCCGCGCCCGCCGCTGCGATCGACGCCCTGTGTGACGAGGCGGCCGCCAACCGCTTCGCCGCGGTCTGCGTGTTTCCGTGGTGGGCCGAGCGGTGCGCCGAGCGGCTGGTCGACACCGATGTCGCCGTGGCCACGGTGATCAGCTTTCCGCATGGCCTGGACGTGACGCAGGCCAAATGCGACGCCGCCCGATCGGCGATCGCCGCCGGCGCCCGCGAGCTCGATGTGGTGCTCGCCTGGGGCCCGTTGCGAGACGGCCAGGAGCACGCCGTCCGGGAGGACATGACCGCGTTCGTCGGCACGGCCCACGACGAGCACGCAGATGCGATCGTCAAGGTGATCGTCGAGGCCACCGAGCTCGACAGGGAGTCGCTGCAGGCTGCCTGCCGGGTGGTCGAGGCGAGCGGGGCGGGCTTCGCCAAGACGTCGACCGGGCTGCGTGGCGGGGCGCGGGTGCAGGATGTCAGCGCCATGCGCTCGGCGCTGCCCGCGTCCGTGCGGATCAAAGCGAGCGGAGGCATCCGCGACGCCCAGTCCGCGGCCGCCCTGCTCGAGGCCGGAGCAAGCCGCCTCGGCACCTCCTCGGCGATCGCCATCCTCCAGGAACTGGAGCGCGATGCGGTCGCTTGATCAGCTGATCTCGACCAGCCGGCGGGCCGTCGAGGAGCGCCGCGAGGCACGGCCGTTGGAAGAGCTGGCCCGGGAGGTCGAGGGCATGGCGCCGATCCGGCCGTTCACCGAATGGATCGGTGGCGACGAGATCTCGTTCGTGCTCAGCCTGCCGGGCGACGACCAGCATCTGCTCGACGTCGCCGAGCGAGGCGAGGTGGCCGGCCTGGCAGTGGCGTTCGACCAGCTGGCGGTCACCGCGGCCCGCACCATGCTGCCGCTGATGCAGACCGATATCGTCGTCGACCGCTACCAGCTCTACGAGAGCAGGGCCGGCGGCGCCGACGGGGTCGTGCTGGTGGCCGCCGCCTTCGAGGATGCCGACGGCGCGCTCGCCGACCTGCACGACCTGGCCGTCGACCTCGGCTTGGACGTGATCGTCCAGGTGGCCGAGGAGGAGGAGATCGAGCACACCCTGGAGCTGCTCGATCCCGATTCGTTCCTGGTTCGCAACCGCAGCGACCACGGCGCCGGCGATGCCGACTTCGAGCGCACGTTCTCGCTACTCGAGGAGGTACCCGCCGGCAAGATCGTGATCAGCCAGGGCGGAATCCGCACACGCGATGAGGTGGTGGCGCTGCAGAGCGCGGGCGTCGATGCCGCGATCCTCGGCCCCTGGGTGGTCGAGGCCGGCCTCTTGAGCGTGCTCGAGGTGCTGCGCGGCGACGCCCGCTGACCGTGGCCCGCTTTGCGGCCAGTGGCTGTGGGTGTCCACCTAGCCGAAAAACGCCTCGGCTTCGGCGTAGCGCTCGGGCGGAACGGTCTTCAGCGTGGCGACGGCGTCGGCCAGCGGCACGTCGACGATCACGTCTCCGCGCAGGGAGGCCATCCGGCCCCAGGCGCCGCGCAACACCAGCTCGTCGGCCTTGAGGCCGAACCGGGTGGCCAGCACGCGGTCGTAGGCCGTCGGCGAGCCGCCTCGCTGGACGTGCCCGAGCGAGGTGACCCGGGTCTCGAATCCGGTGCGCGCCTGGATCTCGCCGCCAAGCGCGTTTCCGATCCCGCCCAGCCGGGCGTGGCCGAACGCATCGCGGTCGCCCGATTCGACCGACTGTGCCTCGCCGCTCTCGAAGGTCAGCGGCCAGCCTTCGCTGACCACGACGATGGAGAAATCCTTGCCCCGGCCGTGACGGCGGCTGATGTAGTTGCAGCAGGCCTCGACCGAGACCGGCAGCTCCGGGATCAGGATCACGTCGGCGCCGCCGGCGATGCCGGAGTGAAGCGCGATCCACCCCGCGTGCCGCCCCATCACCTCGCAGACCATCACCCGGTCGTGGGACTCCGCCGTGGAGTGGAGCCGGTCGACGGCCTCGGTGGCGATCGATACCGCCGTATCGAAGCCGAAGGTGACGTCGGTCGCGTTGAGGTCGTTGTCGATCGTCTTGGGGACGCCCACCACCCGGGCGCCGTGCTCGGCGTGCAGGCGGGCGGCGACGCCCAGCGTGTCCTCGCCGCCGATCGCGACGAGGGCGTCGAGCGACTCCATCGTGCGCAGCACCCGCTCCACGCCGCCCTCGACCTTGTAGGGGTTGGTGCGGGACGTCCGGATGATGGTGCCTCCACGGGGCAGGATGCCGGAGATGTCGCCCCGGCCGAGCGGGAGGGTCTGACCCTCGACCAGACCGCGCCAGCCATGCTGAATGCCCACCACCTCGTCGCCGCGGTCGAGCGAGCGGCGGGTGATGGCGCGGATCACTGCGTTCAGGCCGGGGCAGTCGCCGCCGCCGGTGAGGACTCCGATGCGCACCGGGGCAACCTAGCGAAGACCACCCCGGGCTGCGCGAATGAGAGCCAGTTATCATTTCACCATGCTTCCCGACACGCCAACGCGATGGGCCGATCACGCGGTCGCCCGACTCGAGCACTCCGGGCATCGCTGGGGCAGCGCGCGCCGTGCGGTGGTCGAGGTGCTGGCCGGCCAGTCCTGCTGCCTGACTGCCCAGCAGATCGCCGACCGGCTGCGGGCGCAGGGGGCCGACGTCGGTCTCGCAAGCGTCTACCGGGCGCTGGAGCTGCTGTCGTCATTGCGGCTGGTGCACCGGCTGGACGTCGGGGACGGCACCGCCCGCTACGAGCGCACCGACCCCAGCGGAGAGCACCATCACCATCTCGTCTGCGATCGCTGCGGGGCGGTCGCGGCGTTCGAGGACGACGGCCTCGAGCACGCGATCGAGGCGCTCTCCGGCCGGCTGGACTTCGAGATGGGCGGTCACGACATCGTTCTGCGCGGCACCTGTCGCGGCTGCGATGCGGTGTAGCGCTCTCCGGTTGACCGCCGGCGCTTGCGGGCACTAGCCCGCGAATGGCCACCGCCAAGGACTGGGGCACCCCGGGTGCCGATCGCCTGCGGGAGCTGTTCGACCGCGTCGAGTCGTTCACGATCGGGGCGGAGGAGGAGCTGTTGCTGGTCGACCCAGAGACCTTCGACCTGCGGCCGGCGGGTGGCGAGCTCCTGTCCAGGCTGGCCGACCCGACCACCTACCGCGAGGAGCTGTCGGCTGCGCAGCTCGAGATCGTGACGCCGGTGTGCCGGTCGGCGGGCGAGGTTGCCAGGTCGCTGGCCGAGGGGCGCCGGCGCGCCATCGAGGCCGCGGCGGGCGACGTGCGGCTGGCCGCCGCCGGCGCGCATCCGTTCGCCGAGCCGTGGGCGGAGGTCGCCACCGGGGAGCGGTTCCAGCGGATCCTCCACGAGCATCGCTGGGGTGCCCGCACCGGCGCGCTGGCGGCGGGCATCCACATCCACCTCGGGGTACCCGGAGCCGACCGTGCGCTGGCGGTGTTCGACGCCCTGCGCGCCTACATGCCCGACCTGTCCGTGCTGGCCGCCGCGGCGCCCTACTTCGCCGGCCGCGACACCGGATTTGCCAGCATCCGGCCGAAGCTGTCCGACGCGCTGCCCCATCAGGGTGTGGCGCCGGCGGCTGTCAGCTGGGAGTTCCACGCGGCCATGATCGACCGGGGGCGGCGGGCCGGAGCCCACCGCGATCCGGCGGAGCTGTGGTGGGAATGCCGACTGCACCTGCGGCTGGGCACGATCGAGGTGCGCGCTCCCGACGCGCAGGCCTCGCTGGCCGACGTCGAGGCGGTCGCGGCGGTCGCCCATTGCCTCGTCGCCTGGCTGGCCGGGCGCCACGACCAGGGTGAGCCGCTGCCCGTCCATCAGCCTGGGATGATCGAGGAGAACCGCTGGCGCGCGGCCCGCGACGGCGTCGACGCCGAGCTGATCGACCTGGAGCGGGGGGAGCCCGTTGCGGCGCGGGACCGGCTGGCCGGTTTGCTCGACGACCTGTCCGCCGTGGCTCCCCAGTTGGGCGACGATCACGGGCTGGCCGGCGCCAGGCGGTTGCTCTCGTTGCCCGGCTCTGCCCGCCAGCGGGAGGTGGCATCCCGGGTCGGTCTGCACGGGCTCGTTGAGTGGCTGGCCGACCGCACGGAGCGGCTCGACGGTTGACGGTCCTCCGGGGCGGCCGCATGGTGAAGGCATGCGGTGGGTGCACCAGCACGTTGCGCGTCGGGCCCGATCCGCCAGATCAGCGGATCGGAAACCCGATGCGGAGGTCTGGTCGCTGGAGGCGATCGGGCGCCACGGCGGGCTGGCGGTGACCAGCGACGGCATCCTGTACGCCCGTCCGTCACTGCACCGCCGCACCGACGAGCCGCAGTTCATCGCATACGACGACATCGTCGCCGTCGAAGCCGCCCGCGGCTTTACCGCCCACTCGGGCAAGCTCCTGATCTATCACCACGGCGGCGAATGCACGCAGGTCACGGGTATCCGCAGCAGCACCGTGCACCAGCTGGCGGCCATGATCGACGGCCAGCTGAGTTCCGGTCAACGGGCCGGATAGGCGTCCCGCACCCGATCGCCACCGGCGACCGGCGGCCGGCTACCCCGTCGACGCCGAGTTGTCGACGACGTTGTACATGTAGATGGCGAACGGCTTGTGACTGATTTGCCATCCAGGCACGTTCTGAACGCACACGGTCAGGTCGCCGTTGTGGTCGAAGTGAGCCAGTCCAGCCAGCAGTGACGGTTCGTCGATCAGGCCAAGGTCGATGGCAGCCTGGCTGCCTGGCAGCGCGATGTACTCGTCAAACGTCAGCGCGCCCAGGTCGAAACCTGCGCCACAACCACCCCCGGATGGTTCGGCCATCGCCGGCCCCGGTGCCGCTGCTGCCGCAAAGCAGAGCGTGAGGACGATAGCGGCCAGGTGCCTGGATCGAAACATGGAGCCCCCCAATGAACGGTGTCCGAATTGTTACGAGCCTTTCAGGGCCCCGGCTCCGTGTCAACCAACACGGCGTGGGCGAGCGGTCAGCAGACCTGGCGGGGACTGGGCGCCGACGCACGAAGTCCACCGCGGTCGCTGCCCCGCCATTCTCACCACAAAGACCCCGCTCGATGCCACGGCGGGGCCTGGTTGTGAGAGCTGCCGCCCGTAGCGGCGGGCCGTTTCCGGGCCCTGCGGATCAGTACTGATGGCGCCGATACCCATCAACGCAACCAGTAAACCCGTGGGTCGCGACAGCCTCCGCCTGGCGGGCTGGGAGGCTGGATTCCCGGCCCTGCGCGCGTTCCTGCCCCGGGACGGCCAACGACCCGTGGCCCTAGTAGCCGGGGTCTGTCCGTCCGTAGGGATGTTCGCGAAGCCACTGAGCCAGCTCTTCGAGCATTGCTGCGGTGCCAAGGCTCTCTTCCATCTTGCTCTCTCGGGTGATGTGGCTCGCGTGCGCTTCGAACAGGCGGCTGAACCCGTCGGGGCGACCGACACGGCATACGAGCGCGATGCGCAGCGGTGCATCATCGTCTGTGGCGTGTTCGCCAATCTGCGTCTGAACGCGCTGGACGGCCAGTTCAAGCATCTCGTTCAACCGCTTCATATCCACCGAGCCACCGTAGCAGCCACACTCCGCCGAGGATTGCCAGGCACAAGCCACGAAGAGGGAAGTGCCCCGCACGCCGGTATCTGAGTACGAATCAATGCCGAAGGCGGGGATCGAACCCGCACGACCTTGCGGTCACCGGATTTTGAGTCCGGCGCGTCTGCCAGTTCCGCCACTTCGGCCTGCGGGAATGGTACGGGGTGTGATCCCCGCGCGCCCGCGCGGCTTTTCCGATCCGGCGATTTCCGGTAGAACCCTTCCCATGACAACGCAGCCGGCCACAGGCAAGGGCGGTAAGGGGCACGGCCAGGCAAGCAGCCGGTCGAGCGTGCTCGACCATGCCTTCGGCTCCGGCCCGCCGCTGACGGTGGGGGTCGAGGAGGAGTACATGCTCGTCGATCCGCAGACCTTCGACCTCGTCTCCGGCGTCGAGCAGCTGCTCGAGGATGCGGCGGCCAGCGATTATGGGGACCGGCTGAAGCCGGAGCTGATGCAGTGCGTGCTGGAGAGCGGCACCGCGGTGTGTGAGGACATCGCCGGCGCCGAGACAGACCTGCGCGACCTGCGGCGGTTCGCTGCCGACCGGGCGCGGGCCCGAGGGATGCGCCTGGGTGCGGCGGCAACCCACCCGTTCTCGCTCTACGAGCACCAGAAGATCACCAGCCGGGACCGCTACCGGATGCTGGTCGAGATGCTGCAATACGTCGCCCGCCGCGAGCTCGTGTTCGGGATGCACGTGCACGTCGCAGTGCCCAGCCCCGAGTCCTGCCTGTGCGTGATGGAGGGGCTGCTGATCGAGCTCCCGGTGCTGCTCGCGCTGTCTGCCAACTCGCCATTCTGGCGAGGCGAGGTGACAGGCCTGATGTCGACCAGGGCCATGATCTTCGCCTCGTTCCCCCGCAGCGGCCTGCCGCCCCGCTTCACCAGCTACGACGACTACGCCGAGGCCGTCGGGTTCATGGAGTCGACCGGCGCCATCGGCGACTACACGCACCTGTGGTGGGACGTCCGGCCGCACCCCAGGTTCGGCACCATCGAGCTGCGGGTGATGGACGTGCAGACTCGCGTCGAGGACACCGTTGCCCTGGCCGCCTACGTCCAGTGCCTGGTCAAGCAGTTGCTCGACGAGATCGACGACGGCCATCCGCCGGTGTCGTACCACCGCATGCTGCTGGCCGAGAACAAATGGCTGGCGGCGCGGTACGGGCTCGACGCACCGCTGATGGATCTGGGCGCCAACCGCCGGCTGAAGGTGCCGGCCCGCACCCTCGCCAAGCGGCGGATTCGCGAGCTGAAGCCGATCGCCAAGGAGCTCGGCTGCTCAGAGCAGCTGGCCCGCGTCGAGTGGATGCTCGAGAAGGGCACCGGGTCACAGCGCCAGCTGCAGGTCTGGAACGCCAATCGCGACATCGTTGAGGTCACCGAGGAGATCGCGGACGCCACCGAGGCGGTGTAGGGCGGAGCGGGCGCTCGGCTGGGACGGGCTGCTCAACGTCCGTGACCTGGGCGGCTTGCCGACCGAGGACGGGACGGTGACGCGGTTCGGCGCGGTGATCCGGGCCGACAACGTGCGGCGGCTGCGCGACGCCCGGACGCTCGTCGACCACGGCGTCGTGCGGGTGGTCGACCTCCGCTTCCACTCCGAGCGTGCGGAGGATCCGATCGAGGCGCTGCCGGTCGACGTGGTGCACGTTTCGCTGCTCGCGACTGGGACGAGTCGTACCTCGCCCTCGCTGGAGCGCGAGATGGCAACGCGGACGGCGGCGGAGTACCTGGAGTGGTCGTACCTGCACTTCCTCGACCACCGCCGCGACCGCTTCGCTCTGGCGCTGGCGGCAGTCGCCGACGCGCCGCCGGGGGCCGTGTGCGTCCACTGCATGGGCGGTCGCGACCGCACCGGGTTGGTGGCCGCCCTGCTGCTGCGCCTGGCCGGTGTCGCGGTGGACGACGTCGCCTCCGACTATGCCGAGAGCGAGGCCCGTCTGGCCGACGATCACGCGCGTTGGGTGGCCCTCGCCGAGCACGACGCCGAGCGCGCCCGCCGGCTCGTCTTCGGCCATGCGCCCGCCTCCGTCATGCGCGAGGTGCTGCAGACCGTCGAGGGAGAGCACGGCTCGGTCGCCGGCTACCTCCGCGCCGCCGGCCTCACCGACGCCTGCAGCGAGAGGCTGCGCAGCCGGCTGCGTGACGAAGGGTAGGCGTGCCCGCCGGGACGATCCAGCGCTCCGGAGCCCAGCTCGGGATCAGGCCGCGGTGTTGCGGGGAGCCGGCCGCAGAACGGCCAGCGCCGCCAGCCCGGCGACCGCCATCCCCGCGCCGAACGTGAACACGGCGGCGGGGCCGACCGCCTGCCACAGCACGCCGGCAGCGATGCTGGCGACCACCGTGGCCAGCCCGGTGAACAGCCTGAAGGCGCCCTGCCCGGTCGCCCGCTCTCCGACCGGGGTGATGTCGGACACGTAGGCCTTGCCGACGCCGTCGGTCGCTGCGATGTACACGCCATAGACGGCCATCAGCGGCCACACCCAGAGATCGTTCCCGACCAGGCCGAAGCCGGCGTAGACCGCTGCGAACACCAGCAGGCCTCCGGCCAGAACGCGGCGCTTCCCCACCCGATCGGACAGGTGCCCGAGCGGGAACGACAGCCCCGAGTAGATCAGGTTGAACAGCGCGTAGGCGGCCACCACCTGCGAGGTGGAGAGGCCCAGGTCGCTGGCCCGAAGCAGCAGGAACACGTCGGCCGAGTTGCCCAGCGAGAACACCGTCCAGGCGCCGGTGAAACTCCAGAAGGCGCCGGGCAGGGCACGCATGCTGCCCCGCGAGGCGGCAGCCTCGGGGGCGGCCAGCGCTCCCGGCACCTCGCGTATGAACCGCAGCACGAGCATCGTCAGCAGACCGGGAACGATCGCGATCACGATCACCTGGCGCAGCGACAGGCCCGCCGCCAGCAGGCCGAGCGCCAGCAGCGGGCCGATCGATGCGCCCGCCGAGTCCATGAAGCGGTGGAAGCCGAACGTGGCCCCGGTCTTGGCGGGGTCGCTGGAGTCGCGGAGCAGCGCGTCTCGGGGCGCCGTCCGGACGCCCTTCCCGGCGCGGTCGAGCACGCGCGCGCCGAGCACCCAGCCCCATGCCGGCGCCAGCGCGACCAGCGGCTTTGACAGCGACGACAGGCCGTAGCCGATCCACAGGAACGGGAGCCGGCGGCGTATCCGGTCCGAGCGCCGGGCGACGAACAACCCGACCACCTGGGACGCGGCGTCGGCCGCTCCCTCGACGGCGCCCACGGCGGCCGCCGGAGCGCCCAGAGTGACCGTCAGGAACAGCGGCAGGATGGGATACAGCAGCTCGGACGCGGCGTCGTTGGCGAGGCTCGCCCACCCCATCGCCCACACGTTTCTGTTCATCCCCAGCCGCACGCCGGGGCCACGATAGACTGCGCCGCGTCAATCGGTCGGGCCTTGGAGCGGGAGGAGCACATGGACAAGCAGGAGGTTCTCGAGCGCTGCCGCCGAGACAACGTCGCCTTCGTGCGGTTGCAGTTCACGGAGCCCTACGGGGCGGTCAAGAACGTCTCCATCCCCGTGGAGGAACTGGAGAAGGCGCTCGACAACGAGCTCATGTTCGACGGCTCGTCGATCCGCGGGTTCAAGCGGATTGAGCAGTCCGACATGTACTTCCTGCCCGACCCGGCGACCTACGCCGTTCTGCCCTGGCGGGGCACCGACAAGGCCCGCACCGCCCGCCTGATCTGCGACGTGGCCGACCCTGATGGCGAGCCCTTTGCCGGCGACCCGCGATCGAACCTGAAGCGGGTGCTGCACAAGGCCGAGGAGATGGGATACACGATGCAGGTCGGCCCCGAGGCCGAGTTCTTCCTGTTCCGGCTCGACGCCGACGGCAACCCCACGGTCGACCCGCACGACGCGGCCAGCTACTTCGACGTCGCCCCGATGGACAAGGGTGAGGACTGTCGGAGGGACATCGAGCTGACCCTGCAGCAGATGGGCTTCCACCTGGAGGCCGCCCACCACGAGGTCGCCATCGGCCAGCACGAGATCGACTTCCGCCACGGTGACGCCCTGACCACCGCCGACAACCTGATCACCTTCCGCATGGTGGTCAAGGTGATCGCAGCCCAGCACGGGATGCACGCCACCTTCATGGCCAAGCCGCTGCACGGCGAGAACGGCTCCGGGATGCACGTCAACCAGTCGCTGTCCCGCGGCGACGAGAACGCCTTCCTGGACGAGAGCGACCACCTCAAGCTGTCGGCCGAGGCCTATAGCTATATCGCCGGGATCCTCACCCATCTGCCCGCGATCACCGCGGTGGCGAACCCCACGGTGA
>Ga0207661_10000898_pt1 | contig 19495 bp, 13 predicted proteins | sample KBSC713LmetaG_FD_184337 | JGI IMG/M metagenome (GOLD analysis project Ga0207661, IMG submission 184337) | Corn rhizosphere microbial communities from Kellogg Biological Station, Michigan, USA - KBS C7.1-3L metaG (SPAdes) (version 2) | ecosystem: Host-associated > Plants > Roots > Rhizosphere ...
ACCATGAGCCGGTGAGTGATTTGCTGCGCGCCATCCACGACGGGCTGGTGCCGAACTTCGCGCTCGTCTACCGGCCACAGTCCGGCGCCGCCAGCCGGATCGACGTGCTGGCCGGCCCTCTTGTGTCGGCCGCGACGGTGGTCGATCTGCCCCGGCACCACGACGTTTTGGCCGTCCTTCCGTATCGGCAGCTCGTCGAGCGCGGTCTCGACTGCCGTGACGATGGCCGGCCAATCCTCGCCATGACCGTCGATGTGCGGGACGCGGTCACGGTTGACGACGCTCTTCGGCTGATCGGTGACGAACCCGTAGCGCTCAGCGACGAGGCCTTCGATCTGAGCGACGACGAGTACGCCGCGATCGCCCGTGACGTCATCGCTCAGGAGATCGGCCGGGGCGCGGGCTCCAACTTCGTCATCCGGCGGACGTTCACGGCGAGCGTTTCCGGTTTCTCGATATGCCGCGCGCTCGCCGTGTTTCGCCGGCTGCTGCTCGTCGAGGACGGCGCCTACTGGACGTTCGTGGTGCGGATGGGTCCGCTGACGCTGATCGGGGCGACACCCGAACGACATGTGACCCTCGTCGACGGAGTGGCCGGGATGACGCCGATCAGCGGCACGTACCGGTACCCGCCGGAGGGCCCGAGCGTCGAGGGACTGCTCGACTTCCTCGCCGCCGAGAAGGAGATCGACGAACTCCACATGGTCGTCGACGAGGAACTCAAGATGATGAGCGACGTCTGTGCCGACGGCGCGCACCTCACCGGGCCGTTCCTCCGGCCGATGGCGCGGCTGGCGCACACCGAGTACGTGATCGAGGGGCGAACCGATCTCGACGCGCTGGAGGTCCTGCGCCGCACGATGTTCGCCCCCACGGTCACCGGCAGCCCGTTGCGCAGCGCCTGCCGGGTCATCGCCGATCATGAACGGACCGGCCGCGGCGTGTATGCGGGCGCGCTGGCGTTGATCGAGCAGCGCAACGGCCGGCGGACGCTCGACTCGGCGATCGCGATCCGGACCGCGGAGATCGACCCGGCGGGGCGCCTCACGATCGGCGTCGGCGCGACGCTGGTGCGCCACTCCGACCCGGCCGCCGAGGCGGACGAGACGCGGGCCAAGGCGGCGGGGCTGGTGCGCGCGTTCGGCCCCGGGCCGGCGCGCCGGCCCGAGCCGGTGATCATCGCCGACCCTCGGATCCAGCGGACCCTCGCCGAACACGGCGCGCGGCTGTCGCCGTTCTGGCGCTCGTACGGCGGTCTCGCCGCGGTCCTGGCGGGTGTCAAGATCGCGGTCGTCGACGCCGAGGACGGCTTCTCGCACATGCTGGCGCGGCAACTGCGGGCCCTCGGAGCGGACGTGGAAGTCTGTGCCGTCGACTGTTTGTCACCCGGCGACGTCGTCGTGATCGGCCCCGGCCCCGGCGATCCCCGCGACCAGGTCGATCCGCGGATCACGGCGCTGCGCCGGCTCACCCGCCACTGCCTGGACGCCGGGGTGCCGCTGCTCGCCGTCTGCCTCGGCCACCAGGTGCTGGCCGACCTGGCCGGCCTGCCGCTGTGTCGCAATGCCGACCCGGCGCAAGGGCTCCAGCGCGAGATCGACTTCTTCGGCGAGCGCCTGCGCGTCGGCTTCTACAACACGTTCAGCGCCGTGGCGGACGCCGACACGGTGCCCAGCCTGTGGTCGGCGCCGTCCCCCGAACCGGTGATGCTCGAGGTCAGCCGCGATGTCGCGACCGGGCAGGTCCACGGGTTGCGCGGGCCGGGCGTGCGCTCGACCCAGTTCCACCCGGAGTCGGTGCTGACCGAGGACGGCCCGCACATCCTGACCGGCTTGATCCTGTCACTCATTCAGCGGATCTTATGAGCCATAGATCGACTTGGTTGCATCCGCAACTTGTGGCACCGTGCACGAATGTTGTTGGCTCGAGGCAGCCAACAAGTGTGCGGGTGGGCGCTATGTACCGGGTGGGCGGGACCTTTCGGGTGGGCGAGACAAGGCGGCCGGTTTCGGTGGCACCGCTGGTGGGTCGGGATCTTGAGCTGGCCGGCCTGCGGGAGATCGTCGCCGAAACCGACTCCGGGGTAGGCGGCTGCGTGGTGCTCACCGGCCTGCCCGGCATCGGCAAGACCCGCCTGCTCGACGAGGTCGCCGACGGTGCGCTGGAGGCCGGGCTCGCCGTGGCCTATGGCCGCGCGACCGAGATCGACCGATCGGCGCCGGCGTCGACCCTGGCGTCCACACTGCGCAGCCTCCGGCCGAAGGCGCCCGACCTCACCGCGCTTACCTGGCCGGCTGACCGCTTCTTCCTGGTCGATCGCCTCGGCGAGGTGCTCGAAGCGCAGGCGGCCGACCGACCCTTGCTGATCATCATTGACGACGTCCAGTGGGCCGACGAGTTCAGCGCGCATGCAATTCGTGTGCTGGTCAACACGCTCTCGTCATCGCCGGTGCGCTGGCTGCTGAGCCGCCGGCGCACCAAGCTCGCCAGCGATGCGCTGCGGGCCATCGATCAGCTGGCCCGCCTGGACACGACCACGACGATCGAGCTGGGGCCGCTCGACGAGGCCGCCCTCACCGAACTCTGCCGCGCCACCCTGGACGCCGAGCCGGACGCCACCGTGCTCGCGCTGGCCGCCGGCAGCAACGGCAATCCGTTCCTCCTGCTCGAACTGCTGCGGGCGATGAAGGCGACCGGCCAGATCCTGATCAGCGCGGGCACCGCCAGCGCCGTCGGCGGGGATCTCCCGGCCAGCTTCCCGGTCGCCGTGCAGCAGCAGCTGCAGACGCTGCCCGAGCTGGCCCGGTCCCTGTTGCAGGCGGCCGCGATCTTCGGCCGGCCGTTCACCATCCACGCGGCCGCCCAGCTGCTCGGGGCGCCGGTGCTGCCTCTGGCCGCGGCGGCCGAGGAGGCCGTGATCAGCGGCATGCTCGTCGAGCAGGACACCCGCTTCGCATTCCGGCACGACCTCTTGCGCCAGGCCTTGTACCAGGGCATCACGCCGCCCGTGCGGGCCGCGATGCACCGCGAGGCGGCCACGATCCTGCAGGCCGAGGGCCATCCGGTCGTGGAGGTCGCCGAGCACCTCGTCCGCGGCGGGGAGGCCGGCGACCGGCGTGCGGTCGAGGCGCTGCGCATGGCGGCCGCCACGGTGGCCGGGCAGGCGCCGTCGACGGCGGCCGACCTGATCATGCACGCGCTCGGCCTGCTGCCCGACGACGACAAGGAGCGACCGGCCCTGAGCGCGGAGGCCGTGGGCCTGCTCGCCTCGGCCGGTCGCCTGGCCGAGGCCCGCCGGCTCGGTGAGTCCGCGCTGCAGGAGGGCCTTGACCCGCATACGACGGCGACGCTGCGGCTCGGGCTGGCCGAGGCCTTCAAGCACGCGGGACACAACCGGCTGGCCGTCGAGTACGCGCAACGCGCCCTGCAGGAGCCGGACGTCGCCGAGTCCATCCAGGCCGGGCTGCAGGCGATCTCCGCGCACGGACTGCTCTACATCGACCAGATGGCGGCGGCCGACCAGGCCGGGGCCGAAGCCGACCGGCTCGGCATGCGGAGCGGCGAATTCGCCGCCGCCGTCTTCGGCAAGGCGGCCCGCAGCGTCGTCGCGCGGGCGGATGGCCGCCTGGCCGATGCGCTTGAGCACGCCGGCGACGCGGTCGCGATCGCCGATCGGGAACGCGGTGAGGCACTGCACCGCCATCCTCGGATCTGGCACGGCGCCGCACTGGCGGCTCTGGACCTGTTTGCCGAGGCGGAGGCGGCCTTTGCCCTTGGGCGGCTGGAGGCCGAGCGGCTCGGCACGGCCTGGTCCCAGCCGCTCTGGCACTTCTACCACGCCTCGCTGTTGACCGCGAAGGGCTGGCTCGACGAGGCGGCGGCCGAGGCGGAGGCGGGTATCCAGATTGCCCAGGAGCTGACGGCGCTGCAGCTCAGCGTGCCGCTGCACGGCCTGCTGGCCAAGATCGCGACCTTCCGGGACGACCTTCCGCAGGCGCGCGAGCAGTTGCAGCTCATGCGCCGGCTCCGCGCGCAGGGGATCACCGCCGCGCCGGAAGACGTGCTGTGGCCGATCGCGTTCGTCCAGTACGCCGACGACGAAGCGCAGCTGGCCGTGCGCTCGCTCGCCGACGTGTACCGCGACCTGCCCGACCGGCTGCTGTTGTTGTGCAACGATCCCGGCGCGGCCGCCGAGCTCGTCCGGGTCGCGGTGGCCGCGGAGGCCTGGGACCGGGCCCGGGCAGCCGCCGAAGGCGCCCGCCGGCTGGCCGAGCGCAATCCCGGCGTCGCGTCCCTGGCCGGCGCCGCCGCCCACGCGCACGGGCTGCTCAGCGGCGACATCGAAGCGCTACGAATGGCGGTCGAGCACTACCGCGGGAGTCCGCGACCGTTGGCCCGAGCGGCGGCGCTGGCCGACGCGGCGGAGGCCGAGGCACGCGCCGGGCGCACCGCTGTGGCCGGGCGGACGTTCGAGGCGGCGCTGGAGGAGTACCGCCAGCACGGCGCCGCCCGTCCAGCCCGCCGCATCGAGCAGCGGATCCGCGAGATAAGCGGCCGGCGGGGTGCCGGCCCGGAGGTCGAGCGAGCGGGCGCGATCGAATCGCCGCTGGCCAAGCTCACGCCGGCCGAGCTGCGCGTGGCCCAGCTTGTCGCGCAGACGCGGACCAACCGGCAGATCGCCGAGGAACTGGTCTGCTCGCCGTACACGGTGGACTCGCACATGCGGCACATCTTTCGGAAGCTAAACGTGCGCAGCCGCTCGGCCGTGGCGGTCATCGTCTCGCGCTGGCGCTAAGAAGCCGCCAAGAATCCCGTGAATGCGTCATGCGCGATCGGGCCCGTGCAGTGAATGCTGGTGACCGTAGGTGGGAGGGACAACGACGGGGGGTGACCAGTGATTTCGCAGGCGTTGCGGACCCCGGTGCTGGTCGTCGGCGCCGGCCCGGTCGGCGCAGTGCTTGCCCTCGAACTGGCGCATCACCAGGTGCCGTGCATCGTCGTCGAACGCGCGACCACAACGTCGACCCATCCGAAGATGGACTATCTCAACGGTCGCAGCATGGAGCTGCTGCGCCGTCTCGGCCTGGCCGAGCGGATCCGCAACGAGGGCATCGGCGCCGATCACACCAGCGATTTCCTGTGGACGCGGGGCCTCGACGAGGAGCCGGTCCTGCGTTGGCACCATCCGTCCGCCGACCAGCTGCGCCAGCGTTACGCGGCGACCAACGACGGATCCGCGCCCGTTGAGCCGTACCAGCGGCTGCAAGGGTCACGCCTGGAGAGCCTGCTGCGCATTGCGCTGCGGGAAAGCGAGCTTGTCGACCTCCGCGAGGGATATACGCTCGTCGATCTAGTGGTCGAGCCGGACAGCGTCGTCGCGAGCGTGGTCGAGGCGAGCACGGGCGAACGCCGCCTGATCGAGGCCGACTTCGTCGCGGCCTGCGACGGGGCACGCAGCGCCGTGCGCCGGTGCCTCGGGATCGCCATGAACGACACCGGGCCGCGCACACAACATTATTCGGTGTACTTTCGCAGCAGCGATCCCGTGCTGCGGCAGCACGGACCGGCGTTCGTCACCATTGCGGGGCGGGGCCTCACGCTGGTGTCGCGCGACGAAGAAACCACCTGGACCGCGAGCGCACCGTTGCCGCCGGACGAGATGCTCACGACCGATCCGATTGCGATCGTTCGGGAGCGGCTGGGCGGAGGCGTCCGGATCGACGAGGTCCTGAGCATCGCGCAGTGGGAGGGCTCGCTCTCCGTCGCTGAGCGATACCGCAGCGACCGCGTGTTTCTCGTGGGGGATGCGGCGCATCAGTTCTATCCGGTCGGGGGGCACGGCGCGAACACCGGCATTGCCGACGCCGTCGATATCGGCTGGAAACTGGCCGCATCGGTATCCGGGTGGGGAAGGCCGCTCCTGCTCGCCAGCTACGAGCAGGAGCGGCGCCCGGTGGCGCTGTTCAACCTCGAGATGTGCTCGGAGCTCCTCGGCGTGTGGCTGCGCTTCCGCCGGCTCACACAGGTCGGCGCCTCGCGCGAGCTGCTTGCCGGGGTCCTTCGGCAGCAAACGTTCCACGTGGACAACCTCGGCGTCCACTTTGGGCAGCGTTACACGGCGTCACCGGTGATCTGCCACGAAATTGGCCGTCCGCCGGCCTGGCAGTGGGGCCGGATCACGCCGACCACCTGGCCGGGTGGCCGAGCGCCGGCTGTCCGGTTGTCCACCGGCGACGAACTGTTCGATAGGTTCGGCGTCGACCTCACACTTGTCGACACGTCCAATTCTGGTATGGGCGAACGGCTTGCCAAGGAGGCGCGGGCGCGGCGCATTCCGTTGACGTATCTGCCCATCGATGACCCCGGTGTACGCGCGTGCTGGGAGCGTGACCTGGTATTGGTGCGCCCCGACCACCACGTTGCCTGGCGCGGAGACGAGCCGCCGGCCGATTGGGATGCGGTGCTGGATCGAGTGACCGGCGCGTCGGCTGACGGTTCGGCTGACATAGACCCCGTAAACGCGTGATGCCGAAATGGCGTTGCAACTACGACACTGATTGTGGCCGGCCACTGGCGAAAGGGGCAGCGTCGTGTCGCAGGGTAACGGCGTCAGTATTTTGGAACGGACGATCACCAGCGCCTGGCGTAACGAGATCGCTGGCCCACCGGACGAGCACAAACGGCATTGGCGCACAAAGGTCCGCTACTACGATGCTGTCCTGCAATTGCTCCATGACGGTGGCACACCGGAGGCGTTGACCTGGCGCACGATTGTGGATGCGGTGCTTCCGCGGGGGAATCGCAGCACGTTTTACGAGGTGGCCGGGCCGAACGCGAAACATGGCCTGGTCGGCGCATTGTTGCAGCGCCCGAACGTCGAGGCGATGCAACTCGTGCTGTGCTATCGCCGGTCCCTCGCGGTCGACCAGTTGATCGACGAAGCCAAGGTGTATTCCTACTGGCCGCACCGCGAAGCGCTCCTCGCCCATCTGCGGGCCGAGCCTGGCCTCGACGGCCCAACCCTCAGCGGCCAGCTGATCACCTCGGTCGTCAACTGGGCGCGGCAGGTCCCCGAGATCGCCGCTGCGCTGAGCTTTGCGCCGCCGCTGTGCGCGGTCGAGGACCTGTTGCTGGTCCGGTGCGGGAAGATTTCGGCCAATCGCGCGCTGGCCTTACTCAGCGACACGATGAAGAGCGCCCTGAACCCGAGCCCACCGCCGCCCGGTTCGTTATCCGGCGCCGGAAATGCGGCCCCCGACTCGGCCGCGCTTTTGACCGGGCTGGCCGAGCAGATTGACGCCATCGAGCGCGAAACGCAACGGTTCACCGCGGCCGAGGCGGCCGAGCTGCGCCGGCAAGCCGCCGGCCTGATGCTGGGCGCCGCGCTGACGCTGATCTGACGGGCACGAATCTTCCGACTATCCGGAATAGCATCCACCGCCTCGAACGGCACCGTGACGAAAGAGCCGTTGTCGGCATTCACGCTGTGGCGGACGATTTTGGTTCATCGAGCCAGCGACCCTTCGGACGCATCTCGATCGGGCGGACGGTGGGATTCGGCCGTCCGGCCTAACCCGTGCGAGCGAACGGCTGTCCCGTTCCGTCCAAATGCTCGGAGAAAGGACGCCTCACTCGCGCTGCCAGAACGTTCGAGGAGCGGCCGATGAAGCGCGGCGACGTCATCCGTGGATACCGCATCGTGTCGGAGCCGACGAACGGGGGTGGCGGCCGGAGTGTCTGGGCGTTTGCCCAACGAGCGGGCAATGATTACTTCCTCAAGCAGTTTCTGGACCCGAAGTGGCCGACGGATTCGTCGATGGGCAGCCCGGCCGGCAAGGCTCGGCGGCGGGAGGAGTGCGAGCGTTTCGAGCACCGGCATCAGCAGATCGCGGCGAGACTCAATCCGACTGCGATCGGAGGCGGCAACCTGGTTACGGCCATCGACATCTTCCGCGAAGGCACGACCTACTACGAGGTGACCGATCGGATCCCGGCGCTCGGCCTGGACGATCTACGCGGGTTCACGTTGCGGCAGATCGCGGTGGTGCTGCGCACGCTGTGCCAAAGCGTCAGGTTGCTGCATCGGGCCGGCATCGTCCACGGCCACTTGACGCCGGCCAACGTGCTGTTGCAGCGCACATCGGCGAGCAACCACTTCGCGGCGAAGGTCATCGGCCTCGATGATGCGCATCCTACCGGTGATCGGTTGGCCACCGCGGTTGACATTTTCGCGCTTGCGCTGATCTTTCACGTGTACCTGTCGGGTGGCCTACCCATGTATCGGGCGTCGGCGGAGACCGCCGGGGTCGGGCAGCAGTTGATCTTCGATGACGAGCTCGACTCGCGGATGATCGCCCTGCTGGGCCGGATGACCGCCGGCGCGGCCGCGGACCGGCCCCGGATCGAAGAGGTCATCACCGCACTGGCCGACGAGACACTGCTGCGTCCGGCCACGGGCATCCATTCAAGCCGAGGAGTTCGCGTGTCCAGCAACAGCACCAGTCCGAACTACGCGGTCGACATTGTCTTCTGCATCGACGTGACGGGCAGCATGGCGCCGGTCATCGAGAAGGTAAAGGAAGGCGCCCTCTTCTTTCACAAGCGTCTCGAGGGCGCGATGGCGGCCAAGGACAAAGCGATCAGCCAGCTGCGGCTACGGGTCATCGCCTACCGTGACTTCGGCGACAACGCCGGCGACGCGATCCAGGCCTCGGACTTCTGGCGCATTCCCGAGCAGACACCCGACTTCGAAGCGTTCGTGCGCAACCTGCACGCTAGCGGCGGCGGCGACGAGCCCGAGTCCGGTCTGGAAGCACTTGCCCTGGCCATCGGCTCACCCTGGGAACGTGGCCTGGACCGGCGCCGTCACATCATCGCCGTGTTCACCGACGCCTCCGCCCACCCCCTCGGCGTTGGCGACGACGCGCGCACCTACCCGGCCGGCATCCCGGCCGACATCGACGATTTGTTCGAGACTTGGGGCTACGCCTCAAGCCAGACCGCGGTCATGGAGAACGCCGCCAAACGACTCCTGCTCTTCGCCCCCGACACGACGCCGTGGAACATCATCGCCGCCGACTGGAACAACACGGTGTACTTCCCCTCGCAGGCCGGCAGTGGTCTCGATGACGTCGAGCTGGCCGAAGTCGTCGACGTCATCGCCAGCAGCGTCTGAGCTCGCCCGGCCCGGTGAGGTGAACCCGGCAGGTCTGGCCGCCGTACTAGGGGTGACTTTGGCACGGGGGACGGTGGTGATCGTGGGGACCGGCAGCGGGGGTGGCCCGCTCGCGCGACTGTCCGCGCGCGAGCGGGAGGTGCTGACCGAACTGGCGCGCGGGCGGTCCAACCGGGAGATCGCGCGGGCGCTTTCGCTCGGGGAGCAGACGGTCAAGTCGTATGTGTCGAGCATCCTGACCAAGCTCGACCTGACCGACCGCACGCAGGCGGCGATCTTCGGCCTGCAGCAGGGCCTGGTCAGGCCCCGCGACGTGCTGCCGCCGTAGTGGAGGTCGGGTAGCCGGCCGCGGCGCCGCACCTGCAAGGTGCATCGGAAACGTGGGCGGCGAACTACTGCATCGACTGGCCGGTGGCGGCCACCAACCCGCCGCATGCCCTGGACGTTCGCGGTGTACCGGCGCTGCTGGTGCATGCCGTGCACGACCCGTCGGACGCGTACCGGTGGGCGCTGCAACTGGGGCAGCAGGTCCACGGCAGCGACCTGTTGACGCGTACCGGTGACGGGCACACGTCGTACTACACGTCGCCATGCGCGCGGAACGCCATGGACGCCTACCTCGTCCGGCCCGAGGCGCCGGCGGATCGGGTCTGCGACGAGTGACGCGATGGACCGATGACGATCGTCGGTCCGCTGACGGAAGATGATCGTGCAGCCTGGGAGGCGTTGTTCATCGGCGACAACGCCTTCTACGGCCGCACCCTGGTTTAGCCTGACCCGATGGCAACCGCGCCGCTGACTGAGGTCCGCCGGGTCGAGATCCTGGCCATGCTGTCGCTGGCGACCGACCTCGGCATGGCGTTGCCCTTCGAGCATGGCTTGCGCTCGACGCTCATCGCCATCCGCCTCGCCGACCGGCTGACGCTGGATCCGGTGGACCGCATCCGCGTCTTCGATGTCTGCCTGCTCTACTATCTCGGCTGCACGGCGAACGCGGCCGACGAGTCGGACCTCTTCGGCGACGAGATCGCGATGCACCGGCGCGTCGCGCCGGTGGCCTTCGGCACGCCGGTTCAGATTGCCCGGGCCAGCCTGCCGCTCCTCGGGGGCAATAGGTCGCTACCGCGCCGGCTCGGTCTGTACACCCGGATGCCTTCGGTGATGCGCCGGATGCGCGAAGGGTCACGGGCCCACTGCGAGGTGGGCGAGCTGATCGGCGCGCGGCTGGGGCTCGCCGGTGACGCGCAGGCCGACTTCCGATACCTGTACGAATCGTGGCGCGGCAACGGCTTCCCCGGTCACGCCAAGGGCGATCAGATTCCGCTGCCGGTACGCGTGGCGCAGGTCGCCCGCGACGCCGACGTCCAGCACGGCCTCGGTGGCGTCGACCGGGCGGCGGCCGTCGTGGGCAGCCGTGCCGGCCGGATGTTCGACCCCGACGTGGCGAGCGCATTCGTGGCCGAGGCCGGGTCACTCCTCAGAGACGTCGACAGCGAGTCGGCCTGGGACGCCGTGGTGGCCGCCGATCCGGATCCGGTCACGCTGTCCGGCCCGGCCCTCGACCAGGCGATGGAAACCGTCGCGGACTTCGTCGATTTGAAGTCGCCCGGTGCCCGCCGGCATTCGCGGACGGTCGCCGCGCTGGCCGCCGACGCCGCCGACCGCCTCGGCCTGGATCGCAACCAGCTGTACTGGGCCGGGCTCGCCCACGACCTCGGTCGCGTCGCGGTCTCGGCCGGGGTATGGACCAAGCCGGGACCGCTCAGCTCGGCGCAGCGCGAGGAGGTCCGGCTGCACCCGTACTACACCGAGCGGATCCTCGCCCGCCTGTCGCTGCCGGGGCTCGCCGGTTGTGCGGCTGCCCACCACGAACGGCTCGACGGCTCCGGCTACCACCGCGCGGTCCGCGGCGCCGACCTCTCCGCACCGGCCCGCGTGCTGGCGGCGGCCGATGTGTACGCGGCGATGGCGGACGACCGCCCCTACCGGCCGCGCTTCGCCTCGTCGGCGATCGCCGAGGCCATCCGGAACCAGGCCACGGCCGGCGTTCTGGACCCGGCGTCCGCGGCGGCGGTCCTCGAGGCGGCCGGCCACGTCCGCCCGAAGGTGACCCGTCCGGCCGGGCTCAGCGACCGGGAGGTCGAGGTGCTGGCGCTGCTCAGCACCGGTCTCGCGACCAAGCAGATCGCCGCCCGTCTCGGCATCGCGGCCAAGACCGCCGACCGGCACATCCAGAACATCTACGCCAAGATCGGCGTCTCCACGCGGGCCGCCGCGGCGCTGGTCGCAATGCAGCACGGTCTGGTGGCCGGCGCGCCCGGATGGGGAGAACTCCCGATCGAACCGCCCGCCGATTCCTCCTAGCGTCACTCCCAAGCAATCGAAGGGAGAAACCATCATGGGACCGGCACTTCAGGCGATCGAGCAGTTTTACGCCGCGTTCAACGCGCAGGATCACGAGGGATGCCGCGCGGTGCTCGACCGGGCTGCCGTCGACGGGTTCGAATACCGCGGCCCGACCGGCGTGCTCAACAAGCCCGACGAGATCATGGATCAGGTGATTGCGCCGTTCTGGCGGGCCTTCCCCGACGGCGTGATCGAGACCGTCCAGGCCACCGACGGTGGCGAGATCGCGGCGGTCGAGCACCGGTACATCGGCACGCACACCGGGCCGCTCGCCACCCCCGACGGCGACGTGCCGCCCACCGGCCGTCGGCTCGCCTTCGACGCGGTCACCGTCGCGACCACCCGTGGCGAGGCGATCCGTTCTTGGCACGGGTACTACGACCAGATGGCGATCGGCACGCAACTGGGCCTGATGGGCGGGGCGTAACGTCGCTCCCGCCCACCAGGCGAATCATCAACGAACGGTCAGATCGACCGACATGTTGTCCACTTGTACCTGGTACAGACCCGGCTCGACCTGGGGTCGCGCGGTGGCATCCAGGTCGCCCGGGGTCACCGCCAAGGTGTTGACCGCAAACGACATGCGCACGGTCTTGGACTGACCCGGATCGAGCGTGACCCGCGCAAACGTGACCAGCCGCTGCGGCGGCACAACGACGTCGCTGACCGGCTGGTGCACGTACACGGGAATCACATCGGTGCCGGCGCGGCTTCCGGTGTTGGTGACCGTCACGGTCACGTCGACGCGGCCGTTGCGCGGCGCTCGGCCGGTCGCCGCCAGTCCACTGTGGCTGAACGTCGTGTAGCTCAGTCCGAACCCGAACGGGTACAGCGGGTTGTACTGATGGCCCTGCCCCGAACCGGTGTCCGGCAACTGGTCGAAGAACTTCGGCTGGTCGCCGAGCGGTGAGGGGCAGTTGCCGCAGAAGTCGCCGCCGACCGTCGGCGCCTCGGACGGCCAGCTGACCGGCAGGTGACCGCTCGGGTTGACCTTGCCGAAGATGACGTCGGAGACTGCTTGCCCGGCCTCGGTGCTTCCTTGGTACGCCATGAGCACCGCGTTGGCCGAGGTGCCCGGGCCGAGCGCGAGCGGCCGGCCGGCGATGACCACGACGATGACCGGCTTGCCGGTCGCCTGCAGGGCACTGATGAGCGCCTTCTGATCGGCCGGAAGCGACGGCGACGGGTTGTCGCCGAGGCCCTCGGCGTATGCCTTCTCGCCGACCGCCACGACGACCGCGTCGGCCGAGGCCGCCGCCGCCACCGCGCTGGCCTGATCCGGTGCGTAGGTTACGTTGGAACTGGCCTTACGAAGTCCATTGAGGACGGTCGTGCCGGGCGGGATCTGATCGGCCGGGCCCATGCAGCAGACGTGCCCGGCGCCAAAGACGCCCTGCCAGCTCACGCTCCAGCCGCCGAGCTGGTTGGTCATCGAGTCGGCGCTCGGCCCGGTGACGACCAGCTTGGCGTTGGCGGCGAGGGGCAGCAGGTTGTTCTGGTTGCGTAGCAACGTCATGGATTCGCGAGCGGCCTTCAGCGTGGCGTCGCGGCCGGCGTTGACGGCCGCGTTGGCCTTGCTCTCGTCGACGTACGGGTGGTCGAACAGGCCGAGCTGGAACTTCAGCCTCAGGATGCGCCGCACCGACTGGTCGATGCGGGCGACGGACACGGAGTGGTTGGCCACGTCCTGGGCGAGGCCGGCCTGCCAGCCGGCGAAGTCCGACGGCGTCATCGACACGTCGACGCCGGCGTTGACGGCCTTGGCGATCGCGCCCGCGAAGTCCGGGGCCACGTGGTATGCGCTGGCCAGGGCGCCGACGTCGCCGTAGTCACTGATCACCACGCCCTGGAAGCCGAGCCGGTTGCGCAGTTCGGTGGTGAGCAGGAAGTGCGAGGCATGGGCCGGGATGTTGTTGATCGAGCCGGAGTCAACCATCACGGTCTGGGCACCGGCGTCGATGCCTCCGGCGTACGACGGAAGGAAGATGTCCTGCAGGTACCGCACCGGCAGCTGGGCCTCGACCCGGTCGTGGCCGTTGATTGACTGCGAGTACCCGGCAAAGTGCTTCACCGTCGCCGCCGCGTGGCCGCCTTGCTGGAGGCCCTTGACGAACTCACCGCCCATGGCCGCGGCCAGCGCCGGCTGCTCGGCCCACGTCTCGTAGGCGCGGCCCCAGCGGTTGTCCCGGTAGATGTCCTGGACGGGCGCGAAGTCCCAGGTCCAGCCGGTGGCGGCCAGCGCCTGCGCGGTCACCTGGCCGCCGAGCCGGGCGGCGGACGGGTCCCAGGTGGCCCCGATGCCGATCGACTGCGGGAACAGTGGCGCCTCGAACGGGTGGCCGAAGCCGTGCACCGCGTCGACGCCGAAGACGACCGGGATGTGCAGGCGCGAGTGGTCGATCGCGTAGTGCTGGATCGTGTTGTACCAGTTGGCCCAGTCGGCTCCGGTGTTGCCCGGCGGGTTGTCGGTGCCGCCGGCCAGGATCGAGCCGGTGAAGTTCTTGATCAGCACGTTGTCGAGGCAGGAGGTCTGGAGCGGGTCGTTGTTGCCGCCGGAGTTGTGGCAGTTGCCGTCGGCCGGGTTGGTGGTGTCGCGCAGGCTGCCGGTGACGATCTGATCCATCTGACCGATCTTCTCGGCGAGCGTCATGCGGCGGAGCAGGTCTTCGACGCGCGCGGACACCGACGCCTTGGCGTTTAAGTACGTCGGGCCGGTGTCCGAGATGGCGTTGGACGCGCTCGGGGTGAGCAGGATGACCGCGCCGATGGCGGCGGCGATGGCGGAGAGGGTGCCGGCCCGCCGGTGGCGGGGGCGACTGGGGGTGCCGAGGGCATGCGAAAGCATCGTTCACATCCATCTCTGCGTGGGGAGCACAACTCGGCCGGATCCGTGACTGGCGCCGGGTCACGGATCTCGCGCCGCTGTTCGGTGTAAGCCCACGTTCACGCTAGGAGGAGGGGAACGGCGGGTCAATACGTAGACGGCCACCGATTGTTCTCGGCGACCACAAATTGCTGCACGTTTGATCGTCGCTTAGCACAAGCGCTGAATCTTTCTCCCGGGACGGCGTGGAATGCGTACCGGTCGAGGGGGCGTGATCCGGGAGGCGCCATGGACCCGATTCGTGGATACGTGCGAGGCGCTTCAGGACCTCCTCGACGACCTTGAGCGGACTTGAGACCCGCGGGCGCCGACGGTTAGATTGGCCAACGACTCAGTCGACTCCGCCCTGTGTCCGCGGACCGGTCATCAAAGGATGGCTCATGTCCGAATTGCCACGGCGGCGCCCTTTTGCGGCCTTACGCGAGATCGACCCACCCCGGACCATTGCGGTCACGGGAACACTCGACCTGGCTAGCATCTGCGGCCTGCAGGACGAGCTTTATTCGGTGATCGCCGCGGGAGACGGGCGGCTGATCGTGGATCTCAGCCGGGTGCGCCTTTGCGATGCCGCCGCGATGAGCGGGCTGGTCCAGGTCAGCCAGCACTGTCGGGAGCAGGGTGGATGGCTCCGCTTGGCCCACCCCGTCGGCATCGTCGCCACCGCTTTCCAGATCGTCTCCTTCGGGCTGTACGTCGAGGTCTATCGCACCGTGTCGGCGGCCGCGGTCGGCGCGCCGGACGACCGCATCATGAGATCCGGTTGGTCTGGCCCCGCGCGGGGAAGCAGAACCGGAGACCGAGATGCGTAGGATGACGCACTCATGGCGAACATCGACCCTGAACTTCTCACCGCCAGCCTGCGGAGACTGGACAGCCGGGCGGGCAGTGACGTCGCACGCGCGCTGGAGGAGACGGTCCACGCCTGCGTTGCGCTTTTCCGGGTGACCGGCTGCGGCGTCATGATCGCCGACGAACACAACAGCCTGCACTACGTCGCCGCCAGCGACGGACCCGGCCGTGTACTCGAGGTCATCCAGACCCAAGCCGGTCAAGGACCGTGCGTGGAAGCGTTCGTCACCAACACCGTCACCGTCAGCGAGGACGCGAGTACCGACCCGCGCTGGCCGGACATCAACGAGATCCTGGCCGGTCACGGTATTCATGCGGTCCTTGGGGTTCCCGTCCGGATCGGCAGGATCCCGATCGGCACCCTCGATGTGTACCGCGACGAGCCGTACCAGTGGGACGACTCCGAAAAGGCTGGGCTCAGCCGCTACGGCGACGTCGTCGAGGTAACCCTCACCGCCGCCATGGCCGCCCATCGGGCCGGTGCACTCGCCGATCAGCTGCAGCACGCGCTGGACTATCGAGTGATCATCGAGAGGGCCATCGGCTATCTCATGGCCAGCCGCCAGTTGGACGCCACGGCCGCGTTTGATCTCCTGCGACGCACGGCTCGCAGCAACCGCCGCAAGGTCGCCGATCTCGCCCAAGAATTGCTCGCCCACGGCACACTGCCGCCGGAACAGCGCCGCTGACTGATCGACCACCGGCCGGCCCGCATGGACCGGCCGGTAGCGCGTCGAGGGTCAGCTCACCGAAACTGACGCGTCATCCACGAGGAATGACGTCTGGAGGGAGCTGTCCTCAGTACCACTGAATGCAATCGTCACCGTGCTGCCGATGAATGCGGAAAGGTTGAATGTCCGCAGCGCATACGCCCCCGGATTCAGGTTCGAATAGGTCGCCAGGGTGGTCGAGCCGGCCTTGACCGTCAGCTTGTCGTAAGCGGTTGACGTGGTGCTCTCCGACGTCGTGATCCGCAGGTAGAAGCCGAGGGTCGCGCTGGTGCAGGTGCTCGGGATCGTCACTGACTGGCTCAGCGTGTCGGTGTGCGTCGATCCGTAGCCGTCCAGCCAGGCGAAGTACGAGCCACTGTGCGACACGGTCGAGCCGGAGGCGCTGGAGACCACGCCGCTGCTCGCGCTCCACGGCGCGGCCGAACCGGTTTCGAAGCCGGGGTTGCCGAGCAGCTGCGTCGCCGTGCAGCCGCCGCCCCCACCGCCGCCGCCCCCGCCGCCCCCGGCGGCGAAGGCGGCCGTGCCATGCGGGGTGCCGAGCCCGGTCGGGCCGTCCCAGCCGGTCCCGGCCGTGCAGATCGGGGCACCGCAGCTGCCGTTGTTGCCGGCCGTGACGTCGTACAGGTTGCCCTGGTGGGCGTACGGGTACGAGGCCGGGTAGTCGCTCGCGCCGGGGGTGCCGGCGAGCGCGTACACCGAGGCGATGATCGGGGCCGAGGCGCTCGTGCCGCCGTACACCGACCAGCCGGAGGCGCCGTACGTCTGGTAGACCGCGACGCCCGTCGCCGGGTTGGCGACCGCCGACACGTCGGCCTCGGCGCGGCGGCTGCAGTTGGTGGTGACCGTCTGCCAGGTTGGCTTGGCGTCGTACGCCGAACAACCCGAGCCGGCCCCGTTCCAGGCCGACTCCGTCCAGCCGCGCGTGCTGCTGTTGCGGGAGAGCGAGGTCCCGCCGACCGCGGTCACGTACCGGGACGTGGCCGGGTACGACGCGCCGGTGCCGTCGTCACCGGTACTGGCGGTGATGACGACACCCGGGTGGTTGAGGTACGTCGAGTCGGTGCTGGTCTGGCTGCTGACCTCGCCACCGCCCCAGCTGTTGGACACGTATTTCGCGCCGAGCGACACGGCCGTGTTGATCGACGTGAACAGCGGCGTGTCGGCGGCCGAGCTGGCCTCGACCAGCAGGATGTGGCAGCTCGGGCAGATCGCGGAGACCATGTCCAGGTCGAGGGAGATCTCGCCGGCCCAGCCGGAGTCGGCCGACGGCAGCGGGCTGGCCTGCCCGTTCTGGTTGACCTTGCGGAAGCAGCCGTTGGCTGTGGTACAGGCCGCCAGCCCGAAGTTCGACCGGTAGGTGGCCAGATCCGACTCGGCGTTCGGGTCGTCATAGGCGTCGACGATCGCGACGGTCGCGCCGGAGCCGCCCGCGCCGAGGTTGTACGCGCTCTGCAGGTCGCTCGGGCCGTAGCCGGAGACGGCCAGGTTGGCCGAGGCCGGGTGCGCGGCGATGTCGGTGCGGCGCAGCGCGAAGCAGGACATGACGCCCTTGATCGCGGGCCGGGCACACGAACGCTCGAAGGTGACGCTCGTGGTCGGCGCGGCTTGGGCCGGCGTGCTGGCGGCCAGCGCACCGCCGATCAGCGTGAGTGCGCCGAGGGCGCTGAGGAGGACGGGTCTGGACATCGGGGGATCCCTCCAACTGGGCGGTCCCGGTTCTTGGCCGGGGCTGCATCCATCAACAGTGATGAATGCGGAGGGCGCCACGCACAACCCACACAACGCCTGGACGTTTGCGGGTCGGCGCGGGGTTAGGCGAGGGTGGTGTTGACAACCTCTTTCATTAACGTCGATCTGATGGAAGACTTTCGGCTGGTCAGCAGCGTGGGAGGCATGCATGGTGCCGCATCAGTCGTTCGGTGCGACATTGACCCGGCTGCGCCGCGAGCACCGGCTGACCCAGGAAGAACTCGCCAGCCGATCGGGGCTGAGTGTCCGGGCGATCAGCAGCCTGGAGTGCGGCGTCCGGCATCCACGCCGCATGACCGTCGAGCGTCTCGCCGGCGGGCTGAGCCTGGCGCCCGGGCTCCGCCAGCAGCTGATCGACGCCGCGGCGGACGAGCGCTGGGCCGCCGGCCCGGCCGTGCCCGCGCCGGCGACCGGTCTGGTCGGCCGCGACACGGAGGTCGCGACCCTGCGCTGCCATCTGCGCGGGGACGGCCCGCCGCTGCTCTGCTTCCTCGGTGAGCCGGGTATTGGCAAATCACGACTGCTGGCCGAAGCCGCTTCCCTGGCGATTCGCCGAGGCTCCGTTGTACTGGCGGCAGCCTGTCGACGGGGCGGCGAGCCCTACGCGCCGATTGTCGACGCGTTCGCGGCCCATGCGCGGCGGCTCGACCCGGCTGCGCTCGTCCGCGAGTGCCCCGGCCTGGAACTCCTGTTGCCCGAGCTGACGGTCACCTCGCCCGGCGTGCCGTCCGGCCAGCGTCGGCGGCTGGCCTTCGAAGCGGCGAGCCGGTTCCTGCGCCTTGCCCGCATCGGCCGGCCGCCGGTAATCCTGCTGCTCGACGACCTGCAGTGGGCCGGTCCAGCCGCCGCCGATCTGCTCTGCCATCTGGCCCGTCAGGCCGGGAGCGGCCTGCGAATCGTGATCGCGGCGCGGGCCGGCGACCTGCCGCCCACCGGCCGCCTCGCCCAGTGCCTGGCCGACCTGGCCCGGCTCGGCCTCACCAACCACCACGACCTCCGGCCGCTGCCCCGGCCCGATGCCGACCAGCTGATCACCGCGGTCGCCGGCGACGCGCCGGTCGGCCCGGCCGCGCGCCGGGCGATCCTGCGCCGCTCGGCCGGGCTGCCGTTGTTTCTCGTCGAGCTGACCCGCGCCGGCGTCATCCCATCGCATCTTGTGCTCGCCGTCGGCCAACAGGTCGCCGACCTCCCGGAACCGGCCGCGGACGTGCTGCGCCGCCTCGCCGTCGCTGGTCCGCTCGTACCGATCGAGGCGCTCGCCAACGGCTCTCCGTCGACCGAGCAGCTCCTGGACGCGCTCGACGCCGCCGTCCGTCACCGGATCCTGGAGGAGACCGCGCGTGGCTTCAGGTTCCGGTACCCGTTGATGCGCGAAATCCTCCTGCAAAGCCTGGGTCCCGCGCGGCGCTCTATCGGACATAGAGGTTGACGAAAGAAACCTCCAGCTCTAACGTGAAGTTTGACGTCCGTTAGAGCCTATACAAGGAGTTGCGCGTGTCTGCACCGTGTGTCATTCGAAGACTGGCAGTCGCGGCGGTCGCGATCCTGTCCACCCTGCTCATGGGCACCGCCGCGGCGGCGGCCACCCCCGACAGGACGCCGCCAACGGCACCGCTTTGGGGCTACGCCGAGGGCTTCTACTGCCTGACGCTCATCGTCGGCGTGGTCGAATCGACCGACAACGCCACGCCCCAGTCCCAG
>Ga0207661_10000899_pt1 | contig 19494 bp, 16 predicted proteins | sample KBSC713LmetaG_FD_184337 | JGI IMG/M metagenome (GOLD analysis project Ga0207661, IMG submission 184337) | Corn rhizosphere microbial communities from Kellogg Biological Station, Michigan, USA - KBS C7.1-3L metaG (SPAdes) (version 2) | ecosystem: Host-associated > Plants > Roots > Rhizosphere ...
GTCACGTCGGAGTGACCGCCCAGGTATTTGGTCGCCGAGTGCAGCACGACGTCGGCCCCGTGCTCGATCGGCCGGCACAGGATCGGGCTGGCGAACGTGTTGTCGACGACGGTCAGCAGCCCGGCCTGCTTGGCCACGGCGGTGAACGCGGGGATGTCGGCGACCTGGGTCATCGGGTTGGCGATGGTCTCCAGGTAGAGCAGCTTGGAGTTGGGTCGCAAGGCGGCGGTCACCTCGGCCGGGTCCCGCCCGGACACGTAGGTCACCTCGACGCCGAACCGGGCGGCCAGGTCGGCCAGGGTGGCGAACGTCCCGCCGTACACGCAGCGTTGGGCGATCACATGGTCGCCGGACTGCACGAGCGACAGCAGCACCGAGTTGATCGCGCCCATGCCGGACGCGGTGGCGACGGCGGCGGCCCCGCCCTCGAGGGTGGCGACCGTGGTCTCCAGCGCCCGGATCGTCGGGTTGGCGTAGCGGCTGTACACGAATTCGCCGTCGGGGCGTTCGAGCGCGTCGGCGAGCGCGTCCGGGTCGTCGAACGCGAAGTTGGACGCCTGGTAGATCGGCACGCTGATGCTGCGGGAGTGGGGCAGGTCGGGCGCGGTGACGTGAACGGCGATCGTGGCCGGCTGCTGGGTCGTCATGTCATTCAGCCTGCGCCGGCCCGGGGAGCGGGCAAGGGCCAATTCACTCCAGCTGGCTGTAGAGCTGGTCGGCGAGCGCGCGCAGCTCGTCCTTGAGCGCCTCCGGACGTTCGACGGTGAACCGCCAGCCGAGCCCGGCCAGCATCCGCGCGGCGCCGTCGAGCCGTTCGGCGCGGATCTCGAGCCGCACGCCGTCGACGAGCTGCGCGAGCTTGCCCGGCACTCGGGAGCGGACCTCGTCATAGTTCGCGTGCAGGATGACCGAGACCTCGTGCCGGTACGGAACCTCGTCCAGTCCACTGAGGACGTGCGCGGTCGGGTCGAAGCCGTCCGGCGGCGCGAAGCCGTCGCCGGTGATCCCGACCGTCCCGACCCGATCGAGGCGGAACGTGCGCACCTCGCCGCGCCGGTGATCGTGCCCGGTCACGTACCAGCGGCCGGTGTGCAGCACCAGCCCGTACGGGTCGAGCCGGCGCTCGGCCTTGATGCCGCGCCAGTTCGTATATGTCATCGCGACGGTCTTCGCGTTGCGGGCCGCCTCGGCGAGCGTCAGCAGCGTGTCGGTGGCCGCGGCCGGCGCGTCCCGACGCCGGGTGATGTCCACAGTGGACAGCATGGCGTCGATGCGCTTGGCGAGCGCCGGGGGCAGGACCCGGCGGATCTTGGCCGTCGCGCTCTCACCGGCGGCGCTCGGCGTGGTGGCTAGCGCGAGTACGACGGAAACCGCCTCATCGTCGGTGAGCATGAGTGGCGGCAGTTTGTAGCCCGGACCGAGCCGGTAGCCGCCGTAGCGGCCGCGCATCGTCTCGACCGGGATGCCGAGCTCGGTGAGGTGGGCCGCGTAGCGGCGCAGGGTCCGCTCATCCACCCCGAGCCGGTCGGCGAGGTCGGCGACGGTAAACGTGCCGCCCGCCTGGAGGATCTCCAGCAGGGCGAGCACTCGAGCGGTGGGTCGGGCCACGAACATTCCTCGGTTGAATCCGGGCGGAACCTGTCCAGTATTGACTGTAGCGTGCTTGGCATGACGACATTCGTACTGGTTCCGGGATTCTTCTTGGGCGCCTGGGCCTGGCGCCCGGTGACCGCCGCGCTGCGGGCCGGCGGGCACGAGGTCTATCCGATGAGTCTGACCGGGCTCGGCGAGCGCGTGCACCTCAGCCACCCGGACGTCGACCTGGAGACGCACATCACCGACGTGCTCAACCTGCTGCGGTTCGAGGACCTGCACGACGTCGTGCTCGTCGGGCACAGCTATGGCGGCATCGTGACCACGGCCGTGGCCGACCGGATGCCCGAGCGGGTGGCCAAGCTGGTCTACGTCGACACGGGACCGCTGCCGGACGGCGCCTCGCAGCACGACTTCGCGCAGCAGGAGCCGCCGCCGGACTGGAAGCTCATGCCGCCGGACTGGGCGTCGATCGCGCCGCCCGGAGTCGACCTTGAGGCGCTGGCCGACCGGGCCGTCCCCCAGCCGTGGAAGACCGCGACCCAGCCGGTCCGGCTGACCGGCGCGTGGGAGAAGCTGCCCCGGTTCGGGATCCTGTCGAGCATGACGGTCGCGCAGATGGAGGCGGCCGCCGGGAGCAATCCGCTGATGCGGCACATGGCGGGGGAGCGGTGGACGTTCGTCGAGCTTCCGACGTGGCACTGGCCGATGCTCGACCGCGGCGCGGAGCTCGCCGAGCACCTCATGGCCTGACGGGGCCGTGGATCGCGGCGTAGATGAAGTTCGTGAGCGTATCGATCCCCTCGTCGTCGCCGGCGTCGGCGGGGAGGTCGCCACGCTCGCCGTTGTCGATCCACTGGCTGGTGAAGGTCAGCATCACCGCCTGGATCGCCAGCGCCACCAGCATCGGATCCCCGGGCAGCCGCGCCCCGGCCGCCCGCGCCTGCTCGAGGTGCTCGACGAAGTGCCGCCGGTCCGGCTCGGTCATCTCCTGCAGCCGCGCCGCGAACTGTTTGTTCACGATCGCCGCCTGCTGCAGCGAGCGGAGGACGGCCGAGTGCGTCCGGTAGGTCTGCCAATAGGCGGCCACGTGCCACCGCACGGCCGACCAGTCGGCAAAGTCGCCGCTGTGCCCAGCGGTGCCGACCGAGCCGGCCACCGCCTGGTCGGCCTCGGCCAGCAGGTCGGCCAGCAGCGCCTCGAGCAGCGCCTCCTTGCTCTCGAAGTGCGTGTAGAACGACCCGGCCGCCTTCCCGGCCTCCTGCGTGATGTCGGTGATCTTCACGTTGAGATAGCCGAGCCGTTCGAAGACGACCAGCGCCGCCTGCTTGAGCTCGGCCGCCGTCTGGGCGGCCTGCAGCTTGCGGGTCTGGGTCACGGTCACCTCCCGGGGTTGACGAAACTCTAGGGTACGCCTACGTTGAATCTAAATTCAGTGAATGGAGATTCAGTATGAGCGTGATCGTCGTCGGCGCCGGCCCGACCGGACTGGTGCTCGCCTGCGAACTTCACCGACGCGGCGTGCCCTGCCGGCTCCTCGAGCGCACGCCGCACCTGCCGGCCGGCTCCCGCGGCAAGGGCATCCAGCCGCGCACCCAGGAGATTCTCGACGACCTCGGGGTGATCGAGGCCGTCCGCGCGGCCGGGGCCGACTACCCGACGCTGCGCATCCACCAGCCCGACGGCGGCGTCCACGACACGCGCATGGACGAGGTGCACCCGGCCACCAGCGACGCCCCTTACCCGAACATCTGGATGCTCCCGCAGTGGAAACTCGGCGAGATCCTCGCCCAGCGGCTGCGCGAGCTCGGCGGCGACATCCAGTTCGACGCCGATGTGCTGCAGATCCATCAGGACGACGCCGGCGTGCGGGTCGAGGTGGCCACAAACGGGGTCGTCGAGGAGTACGCCGCCGACTACCTCGTCGGCGCCGACGGCGGGCGCAGCCTCGTCCGCAAGGCGCTCGGCGTCGACTTCCTCGGCGAGACGATCGAGTCGGTTCGCATGCTCATCGCCGACGTCCGCGTCGACGGGCTGTCCCGCGACTTCTGGCACATCTGGCCGGAGGGCCAGGGCGTGCGCCTCGCGCTCTGCCCGCTGCCGGGCACCGACCAGTTCCAGCTGACCGCGCCGCTGGCCGCCGACGGCGATCCGGCGCCGATCGAGGACCTGCTGGTCGACGGCAAGCTGCTCGACGTCGGCTGGACCTCGATCTACCGGGCCAACGTCCGCATGGTCGACCGCTACCGCGTCGGCCGCGTATTCCTGGCTGGCGACGCCGCGCACGTGCACTCTCCGGCCGGCGGCCAGGGGCTGAACACCGGCATCCAGGATGCCTACAACCTTGGGTGGAAGCTTGCTTCAGTTGTGCTGGGGGGAGCCGGCGACCTTCTCGACTCCTACCAGGATGAGCGGCTGCCGGTCGCGGCCGGCGTGCTCGGGATCTCGACGGCGCTGCTCAACAAGGCGACGGCCGGGGACGCCACGGCGCACCGGCGCGACGACCCGGACCTCAAGCAGCTCGGCGTCGGCTACCGCGACAGCCGCCTGTCGATCGACGAGCGCACCAACCCGTCCGGCGTGCGAGCCGGCGACCGGGCTCCCGACGGGCCGTGCCCCGACACCGGGCGGATCTTCGACGCCCTCCGTGGTCCACAGTGGACGCTGTTGGCGGCGGGCGCTTCCGTCACCGTTCCCGGCGTCACGACGGTCGCGATCGACCCGGCCACATACGGCGCCGAGCGGCCGACGCTCTACCTGGTCCGGCCGGACGGCTACGTGGGGCTGGTGACCGAGATGATCGACGCTTCGCGGGTGACTTCCTATTTGCGTACCTACTCGTAGGTACAGTTGGGCGGGTGGACACCGCGGAACGGCTGATCAAGAGCACGCAAGAGCTGCTGTGGGAGCGGGGCTACGTCGGCACCAGTCCCAAGGCCATCCAGCAGCGAGCCGAGGCCGGACAGGGCAGCATGTACCACCACTTCACCGGCAAGCCCGACCTGGCCCGCCAGGCGATCCGGCGCAGCGCCGACGAGCTGAAGGACGCGGCCGAGCGGCAACTCGGCGGAGACGGCCGGCCGCTCGACCGGATCACCGCCTACCTGCGGCGCGAGCGAGCCGTCCTCCGAGGCTGCCAGATCGGCCGGCTCACTCAGGACCCGGACGTGGTCGCCTCGCCCGAGCTGCGGGACCCGGTCGACGAGACGTTCCGCTGGCTGCGGGGCCGGCTGGCCGAGGTGATCCGGGAGGGCCAGTCGACCGGCGAGTTCGCGCTCACGGTGGATGCCGACGACCTCGCCGCGACGGTCGCCGCCGTGCTGCAGGGCGGCTACGTGCTCGCGCGAGCCGCCGACAACGACGAACCGTTCGAGCGCGCCACGCGCGGTTTGGTCCAACTGCTGCGCGCGGCCGCCACCTCGCGACCGTAGCGCCGCTCCGCTGTTGCCTAACTTGGACGGTGGCCGATCCGCCCCCGTGCCTGGTTGCCGGAAACGTTGCGGGGGACAGCTCGCGGTGACGGCGTTTTTGGCAAGCAGGCGTGGCGCAAAGGTTGGCTGGTTGCCGGAAACATCGCGGTGACAGCTCGCGGTGACGGCGTTTTTGACAAGCAGGCGTGGCGCAAAGGTTGGCTGGTTGCCGGAAACATCGCGGTGGCAGGTCGCGGTGGCGGCGTTTTTGACAAGCAGGCGTGGCGCAAAGGTTGGCTGGTTGCCGGAAACATCGCGGTGGCAGGTCGCGGTGACGGCGTTTCGGCAAGCAGCCGGCCGTCGAGCCAAGGTCTGACAACGCAGTCAGCGACGCCGGGCAGCGCCGAGCGTGCTGTCCCGCGTCACCAGCCGGAACGGCGGCTGCATCTCCCGCGGCGGGTCGACCGGCTTGCCCTCGACCCGCGCGATGAGCTGCCGCACCGCCAGCTTCCCGATCCGCTCCTTGTCCGGCGAGATCGTGGTCAGCGTCGGGTTGCTGAACCGGCCGTCCTCGATGTTGTCGAAGCCGATCACCGCGATATCCTCGGGGATGCGCAGCCCGGCCTGCAGGATCGCGTGCATGGCCCCGATCGCGATCAGGTCGTTGTAGGCGAAGACGGCGTCCGGCGGCTGTGGCAACGCTAACAACGCTTGCATGCCAACGAGTCCGTCCTGCCGCCCGAACTGCGGCGTCCGTGACACGAGGGCCTGGTCGAAGGCCAGCCCGGCGGAGGCGAGCGCCTCCTGGTAGCCACGCAGCCGGAGATGGGCCGGCTGGCGGTTGACGTCCGGATGGGCTCCGATGAACGCGATCCGGTTGCGGTTCAACGACACCAGGTGCTGGACCGCGGTGTGGCTGGCCGCGAGGTTGTCGATCGCGATGTGGTCGTACGGGACGTCGTAGATGCTCTCGCCGATCAGCACCATCGGCACGTCGCTCTTACGAGCCAGGATGTCGGCCCGCTCGAGCCCGACCGGGCTGATCACCAGGCCGTCGATGATGCGCTCCCGCCAGCCCTCCACCAGCATCAGCTCGCTGTCTCGGTCGCCGTCGGTGTAGTCCATCAGCAGCGTGTAGCCGTGGGCGCGCGCCTCCTCGATGGCCGCCCCGGCGAGCTCGGCGAAGTAGGGGTTCATCAGCTCGGGGATGGCCAGCGCGACGATGCCGGTGCGGCCGTGGCGCAGGTGCCGGGCCGACAGGTTCGGGGTGTACCCGAGCTCGTCGATCGCCTGCTGCACCTTGCGCCGGGTCTCCTCGCTGACCGGGCGGTAGCCGTTGACGACGTTGGACACCGTTGCCAGCGACACGGAGGCCCGTTTGGCGATGTCCTTGAGGCTCACGACGTGCCGGCTCAACGCAGTCTCCGCACGCGGCTCAGGTAGGTCTGCACGACCACGACGACGACCAGGAACGCGCCGCTGACCACCGACTGGTACGACGAGGTCAGCGTGCCGATCTGGTTGATGACGTTCTGGATGACCCCGAGCAGCAGCACGCCACACAGCGTGCCACTGATGCTGCCGGCCCCGCCGGTCAGGAGCGTCCCGCCGATGACGACCGCCGAGATCGCGTCGAGCTCGAGCCCGACCCCGAGAATGGTGACCCCGGAGCCGAGCCGGGCCGCGTTCAGCGCTCCGGCGAACCCGGCCAGCAGCCCGCTGAGCAGGTAGGTCAGCGCCTTGATCCGGGCGACCGGCAGGCCCATCAGCGCGGCCGCGTCGCCGCCACCGCCGATCGCGAACACCGCCTGCCCGTAGCGGGTCCGCTGCAGCAGCACTGCCCCGAGTACACACAAAATGAGCGCGATGTAGACGGGATATCCGATCCCGAAAAGCGTGCCCCGCCCGAGGTCGAGCAGCGCGGAGTCGCGCGGCACCAGGTAGGTGTTGCTGCCCTCGCCGGTGATGAACAGCAGCAGCCCGCGCACGCCGAGCAGGCCGGCCAGCGTGACGATGAACGGCGCCAGCCCGGTCCTCGCGATGATCAGGCCCTGGGCGAGCCCGATCACCCCGCACACCGCGAGCGGGAGCAACAGCCCGGGCAGGATGCCCCATTTCGCCGCGTACGCGGCGAGCACGCCCCCGAGCGCGAACATCGAGCCCACGGACAGGTCGATCCCGCCGGTGATGATGACGAACGCCATGCCGAGCGCGACGACGATCAGGAACGAGGACTGGATGGCCACCCCGGCCAGGTTGTCGAACGTGGCGAACGACGGGAACACGATCGACGCCACGATCACGCCGAGAATCAGCACCGCGAGGGCGCCGTGGCGCTGGAGCAGCGCGGCGACGCGTTCGCTCGTCGCCACGTGGATCGTCGGTGCCTCGACCGGCGGGTCGCTGGTGATGGTCATCGCGTACGGCGCTCCCGGGCGAGGTAAACGGCGACGATGATGATCACGGCCTGGGTCATCTGCGCCGTCGAGTCCGACAGGTTGTGCTTGATCATCGTCGCTCGCAACAACTGCATGAGCAACGCCCCGGCGACCGTGCCGAGGACGCGGACCCGGCCGCCGCTGAGCGGGGTGCCGCCGACGACGACCGCGGTGATGGCCGACAGCTCGAAGAGGTTGCCGATGGCCGACGGGTCGCTCGCGGTCAGCCGGGCCGTCGCCAGCACGCCGGCGAGCGCGGCGAGGACGCCGCTCACCACGTACGTGATGATGAGGACCCGCTTGACCGGGAGCCCGGCCAGCTGGGCGGCCGACCGGTTGCCGCCGATCGCGACGAGCTGGCGGCCGTAGGTGGTGCGGTGCACGACGAAGCCGACGATGATCGCCAGTACCGCGGCAATCAGCACCAGATAGGGCACGCCGGCGACGTCGTCGTCGCCGAGGCCGAGCAGCTCCGCGTTGTGAATCTGCTTGAGCTGGCCGCCGGCGACGACCAGGGCCAGGCCGCGCCCGGCCACGAGCAGCGCGAGCGTGGCGACGATCGGCTGCAGCCCGACGAACGCCACGAGCGAGCCGTTGAGCAGCCCGGCGGCCGCCCCGGCCAGCAGCGCCATGAGGACAGCCGGCCAGAAGCCGAACCCGAGGTACAGCGGGATGACCGCGGCGGCCAGCGCCATCACCGAGCCGACCGACAGGTCGACCCCCTCGGTGCCGATCACCAGGGCCATGCCGAGCGCGACGATGACCACCGGCGCGACCTGCACCAGCTGGGTACGCAGGTTGTCGAGCTGCATGAAATTGTCGGTGAACGCCGCGTTGAACAGCAGCAGGACGGCGACCGCGGCGTACACGCCGTAGTCCTGGACGAGGCGGGCGGGGACGACTCTTCTTTGGACGGTCGCCGAATCGACCGTCATTTCGAATCCCCGGTGGCCAGTGCCTTCATGATGCTTTGCTCGGACACGTCGTCGCCGGTCAGCTCGCCGACGACGGTCCCGGCCCGCAGGACGACGACCCGGTCGGCGCCCTCGACCAGCTCCTCCAGATCGGAGGAGATGAGCACGACGGCCAGCCCGTCGCGGGCCAGCTCGTCGATGAGCGACTGCACCTCGGCCTTGGCCCCGACGTCGATGCCGCGGGTCGGCTCGTCGAGCAGGAGCAGTCGCGGATTCAGGCACAGCCAGCGAGCCAGCAGGACCTTCTGCTGGTTGCCGCCGGACAGCTCGGACACCCGCTGCTCGGGGCTGGACGCCTTGATGCGCAGGCGCTTCATGAACGTGTCGACGATCCGGTCCTGCTGGCCGCGGGTCACCACGCCGGCGCGGGCCAGCCGGGGCATCGCGGCCAGCACGATGTTCTCCCGCACCGAGAGGTCGGGGATGATGCCCTCGGCCTTGCGGTCCTCGGGGAGCATTGCCATGCCGTGGCGGATGGCGACCTTGGGGGACAGGTGGCGCAGGCGCTTGCCGCCGATGGTCACCGAGCCGCCGTCCAGGGGAAGTGCGCCAATCACCGCCTTGGCGGTCTCCGACCGGCCGGAGCCGAGAAGGCCGCCAAGGCCGGTGACCTCCCCCGGGCGGACGGCGAACGAGATGTCGTGCAGCAGGTGCCGCTTGGTCAGGCCCTCGGCCTGCAGCAGCGGCTCGCTGTCGACCGTGCCGTGGGTGTCGGAGAAGCTGGTGAGGCCCTCGCGGCGGACCTCGGCGAGGTCGCGGCCGAGCATGTGCGAGATGAGCGGGAGCCGGCCGAGCCCTTCGAGCGGCCCGCTGTGCACGACCCGGCCGTCGCGCAGCACGGTGACGTTCTGGCACAGCGCGTAGAGCTCGTCGAGCCGATGGCTGACGTAAATGATGGCGATGCCTTGCGCGCTCAGGTCCCGTACAACTTGGAAAAGCGTCGCTACCTCGCGCGGCTCGAGCGACGAGGTCGGCTCGTCCATGATGAGCACCTTCGCGTCGATGGCGACCGCACGGGCCAGCGCGACCATCTGCTGGGCGCCGAGCCCGATCGAGCGCAGCGACCGGGCGACGTCCAGCGTGATGCCGAAGCGGCGCAACGTCGCGGTCGCCTCGCGGTTCATCCGGCGGACGTCGATGAGGCCGAGCCGATTGCGCGGCTCGCGGCCGAGGAAGAGGTTGCGCGCCACGCTCATCAGTGGGACGAGGTTGACCTCCTGGTAGATGGTCGAGATGCCGGCCAGCTGGGCGTCGAGCGGCCGGCCGAACGCGACCGGCTCGCCCTGGTAGCGAATCTCGCCACTGTCGGCCTGGTAGACGCCGGTCAGCACCTTGATCAACGTGGACTTGCCGGCCCCGTTCTCGCCGACGAGGGCGTGCACCTCGCCGGCCTCGACGCTCAGGCTGACCTGGTCGAGGGCGAGCACGCCGGGGAAGCGCTTCGAGACGTCCCGGATCTCTAAGACGGTCATGTCCCAACCTTCTGCACGGCTGGACGGGCCCGAATCAACCAGCGGGCCCGTCCAGAAAATCAGGCTCAGTAGGCGTTGGCCACCTGGTCCTTGGCGTTGCTCGAGTCGTACTGGTTGTCGGAGATGATGACGTCGGCCGGGATGCCGGTGCCCGCGTAGAAGTCACCGGCCGTCTTGAAGGCCAGCGGGCCGAAGCGCGGGTTGGACTCGATGACGGCGTTGATCGTGCCGTCGACGATGCCCTGCACGGCGTTGCGCGTGCCGTCAATCGAGACGATCTTGATGTCCTGGCCGGGCTTCTTGCCGGCCGACCGCAGCGCGGTGACGGCGCCGAGGGCCATCTCGTCGTTCTCCGCGTACACGGCGGTGATGTCCGGGTTGCTGGAGATGAGCTGCTCCATGACCTGCTGGCCCTTGTCGCGGGCGAAGTCGCCGGTCTGCTGGGCGACGATCGTGAGGCCCGGCGCCTTGGCCTTGACCTGGTCGACGAAACCGTTCGTACGGTCGGTAGTAACGTTATTTCCGGACGAGCCGAGCAAAATGGCCACCTTGCCGGTGCCGCCGGTCGCCTTGATCATCGCGTCCGCGGCCCGCTTGCCCTGCTCGACGAAGTTCGAGCCGAGGAACGCGACGTAGTCCTTGCACGGGGTGGCGTTGACCTTCCGGTCGATGGTCAGCACCGGGACCTTCTTCGCCGCGGCGGCCTGCAGGGCCGGCTCGAGGCCGTCGGAGTTGAGCGGGGCCACGATCAGGAACTGGGCGCCCTGGTTGAGCATGTCCTGGATGTCGCTGATCTGCTTGGACAGCTGCGACTGCGCGTTGGTGGTGAGCAGCTTCTTGACGCCGAGCTTGGCCGCCTCGTCCTTGATCGACTGGGTCTCGGCGATCCGGAACGGGTTGGCCTCCTTCTCCGATTGGGAGAAGCCGACCACGGCGTCTTTCAGGTCCAGCTTGGGCGCGCCGTACTGCTGCAGCGTGCAGCTCGGGCCGGTCGGGGAGGTGCTCTGCACGACCTGGGCGCCGCCGCTGCCGGACGCGGCGGGGGTGTTGGAGTCCTCGCTCTTGGTGCAGGCGGCGAGCGGGGCCAGCAGGGCGACGAGGGCGATCGCGGAGCCCGCGCGAAGGCGCGAGCGGGCGACGGATCTGTCGATCATCGAGGGGCTCCTTTGGGCGTAGGAGGTCGCCGGCGCGCGTGGCGGGGAGTGTTGTGGCGCGCGTCGTTGGACTTTTTGGAAGCTTTGTTAAAGGATCGACGGAGAGCTATTGCGCTTGGGGCTGGCGGAACTCTATAACGTTATACAGCCGCCCGTGAACCCCCACAAGCCCGAGGTCGCCATGGATCGCCGCACCGTACTGAAGACCGGGACCGCGCTCGGGTTCGCGGCGGTGGTCGGGTTACCGATGAAGGCGTTTGCTGCGCAGAACCGGGCTCCGCTGCAGCCCGCCGCGTACCTGCGGCTCAAGCCGGGTGCCGTGCGGGCCGCCGGATGGCTGGCCACCCAACTCGACAAGCAGGTGAGCGGGCTGTGCGGGCACTACCCGGAGACGTCGCACTTCCTCCAGTACGACAACACCGGCTGGATCCATCCGAACCTGGGCGGCTGGGAGGAGGTCCCGTACTGGCTGCGCGGCTTCGTCGACCTCGGCTACGTCACCGGCAACCCGGCCGTGCTGGCGACCGCCAGCCGCTGGCTCGACGGGGTGCTGGCCACCCAGGCGAGCGACGGCTTCTTCGGCCCGGCGTCGCTGCGGACCGCCCTCAACGGTCACCTCGACCCGTGGCCGCACATGCCGATGCTGCACGCGATCCGCTCGCATGCCGAGTACTCCGGCGACAGCCGGGTCGACCCGTTCCTCACTCGTTATTTTGGTTACCTGTCGGGCCAGCCGACCGGCGTGTTCAGCGAGGGCTGGGGATCGCAGCGCGGGGGCGACATGATCGACGTCCTGTGCTGGTTCTACAACCGTACGGGCGACGCGTCGCTGCTCAACCTCGTCCGGCGCATTCACGCCAACTCGGCCAACTACGTCGACAACCTGCCGACCCTGCACAACGTCAACCTGGCCCAGGGCTTCCGGGAGCCCGCGCAGTACTGGGTGCTGTCCGGCGCCGCCGGCGACCGGGCCGCCACGTACCACGACTACACGACGATCCAGTCGACGTATGGGCAGTTCCCCGGGGGCGGGTTCGCCGGCGACGAGAACGCCCGGCCCGGCTTCGGCGATCCCCGGCAGGGCTTCGAGACGTGCGGCATCGTCGAGTACATGTTGAGCCACGAGGTGCTGGCCCGGATCACCGGCGATCCACTGTGGAGTGATCGGACCGAGGAGCTCGCGTTCAACTCGCTGCCCGCCGCGCTCGACCCGGCCGGGCGGGCCGTGCACTACATCACCAGCGCCAACAGCATCGACCTGGACAACGTGGCCAAGACGATGGGCCAGTTCCAGAACGGCTTCGCGATGCAGTCGTACCGGGCGGGCGTCGACCAGTACCGGTGCTGCCCGCACAACTACGGGATGGGCTGGCCGTACTTCGTCGAGGAGATGTGGCTGGGCACCCCGGACGGCGGGCTGTGCGCGGCGCTCCTCGGCCCGTGCACGGTGACGGCGACGGTCGGCGCCGGCACCTCGGTCACGATCGTCGAGAACACCACGTACCCCTTCGGGGACACCATCACGTTCACCGTGCAGACGCCTTCACCGGCCGCGTTCCCGCTGTCGGTCCGGATTCCCGGCTGGTGCGCTGCTCCGGACCTGCGGGTCAACGGTGCCGTTGTCGCGTCGGGTGCCGGGCCGCGATTCGCCCGGATCAGCCGGACGTGGGCCAACGGCGACACGGTGACCCTGCGGCTCCCGATGAGCCCGGTGGTCAAGGCGTGGCCGGCCCAGCACAACGCGGTGTCGGTGAACTACGGCGCGCTCACGTTCTCGTTGCGCATCACGGAGAACTGGACGCAGACCGGCGGGAGTGCGCAGTTCCCCGAGTACGACGTGCATGCCGGCTCGCCCTGGAACTACGGGTTGGTGCCGGGTACCGCGGTGGCGGTCTCCACCGGCGGCAACATCAGCGACCCGTTCACCGTGGCCAACGCGCCGATCCGGCTCACCGCCAGCGCGCAGCGGATCGACGCCTGGCAGGCCGACAGCCAGCACGTGGTGACGCCGCTACAGGACGGCCCGGTCGCGTCGTCGGCGCCGGTCGAGACCGTCACGCTGATCCCGATGGGTGCCGCCCGGCTGCGGATCACGTCGTTCCCGCAGACCGGCGGGGCTCGGCAGTGGCTGGCACCCGGCGTGCCGTTTCGCATCCAGAACCGCAACTCCGGCAAGGTTCTCGGCGTCTGGAACATGTCGCCCGACAACTCGGCCAACGTCGTGCAGTTCGACGACAACGGTACGGCCGACCATCTGTGGCGGATCGCCGACGCCGGGGGCGGCAACGTCAAGGTGCAGAACGTCAACTCCGGCAAGCTCCTCGCCGTCGCTGGAATGTCGACGGCCAACGGCGCCGCGGTCGTTCAGTTCGACGACAGCGGTACGGCCGACCACCTGTGGCAGCTCGTCGACTCGGGGACCGGCTGGTTCCGGCTGCGCAACGCCAACAGCGGCAAGGTCGTGGGCGTCACGAACATGTCATCCGCGAACTCGGCGCCGGTCGTGCAGTTCGACGACAACGGTACGGCCGACCACGAGTGGCGGCTCATCCCGGACGGGCCGGTGAAGGTGCAGAACGTCAACTCCGGCAAGCTGCTCGCGGTGTCCGGCAGGTCGACGGCCAACGGCGCCGCGGTCGTGCAGTTCTCTGACAACGGGACGGACGATCACCTGTGGACGTTCCTGCCGGACGCGTCACCGCGGGTGCGCATGCGCAACGCGCACTCCGGCAAGGTGCTGGCTGTCGCCGGGGCGTCGACGGCCGACTCGGCGCAGGTGACCCAGTACGACGACAACGGCACCGAGGACCATCTCTGGGTGCTGCTGGTTGAGCCGGCCGGCACGGTGCGGATCCGCAACGTGCACTCGGGCAAGGTGCTGGCCGTGCACACCATGTCGACGGCCGACTCGGCCAACGTGGAGCAGTTCGCCGACAACGGGACGGTGGACCACCGCTGGCGGCTGACGACTTAGCTCGGGGTGGTCTCCTCCACCATGGGAGACCACTCCGCCAAGCGAGCGGCACCCACGGCTGGGTCTTCGCCGACCTGTGGGTTGCGCTTCGCCAGGCGCGCCAGCACGGCGTGCTGGACCGCCGTCGCCGAGCCCAGCAGCCCGCCGGCGAGCACCAGCGGGCCGTCGATCACCGGCAACGACTCCACTGTGGACACGAGTCGTCCGGCCGCGTCCTCCACGAGCCACTGAGCATCGTGGTCGCCCGCCGCCGCCAGCGCGCACACGCCGGGCGCCAGCGCCGCGAAGGCCTCCCGCGGGCCGCGGTTGGCCCAGTTGACGAGGTCGTCGACGGTGTCGACGCCGGCGCTGGCCGTCACCAGGTCGGCGAGCGGTGAGGCGCGCCAATCCCGCGCGACCCGCCGCACCGCGGCCAACCCCAGCCATACGCCCGAGCCCTCGTCGCCGACCAGCCAGCCGAGGCCGTCGGCGACCTCGCCCAGCGCATGGCCGCGGATCGTCGCCGCGACCGCCCCGGTGCCGGCGATCAGCACCGTCCCGTCCGCGGCGTCGGTGCCGGCCGCGAACGCCGTCACCGCGTCCGCATAGAAGAGCATCGGGCAGCGCAGGTGTTCGAGGGGAGCGCGGCACATGGCCTCGTCCAGCGCGCTGATCCCGGCCACCCCGGCGGCGAGAGCGAGCACCGTGTCGCCCGCCTCCGCCACCTGCTCGACGGCCCGCTTGATTTCTTGTGCGGCCCGCGCCGGGCCGACCGCCGCCGGGTTGCCGGGCCCGGCCACGCCGCGCCGGACCACCCGGCCGCCACACATCGCGACCGCCCGCGTGCCCGTCCCGCCCGCGTCAACCCCGATGACGATTTTCATCGGCCGATCCAAGCATAGAAAATTACTCTTGACTAGGATCAGGTTCGGTCGTAATTTTCATCGCAGCGCAGTATCGATGAAAGGAACGACCGTGACGACAACCCGCGGTGGACTGCTGGAACGGCTGCGCGTGGAAGCGTCCCAGCTGCCGGAGGCGCTGTCGAAGATCGCCGTGGAGATCCTCCACGACCCCGAAGGCACCGCCCACTCGAGCATCGTCGACCTCGCCGAGCGGGCCGGCACGTCGACGGCGACGGTCACGCGGCTCAGTCGCATGCTCGGGTTCGCCGGCTATGCCAACCTCCGCGTGGCCATCGCGACCGAGACCGGCCGCGCCGAGCAGGCCCGCTGGGAGACCGACATCAGCGGGGACATCGCCCCCGACGACCCGCTCGACCGCGCGCTCGGGGTCGTCGCCACGGCCGACACGCGGGCGATCCAGGCGACCGCGGCGGGCCTCGACCTGGCCGCGATCGGTCGTCTCGCCGACGCGATCGCGAACGCCGGGCGGGTCGAGCTCTTCGGCTTGGGCAGCAGCGGCACGGCCGCTCGCGAGATGGCGTTCCGGCTCGAGCGGATCCGGATCCCGGTCTGGTTCCGCCCGGACACGCACACCGCGCTGACCAACGCCGCGCTCGTCCAGCCGGGCGACGTGGCGATCGGGCTGTCCCACTCGGGCCGGACCCGCGAGGTCATCGAGGTGTTGTCCGAGGCGTCCGACCACGGCGCGCTGACCGTCGCCGTCACCTCGTTCGGCCGCTCGCCGGTCGCCGAGATCGCCGACGTCGTGCTGACCACGGCCGTGCACGAGACCACGTTCCGCGTGGCCGCGCTCTCCGCGCTGCACTCGCAGTTGCTCGTGCTCGACCTCATCTACGTGGCGGTGGCCCAGCGGACGTTCGCGCGGACCTCCGAGGCGCTCGAGGTCACCGTGCGCGCCGTCGAAGCCCACCGATTACCGGAGCCGGCCAATCGAACGGGTGGACGGCGCACTCGAAGGAGACCCTCGTGACGCTCAGCGCAGCTGCGTACCAGGAAATGATCCTCGCCCGGATAGCGGCCGTCGGCGCTCAGCCGTCGGTTGGGCGAGCCGCCGATCTCCTCACCGAGTCGTTGCTGGCCGGCGGGGTGATCCAGGCCTTCGGCTGCGGGCACTCCGAGGCGCTCGCGATGGAGATCGCCGGGCGGGCCGGCGGGCTCGTGCCGACCAACCGGATCGCGCTGCGCGACATCGTCCTCTTCGGCGGCGAGCCGGTCGAGATCCTCGCCGACCCCAACCTCGAGCTGCGACCGGAGATCGCCCACCGCTTGTACGATCTGGCTCCCATCAAACCCGAGGACGCCTTCGTGATCGCGTCCAACTCCGGAGTCAACGGCACGATCGTCGAGATGGCCCGGCTGGTGAAGGAGCGCGGCCACCCGCTCGTCGCCATCACCTCGCAGGAGCACAGCGCCCGCGTCGCGTCGAAGCATTCGAGCGGCCAGAAGCTCGGCGACCTCGCCGACGTCGTCCTCGACAACGGCGCACCCTTCGGCGACGCCGCGCTGCCGCTGGCCAACGGGGGAGCGGTCGGCGCCGTCTCCAGCATCACCGCCGCGCTGCTCGCCCAGCAGATCGTCACCGAGGTCGTGGCCCGGCTCCTCACGGCCGGTGTCGACCCCCCGATCTACCTGTCCGCCAACGTGCCCGGTGGGCGCGAACACATGGTGGCGACAGAGGCGCGGTACGCCGGGCGCATCCGGCGTACCGCCTGAGAGAAAAAGGCCCACGCTGATGAACCCCACCCCTCAGTTAAGACCGTACCGCACGACCCGACGAACGCTGCTGACCGTCGCCGCGGCCGGTGTGACCAGCGCCTGCGTGACGAGCGGCGGCAACGACAAGCCGGCCGCCAACGAGGGCGCCAAGAGCGCGCAGAACCCGCTCGGCGTCCCGGCCGACGCCGGCCTCGAGGTCGTCATCTTCAAGGGCGGCTACGGCGACGACTACGCGAAGAACGCCGAAACCCTCTATCAGCAGCGCTACCCGAACGCCAAGGTCGACCACAAGGGCATCCAGAAGGTCGGCGAGGCGCTGCAACCCCGGTTCGTCGCCGACACCCCGCCGGATGTCGTCGACAACACCGGCGCCGGCCGCCTCGACCTGACCACGCTGGTTGCCGCGAAGAAGCTCACCGACCTCGGCGAGCTGCTCGACGCCCCGTCGCTGGACGACCCGAACACGAAGGTCCGCGACACGCTGCTGTCCGGCGTCGTCGAAGACGGCACCTTCGACGGTGCCGTGCTGACGCTCAACTACACCTACACGGTGTGGGGCCTGTGGCACTCCAAGCCGTTCTTCGACCAGCACGGCTGGAAGGTCCCGACCACCTGGGACGCGATGCTCGCGCTATGCGCCGAGATCAAGAAGGCCGGCGTCGCCCCCTGGACCTACCAGGGCAAATACCCGGAATACATCAACGACCCACTGCTGTCCATGGCCGCCAAGACGGGCGGTGAGGACCTGCTCAAGGCCGTCGACAACCTGCAGCCCGGGGCCTGGAAGCAGGACGCCCTTGTGCAGGCCGCGACCGCGTTCGCCGACCTGGCCGGCCGCGGCTACATCATGCCCGGCTCCGAGGCCCTGTCGCACACCGAGGCGCAGGCCGCCTGGTGCCAGAACAAGGCCGCGTTCATCCCGTGCGGCTCGTGGCTGGAGGCCGAGCAGAAGGGCGTCGCCCCGGCCGGCTTCGACATGGTCATGGCGCCGGTGCCGGCACTGTCCACAGGGGACAAGCTCGGCCCGGCCGCGGTCCAGGCGGCGAGCAGTGAGTCGTTCCTGGTGCCGGCGAAGGCCAAGAATCCGCGCGGCGGCCTCGAATACCTGCGGATCCTGCTGTCCAAGCCGGCGGCGCGCAAGTTTGCCGAGCTCAACAGCACGCTACCGGTCGTCAAGGGGGCCACCGACGGGCTGACCGTCGCCAGCGGACTCGGCTCGGTCCGCGACGCGGTCAAGGCGGCCAATGCCGAGGCATTCGCCTACCGGTTCCGCACCTGGTACGCGCCGCTGGCCAAGGCCGTCGACGACGCCACCGGGGAGCTGGTCAACCGGCGGGTGAGCCCGGCGCAGTGGGCCGACCGGATCCAGAAGGCGGCCGACGCGGTGGCCAAGGACAGCTCGGTCAAGAAGTACACGCGCTGATGAAACACGGTCGGGCCCGGTTCATCGCCGGCGTGCTGCTGCCCGCGCTGGTGCTGCACGCGGTCTTCGTGCTGTCGCCTTACGCGCAGGCGTTCTACCTGGCCCTGACCGACTGGACCGGGGTCTCCGGCCAGGCCCACTTCGTCGGCGCCGGCAACTTCGTCCGGCTCGCGTCCGACTCGCTGTTCCTCGACGCGCTGCGCAACAACGCGGTGATGCTGCTCGTCGTCCCGCTGGTCACCATCGCCCTCGGCCTGTTCCTCGCCACGATGCTCAACCTGGGCAGCCGACGCGGGCTGCGTGGCATCACCGGGGCCAACACCTACAAGATCGTGTACTTCTTTCCACAGTTGCTCTCGATGGCGATCATCGCGGTGCTCTGGGAGTTCGTCTACAACCCGAACACCGGGCTGCTCAACGGCGGGCTGCGCGCGGTCGGGCTGGGCCGGCTGGCGCGCAGCTGGCTGGCCGAGCCGCACCTGGCGCTGTGGGCCGTGATGGCCGTGCTGATCTGGTCGTCGGTCGGGTTCTACCTCGTGCTCTTCAGCGCGGCAATCGAGGCGATTCCGGCCGACCTCTACGAGGCGGCGCTCATCGACGGGGCTGGTCCGTGGGCCGCGTTCCGGGCGATCACGCTGCCGCTGTTGCGCGACACGGTCCAGGTCGCGTTCGTCTACTTGGGGATCGCGGCCCTGGACGGCTTCGCCGTCGTGCAGATCATGACGGTCGGGCCGGGCGGGCCGGACGGGTCGACCGAGGTGATCGGGCTCGGCCTGTATCGCAACGCGTTCACCTACGGCCGGTTCGGCTACGCCTCGGCGATGGGCGTGACCCTGTTCTTCCTCACGCTCACGCTGGCCGTCCTGGCGTTGCGCGGCGGCCGCCGGGAACGGCTGGAGCTGTCGTGAAGCGGCTGCCGGTGCACCTCGTGATGCTCGCCTGGGGCGTGGTCACGGCGTTCCCGCTGCTGTGGGCGGTGACCAGCTCGTTCAAGACCGACCGGGAGATCCTCACCAGCCCGTGGTCGCTGCCGACCGATCCGCAGCCGGGCAACTGGGCGCGGGCCTGGAGCCAGGCGGAGATCGGCCGCTACTTCCTCAACAGTGTCGTAGTTGTCGGCGCGGCGCTGGCGTTGGTCATGCTTCTCGGCGCGCTCGTCGCGTACACGTTGGCCCGCTATCCCTTCCCGGGCAACCGGCTGGTCTACTACACCTTCGTCTCGGCGATGTTCTTCCCGGTGTTCCTGGCGCTCGTCCCCCTGTTCTTCGTGGTGAAGAAGCTCGACCTGCTCGGCACCTATCCCGGGCTGATCCTCGTCTATACCGCCTACGCGCTGCCGTTCACGATCTTCTTCCTGCACGCGTTCTTCCGCACCCTGCCGTCGGCGGTCGCCGAGGCCGCGTTCCTCGACGGCTGCTCGCACAGCGGCGTGTTC
>Ga0207661_10000900_pt1 | contig 19476 bp, 13 predicted proteins | sample KBSC713LmetaG_FD_184337 | JGI IMG/M metagenome (GOLD analysis project Ga0207661, IMG submission 184337) | Corn rhizosphere microbial communities from Kellogg Biological Station, Michigan, USA - KBS C7.1-3L metaG (SPAdes) (version 2) | ecosystem: Host-associated > Plants > Roots > Rhizosphere ...
CGGTGGTCCCGGAACTAATCACCAGACTTCATCACCAACATTCTGACCTTGTCAGATGGCGGTTTCTTCTTTCTGCCAGCTTGCATGATGTGGGTGAATAAGCCATGAGACTCTACTGAGGTGATGGCGACTGCCAGCGTACTCGCTGGCAGTCGCCATCGATCAAGTGCGCTAGAGTCGCCGCGTCGCGACTCCTTCGTGCGCCGAAATTTCGTCGCCGATAAGGGCTTCTTGGATATGCGCCAACTCGCTTTGCGAAATCAAGCCACGATCGATTTGGCGGCGTTGTACAGTTGTTGTGCGTGCCAGGGTGAGTCCCAGCGCGGCCTGTCACGCCGTGCGATGTCTCCTACACCACAAACGCTCGATCTCGATCCAGGTTGCCATGAAAGCTCAAGGCAGGCTTATCTGCTCCGGGAAGTGTGACGGTCAGTACCAGATGCTGGCGCGACTCAGCCTGGTGCTGGAATACCAGGTGGTAATGCCAGATGCCAGCACTATCTTTCGTTGCCGCATGCGCCTCCGTCCAGGTAAAATGCAGCGAATAGGGCGTCCCGTCCTGCACGACGACATAGCCGCCCCACATCTGGCGGTCAGGTTCATCGCTGACATTGAGTTGAACCATGCCACCGTTGAAGCCATCGTGCGAAAGCAGTTTCGCGTCGCTCGATGTGTAGACCCGCAGGTATGTATGATAATTCGACCTGCCATAGAGGTAGTGTGTCATGCTCGGGAGGCTGGCGCTGTTGAAATTATAGGTAATGGTGAGGTGATGCGTCGCGGTCCCAGCAGATGCGATAGTCACCGCGTCGGTGTAGTTGACGGTCGTAAAGAGATTCGCCTTGTTCCCTGTCGTGTTCGAGTCAACTATGGTGATGCCATCCTGCGGGCCACGGTAGATCGAGCTGTCGAGGCCACGCGCCGCGAGCAGCCCCTCCGCGGAAGGATCGCTCAAATAGATCTGGAGGTCCTTCGTAGGAAGACTGGAAAGAAGAATCTGAGCGATTGCCGATAGCTGCTTGGTGCTCGCGCGATGGAGCTTGTCCATAAATGCGCGACCTAACAGGGCGGTGAATCGCTCATGCAGAGTAGTCAGCTGGTCGCTCGGTGGCAAGTCGCTGCCAGCATTGGCGGCCTTGGTCTCGGTATAGAGGCGAATGAGCGGCTCGAGGTTGTCGGCTGTCACCGTTACGCCATATTGTGGCAGTGCCACTGGTCCAATCACGTTAATTATCCGCTGTATAATAGGAATCGTAATGGCAAGGACACCCTGAACGTCGGGGCCTCCCTCGGTTTTGAGCATCTGCATGCCGTATTTGGCGCTCGTCGGGAAGTCGAAGGAGAGGTTCGAGTCTCTTAGCCCGTAGCCCGGGAACGGCCACCACGCGTACTTGCTGGGCGCTGGCAGTTGTCCCACGCGGTGAACGTAGGGTAAATCCAGCGCGAAGACATCACTGAGAGTAAACGGCTGTATCTGGCCCGACTGGATCGTCAGGACGCCATAGGAACCAATGAATCCGCCGGTAGAGCGTATCTCGCCGCGGTCAAGCAATTCGACGAGGTAGCGCTGAGGCCCCGTCACACCAAGAAGCGCAGGCGCTGCACCTAACCAACTCTGCACGTTCTGCAGTTGCCCGCGCATGGTGGGCCATTGTGTGAGCAAGTCGCTGAGACTCGCGCGTGTGCTGTCACTCACCAGGCTGGTTGGAATCACTGTGAGATCTACCGTCTGCACCAGCGCGACTGCGGAATCGAAGTGGCCCACCGCTGTCTCAAAGTTGTCTGTGATCTGGGATAACATCGCTTCAGTCAGCACTGGCGTTGCGGGTTTCGTCTCGGAAGCAAGGAACCCCGCATGGAGCAAGGGCTGTGCGGTTTCGACGGCATTAACGAGAGCAAGTCCACCCAACGATGCCTCATCGGCGGCAACAATCAGGTTCACTCCAGACGAGACCGTGCCACTGGCTATGGGCATATGTCCGGCCAGCGAAAAGCTCCAGCCGCCTAAAATGCCACGGGCGTCGGCAAAGTCTGCCTCGGCAAGGGTCAATTCCCTCTTCACTGATGCCAGCAATGCCGGATCGGGGATCGCGGGCTGCTTCGCAAGCGGCTTCATGAGTGACTGAACCTGTTTGAGGTGCTTGATGCCATCGACGGCCTCTGCTCGTGCGGTTGAGTACTGATCATATGTCTGAACGGCGCCAACCACTCCTGCGAGGGCGAGCAGTAAGATGCATGCAAGTAGCGTCACGGAGAGGACGCGGTGGGCGCGCATCAACCCCAACAGGCGACCGCGTCGTTCCATACCGCCTTTGGTCGGCTTCCGGAGCACGGTTGGCTCCGCGCTCGGTTGCGTTCGCGCGTCCCCGCTTACCTGGCGTGGCTCGGTTTCCCACGCGAATGGGACTGGCACAGTCGAATGACCTCCCGATGGTCGAGAAGGGATGCTGTCTTGTGCCTGCGGCTCGTTCCATGTCATCTAATCGAACGCTCCCATTCCTACCATAGAACTCAGTTCCTGATGCCTACTCGGCAGAGACTACGGCACTGATGATGGAGAAGGTTCCGGCGTCGCAGTGGGCGTCGGCGTTGCGGTCGCCGTTGGTTTAGGCAGCGTCGCGGTGGGCACTGGCTTTCGTGGAGCAGTAGGCACCGCCGTTGGTGCGACGGTTGGCGCCGCTGTAGGCGTCCCGGTCGGTACCACCGGCGGGGGAGACGCGTTGCCCGCATCAACCACGCGATAGACGGTAATTGTCTCCTTGAAGCCCTCGAAAACCACGACTCTTTCCGCCCCATGTAGTAAGACGTAGAGCTGCGGATCACTTGCCTGTGTTGGCAACTTTTGGGTCAGGCTTGTATAGGTCACGATCCACTTCACATTAGGACATGTGCCTGCGGACTCCAGTTTGCAATAGGGTTGAGGAATCATGACGCCGACCGGCTCATCCGCCAGCACCGTATCGCTTGCAGGGACATTGGCAGTGACATAGGTGGCGACCTGCAAAAGAGCGTTGTCATTCTGATCGACGATGCGCAGGTAGAACGCCCCAAGGTCAGCGGCAACAGCGAACGCGAGCAGGGCAATCAGCCCAATTCGCAGCAGGCGCGGATGGCGAGCCCCACCCGCGAGCCAGCCAGAAGCAACATCACGGATGCGCATGCCCAGATACACAAACAGCGGGATCATCAGGTAGATGAAGTAGTTGGGGAACTTGATCTGGACGGCGATGAAGACCACGATGCCCGCGATGATCCAGCTGGCTTCGATGCTGTAGCGGTGCAGCCATGACGGGTCGCGGCGCCGAATACTGCGGGCGATGTCGATCACTAGCCAGACCATTGATACCGCGCACAGGAACACGGTGAAGGCGAAGATATGGTACTGCCCCACGAGCGCGGTGATGACGTCTTGCGGGCTCACGACGCCCCGCGAGGTGACGGTACCACTCGACCGGAAGATTTGTGACATGGTCTGCCGCACGAAGGCATCTTTGTAGACGCTAAACATGTAACCCAGGTAGAGCATGAAGCACACGACGATCGTGCCTAACATGACAAGATGGCCACGTGTGCGCTGACGTGAAAATATCCAGTTCAGGACCGGAATGGCGCAGAAATAGATCCCAAGCTGCTTGAAGACCAGCGTAAAGCCGAGCGCCAGTCCCGCGACGATGTAGGTTCGCGTCGTATTGCGTTTGAGCGCGTGGAAGTATGCCCAAATGCCCAACACGCCAAACACGACCACCGAGTTGTCAATCCAGCTAATGCGGTTGGCGAAGACGATCCAGCCGTCGAAGGCAACCAACACGGTTGGCAGCAACGCCCACGCGCCCATACGCTGGCGCAGGTAGAGAAAGAGGATCGTGATTAGTAGTAAGGACATGATCGCAGAGAGCACGCGCGCCTGGGTAATACCTGTACCAACCATACGGAACCATTCGCCCAGCATGATGAAATAGAAGGGGGGATGTGACAGATAGACGGTAGGCCGCGCGATCGGCGCCTTATATGTCACCGTGCCGAACTGCGCAAAATGGGAGGCGACACTGCCGTATACTGGTTCATCCCATTCGTATCCGGGGCGAGCGCCCAGATCCCACAGACGGAGCCCGGCGCTCACGATCAGGATTCCAGCGTAGAGAGCCGCAATGATTACCTGCGAACGTTGTAGGCGCAGGTGGAGTGCCTCCAATCGCTGTACCACGAATTGTTGGGTAAACTCGACGGCCATGCCGTAGGAAAATGCCAGACCGAAGATGAGAGTGATAAACGGAAATACGACTGCGCGCGGCTGGCGCACCGTAATGGCGTTCGTGATGCCCAATCCCAGGAGTCCCACGATAGTCAGTAGTGCAAGGGCAAATGGGTCGAGCACATCAAGTGGGAGTGACAAGATCGACGCTTGCGCGAACGCGGTTGGGATACCGAACAAGCTCGGAGTGTTCGTAGCAACCACTCCAGCCAGGATCAGCCCGATGGCGCCCAGCGTTGTAGCCCACACTAACATCCATTGGAGAAGGCGCAGGCGCGACAACGGTGACTCAGGATACTTTATGACAAAGTCAGCGCATCCTTTGCCTGCCCGAATATACTGATGCAACAGGCGTTTCCAGCCGCGCCGGTGATAGTGGTCGGCCTGAAGTGAGGGTGTACAGAGTATTGGAACTCCCACCTTGCAGGCAGCCCAGAACCACGAGTAGTCCTCATAGGAGTGAATAAAGGTAGCATCAAAATCGCCAGCACGCTCCAACGCCTCGCGCGTCATGAAGACATTTGCTGTAATTGGCGGCTTATGCCTCGGCCGCCCGTACCGCTCGACATCGAGGACGCGGTTGACCACAAATCGAGGCGTTTTGCTTCCCAGGCTTACTAAGTCGGCATACGCATCCCAGAAATTGCCAGTGGCCCCACGCATTGGACCAGCCACGCATGGCCAGCCGCGCAAGATATATTGGATGCCTGTCGCAATCCAGTGTGGCGGCAAGATCATATCGCTATCGGTCAGCGCAAGGATGTCACCACGCGCGGCCTTGAGGCCGATCGATCGTTTCGCATTTGCGTCGCGATTGGCGCTTTGGACCTCGGCCTCCAGAATGCGCACGCGCCCGAAAGCGATGTCATCTCGTATGGAATTCCACGTTGGATCGTTGATATCACCGACTAGCAGTATCTCGACGGAGCCTCGGTAATCCTGGTTGAGCAGAGATCTGACCGTGGCGCCGATTGTCGCTTGATTCCTTTTGACCGGGATAACGACACTCACGCTTGGCCACGCCACAGATGGAATCAATCGCGGACCTCTGGAGGGAACCACTGCTCGCCTGCGCATTGGGCCGGGTGGCATGGTGGCCATTGGCCGGGTGAAGGCCTCCTCCGAAGCATGAGTGGTGACGAATCGCGGAGCCTTCTGCTCAGCCGTTGTAGTGGTTCCAGAGGCGCGGCGAGGACGACGTAGCACACCACCGAGTCTGCCGAGACTAACGTCCCATGCATAGACCAGGCGATAAAGAGGGGCCAATACGGCCCCCCATTGCCCACTCTGTTCCACATCGATCAGCTTCGACGCAGCCTCTAGACCCGCTGCGCACACGGCCGCAAGCAGTGCGATGACGAATCCCGACGGCACATTAGACAGGACGGAGGAGAGGTTGGGCATGCCCGCAGATCCGAGAAATGCCTGGCGGCCGGGCCAATCGAATATGATGGCCCCAGCGACCAGGAGGGCCGCTGCCAGAGTTACAGAGGCCAGGCCAACGATCACGCGTGCCCGTCGACGCGCCCGCCAAGGTGTGCGCAGGGATTGTCGCGAGCTTACGGCGAGGACGGCGCCAGCGTCTGCATATCTCCGGGCTACCTGGCCCGCGTGGGGCCTATAGGCCAGGCCCGCGGCGATCGTTGGCGTTTCAAAGATAGCCACATCGGCCTGTGCCAGATTCCAGATCCAATCAAGGTAGTCCTTGTCGGCTGTGTCTCGTTTCGTTCTCGTAGAGAGTACATGAGGCAGGACATCGCCAGCGATAAAGAGATTGGCTGCCAGCGGCGGCACATAGTTGGCGGCGAGCAGGCGCTCTGGATCAAGCACTTGTCCTGGCAGAAACATGTCTGTGCGAAGCGTGGATGAGGACGCCAACCTGTCAAAGCCAGCTGTTGGCCCCACGACACATGGCCATCCATCACGGATATAGTCGACGCCCGAGGATACCCATGTGCTGGGCGGTACAAGGCCAGGGTCGAGCGTGGCAAGTATTTGGCCACGCGCGCGCCCAATGCCCGCGAGGCGCTTAGTCCCCAATGGCACGCTTGAGCCAGGCGCCTCGGATTCCATAATTGTCACGAGGCCATCGTCGATGTACCAGTGGATGTCGTCCCAGGCGCGGTCATCCTGGTCGCCCACGAGAATGATCTCGATCTCACCTGGGTAATCTTGCTGTGTGAGTGCGGAAACCGTAGGCTCGATTTCATACCGAGACCGTCCAACTGGTACGATCACACTTACCGTCGGCCATCCTGTAGCCGGCAACGCACGTGGACCTAGGATACTTCCAAGATGTGGCTCTGTAATCACCTCAGGATTTATCAGATCGGAAGTCAAGACCTCGACCTGGCTCGCGGCGGTCGAGCGCGAACGGAAGACGAATCTATCTCCAACGAGGAAGTTGATGATCATTACGATGACGATGCAGAGACCGTTGGCGACCAGGTAGTTTATACCGATATAGACGAATGCCCCAAAGAGCACTTGATTGAGCACTACCGTTACAACACGGGTAAGGTGAAATCGTGCCCACATGCCGAGAAATGAGCCAGGGCCCGCGCCACGGCGATCCCGCCAGGTGACTGACCGGTTGAGGAAGAAATTCAGCTCAATCGAGACAACTGCTTGAATGAAGTATGCGAGGTTTTTATTGAGGCCGAAATACTCGACCAGCACATAGAGTATGACAAACCCAACAAGTGCGACGAAACCACCAACCAGGCCAAAAGAGACAGCCCGCCTCGCTATGAGCGGCGCGGTTGGTTTCGTAGCCTTCTGAGCATGACGCGATGAAAGTTGTTGCGTGCTGCTGGTAAGCAGGGCATCATGATCGCCAATCGTTGGAGAGGTGCGACGTTGGGGCGTATCTTGCAGCGATGTCATAACCTCTTTGCTTGAGTTGCTTGAGTTGCTCGATTGATCCGTATCGGGCATTATCCCCAACCCCTCGAACTAGACACTTCGACTCAAGCGGCACGCTGTAGAGATCCCGCATACTCTTCGCTCAGATCCATAACCGCCGAATGCATGTTGCAGCATGGGTAGTCATTGCCGGACGAAAGGTATTACGTCTCACTACCATGATAGCGAATGTTTGCCAATTGAGTAACACAGGGGGAATTCTGGGCATCGAGTGCGTCATTTGCGCTGAAAACGGCGATGCGCTTTCTTGGTCAATGTAGCACACGCTAACCGATCGATGAGCATGTCTGGACAAATGGCGTTCAAATAACACCTGGGTCGAAGGGCTATGGATGTTGCCGACGTTCCAGATAAGGGGCCTCAAGCGATGAGGCAGAGGTATTAATTGGAGTTGCCTCACCAGACGCCAAGTCTGGCAATGGGTCTTGCCCCAAGGCATGCGTGGTGGCTTCTTCGGTCGAGGTATCTCTTTGATGGAGAGCCCGCACCGTACCCCAGCACACTAAAGCGTTGCGCGCGGCGACACTGAGCAAGACTACCCAGTGGGTGTTCTCGCTGTAGAACGTCCTGATTGCTGCCGTGAGAAGAGGATACTCGACCAGTGTCATCAGCGCGGCGAGCAACCACAGCACGATGTCAGTTCCTGCTTCAGCTGCAATGGGGAGTATCCAGAGCACGTACTGCGGGCTGAACACCTTATTTGTGAGCAAGACAAGGCCGAGGCAAAACAGGAATGCCTTCGCCAGTGACAGCGAGCGCTGCCAAACTTCCCAGTAGACGACCAGTAGACCTACTCCCATAAGGAGGGCTGCTAGGGGACTCAGGGTTACAGAGAGTGGTCCGACCCAATTGTCGCTCCCAAAGGTGTACTGTATTTTCGCAGGTATACCAATCAAGGTTCCAAGCCACACTACCGTGCCAGCTGCCGACTCAACCTGGACAGGTCTCCCAGATTGATAGCCCAGGAGCGAGGTGAGAGAGGCAGGGTTGAGCATGAAGGGAATCAAGACACCAAGCCCAACTGTTACCAGGAATACCACCAGGCTTCCCAGCACGGGTCTAATCCGCCGACTAGACCAAGACCACTGGTCAATCAATACAACCGGCAGAACGAACGCAGGGAATATTTTGAGTAAGGCGCCAATCGCGAGCAAAAAACAGGCCCACTTCCACGAACGCCGCTGGGCTACCCAAAGCGCTCCGACGCAGATGAGACCTGGTACCAAGTCGAAGCGTGTGAACACGATATTCTGAAGCGCGAGCACAAGCACAGCATATCGCCACGCTGCCGCACGCCCACTCATCCGGTAAAAGAGTCCCCAACCGAGAAAGAAGAGCAATGCCATCCAGCCTTCAAAGTTCATGATTGCGCTGGCTGCAGTGGTGTGAGTTGGCAGGAGCGTGAGCCCAAAGATGAGCACCGTCAGCGGAGGATACTCCACTGGGAAGGAGTGGAAACGATGAGGGCCTTCCCAGAATTGAAGCGCGTAGGCCAGGTATGCCTTGGGATCAGTGCTTGATTTCAGCCAGAGGGTCTGGGTGAGCCCTAGCGTGATGAGAAGTGCCCCAACCATGAAAAGGGTGTCAAGGAGTGGAAGCCATCGCGAGTTGTGCAACACGCTCCAAGGCGTAGATACGGTGGTTTTGAACGTCGCACCTGTCCTATCGCCATACAGCTGGGCCTGCCGCCTCGGTGGTATGGGTGGCATGGGTGATGTAGAGCCTGGCGTGGCCCCTTGGTCCTGCTCATTCCAGTTGCCTTCGGTCATATCTCGTGCCAATCTTGCTGTTTCGTCGGTCACGTCACTAAACTCTCGCATGTTCCGACGGCCGCGGGCGCAGAGAATCAAGCTCATGCCTGCAATCGCCAGGGCTAGGGCATCACGATCTCGTATGCGATATATGACCCATTTGACGCTCGGATGACGAAAGCCTTAATTCTGGCGCCAATTTGTAATTGGGCTAAGGTTGCGGACTGCCACGGTGGGAAGTGGAAGAATCTGGTATCGTTGATAGTGGTAACGGTGGCGGGTTCATTCCCAGTGAGGGTGACGTTTACCACTTGACCTGAGATACTGGCGACGGCGCCTTCAATCATGCTATCCAGAATAAAGATTCGTCCGGCTTGCAGCGTTCCGTTATGCAGAACGCCCTTGATCTGCACCTTCTCTCCGACTGCAACTTCACCGAAGGTCGCTTCCCAATCATCACGTTTGAAGGTTGTCGAGCTTGAGATAATCACGGTAAGGGTTTGGGCGGTATCTGTTCTCATGACCGTAAGGGTTGAGCTATCAACGGACTGGACAATATACGTTTTTGTGCTAGAAGTAGCAGATGTCCCCAAGCCGGTCGAAACCCCAGAAAGTATATCTGCGCTGCTGAAGTACCCACCCACAGCGCCAACGAGCACGCCGAGCACGAAAACGACAAAGAGCCTTCCTATGGATGGTGGCCTTTTATCGCGGAGCTTAGAACCTAAACGGCCAGACCCTAGGGGCAGCGGCGCAACATCGGTAGATATTTCTTGAGCAGGGAGATCGGGTGTGTCAGATGATCCTGCTGGTTGAGACCATGCCCAATCAGAGGAGTGTACCGCTCCTGGAGCCGGCCAGGCCGCTCCGGAGTTCGGTATGGTTCCGGGCTTGTTGTCGTCGTTGCTCGGTGTTGTACTGCCCACTGCTACTCTCCTTTGATCACGCTTGGTATGTATCGGCGCGGCATTGTACGCTGTTCGCTTCTGCCGGCGCCTACTCGACATAACCTAAGGTTGGCCACTTCCTAATACGTCCCCACTGCCTCTAATTGCTTCAGCAAGGTGTTGCAAGTGCATTGGTCTGCTCAGGTATAGGAGGACCTGCCGAGTACAACCGGACTGTAACGGTCAACGCTGTGCATGCCGCCACCAATCGCTCGTGAGAGTCGAGCCAGTCACGCTCCTGCTGCCACTGCGCCAACTGTGCGGCAGACATGCCGAATGTTGCATCGACAAAGAACACACGGGGAGTTCGCGCACTGAAGGCTTCTACATGCGCCGGATCGGCGCTCACCTGGGCTTGTGCAGCCCACAGCCATGCTCCAGGGGAGGACGCGTTGAGTTGTGCAGGTCCGGGATAGGTGCTCAGATAATATTCCAGGGGTGCCGAGCACTGTCTGCTTGGAAAGCAGATGATGCCATCGCCCGCTTGATAGTGAGCATTGAGCCATGCCGCCGGAGATCGGAAGTCTGACACCTCTGCTATCGCGTAGTAGCCAACTGTCTCTGGTAACACCAGGGCGAGCAAGAGCAATCCCAGGACGATTTGGATCAATACGCCTCTGGCTACCGACACGCGGATGAATGATGCGCCGATGCCTACCATGAGGCATAGCGGAGGGAGCACTACTATTAGATAGCGCCAATAGAACAGGTGCAGGTTGAGGTACGGCTGAGTGGCAAGGAACGCGATCGCCATGGGTATCAGTAGCCATGCCGCCAGAGCAGCCACTCCCGGTGGCATGTACGTTACCGATGCCACGACAGGGCGCGCTCCATGGCTCAACTGGATGGGGCGAAGCAACTTCGACGTCCGAGGGAAGGTCCACAGCGCGGACGCACCGATGGCGAGTGCTACCAGGATGCCCTGCTCGATGGCGAACATATAGGCGTACTGGCGTGAAGGAACGGCAAGCTGTGACCGAATGAAGAACCAGGGGACATCCCCAAGTTGTGCGATAGACACGAACTGATTAGGCTGTCCATGAAGCACGTAATCCGCAGTAAGCGGTAGTGCCAGCACGATGACCGCACAAAGCGCAACAATGGCGCGGCGTACTGCCGCGCGCCCGGGAATTCCTTTAGGTCCGCTAGCCATCGCATACCAAACGAATGCCACGATTTGGCTTGCAAGCACCAGGGCGCTATAGGGCTGTGCGTAGAGGGCAAGAACCACCGCAGCCACATACGCGGCCCAGACACGTCGGCGAGTATCTCTTCCGGAAATGACAAGAAAGAGGGCATACCAGGAGATGATCAGCAAGAGCATCTGTAACGGATATGCACGTGCCTTCTGAGCATGGAAAAGTTGCAACGTGCTGAGCATATAGAGCATGGCAGCAATCAGGCCCGCGGAACGGCCGAAAAAGCGCAATCCTAACCGATAAACAGCTACCACCGCCAGCGCGGCGAAGATGATCGACGGCAGGCGCACGAGGAATTCCGAAGCGACAATCCCGAGCGCGTCCAGCAGGTGCAGCCATACCGACAAAATCACGTAATAGAGGATCATCTCGTTCTGGTTGCCCCAGAGATAGCTGGCAAGCACCGCTGGCGATTGACGTGCTGTCTCGACAGACATGGCCTCATCGAAATACAGGCTGGTGGATGCAACGAGGTGTAGATTAAACACCAAGGCGGCGATGAACAACACCAGCGTAATACCGCCGTCCAGCGTGAGCACGGAGGTCAGCCACGACCGCATGCCCTGTGTGGACCGCACCGTACTTTCGGGGGCGAGCGACTCACCTACCGGGTTGGGTGGTTGTGCGGCTGTTGGCTGTCTGATACGACTCCTCCTTACCGATTACGGCTCCGCGTACTGTCATCCACCGCTCCCAAAATGCCTGTCGCAGTGAGCTCATACGCGTGCGCGCTGGTAGAATCGCGTGCCATAAAAGTCCCTGTCTCGCGAAGGCAAGCTGCGCCGCGATGCCATCCTGCACCCTCAGGTGCTGATACATAGCCCTTATTCCGTAGCGGCTGGCCTGTGCCGCTCGCCATGCCATTCGTTCCTTCACATGAGATGCGGCGACACGCAGTTCTAATGAAACCCTGGCAGGTATCTTGACATCGAGTACACGCTGCGCCGTATCCAGGGCCACTACAACAGGTGTTGCCAGTCCTCGCGCGATCGTATCTGAGACAAATTGCGACCAGTCCCAATTGGACGGAAGCGAACGAAGTATCTCGGCAATATCTACGAGCCAGATCTGCCGCTTGTCCTGATGCTGCGCCGCATAGTGAAAGCAGAGAAAGCGTAACTCATCAGCTGTTGAGAGCCGCTTAGCTGATGGCCTCCCAGGGTCAAGGTTCTCAGCGCAGTTCCAAATCTCTGCCTGAGGAAACGCGGAGACATACGGTGGCAGGCTTGCCAATGCCCAATGGACATCAATGGTAATTCCAGCGTTGCCACGGTAGGCCAGGGCGCGATTCACGAGCGCATGCCACTGCGTTGGCCTTTCTCGTCCGGGCAACGATGTATAACCGCATGTTGTCAAGATGTGTCCACAGTCCGCGGCGTCTTCCGGGCGCACCAATAAATCAATATCGCCTATTGGCCGCAACGCGATCTCGCCATAGTAGCGCGCGGCAAGCGTTACCCCTTTGACGAGCATGACGTCGATGCCACGAGCGAGGATGGCGTCAACGATACGACGCTGTTCGCCGCGAAGGCGGCGGTTCCAGATCCAGTTGGTACGGTACGTCGCCATGAGCGCTTCGGCGACATCTGTAGGCATGACGGGCAGCAATCCTGCCTCAGTGGCATGAGCAAACAAGAGCGCATCCATGCCTCCGGCGCGGCTACGCTCACGAAGCGCCTGCCAGGCCGCCGGACTCAACCGTTTGCCCAGGTCATACAACTGCGTCAGGTCGGATCGGCCGAGGGAGCGCGCCCCGCACCGCCACAGCACCAGATCAATGAACGTGACGCTGCTCTCGTCGAGCCTATCATCGTGATGTCGAGGCGCGCCGCGCTCCTGTTTGGCTAGGCTGAAAATCACACACTACCTGCCAGTCTTTCAGTATGCCACGGTATCTACGACTCAGCACAGGGTTAATATGCCTGGTCAGTGATAACCATAGACAAGGCCAGCATGGTGGTCACATCAGTACGGACAGTTGGCGTCTGCGATCTTCGCGTATCACGCCGAAGATGGGGCAGGTTCAGGCGCCGTAGCCGATGATTGCCAATGAAGGCATGCTCTTTACCATCTTTAAACGTGCAGGCAGTCCCGACATAACACGGTCCTAGCCAGTGGAGTTGAGCATCACCTTTCCAGACCAGCATCAGCAAGTACCATCATGATGTACATGTCCTTGATAAGCTTTCGATAATTCGGTATAGTTGTGCTATTCGTATAAGCGTCACGTTGGTTCACTATAATTGAGCACATATGCCGCCTGGTTGACATCTGCAGCACATGAGAGGCTACTCGCCCACCGCTGAAATGTGGTCTCTTGTTACGCCTGTGCGCTTTATCCGTTACCCATAGGGGGTGAGTGGGCCGAGACTGGTGTCTCAATAGCCTGCACGTGTTCGACGTGAGTAACTCGACCTTTCAGTGGTTCGATACGAGAGGGGCATGGGGAGGGGCATGATACTGGGGTCAATGTCTACTCTTTCGGTCATCCGCGTGCATCATATTGCGTATTCATGGACGTGAATCGGCGGCAACTCGGAGCGGCCCCCAGCCGACCCGAGTTGCCCTCCAACCCTCTGCATGGGAAATGCAGAACAGTGGCGAAGTGAACGCCATCAGGAGGTATCGCGTGGCCGAAGACAATGGTCAAGGCGCCAATCTAGAGCCAGAGCAGCAATCTGGAGGCATGCTCAAAGATCCTCAAAGCCGACGCCGATTCCTGCGCGCGGCGGCGATTGGTACCGCCGGGGTGGCCGGGGTGGCTGGGGCCGTAGGCGTGGCGCAGGCCACTGGCGCGCCAAAGGTTCTGAAGACCTTTCTTGGGGTACATCCAAACGCCTCAACCCCTCCCCCACCACCGACCATCGACGGATTCTTCGAGGATACGGGGCCAGGGCCGTGCCTCGACCCGAAAGAGTACGGCGGCGGCAGCGGCCAAGGCCCACTCAATCGGTATGTCGTCTTCTACATTAAGAACCTGCCACAGGGCACCTACTCCTTCAATGTGACGCAGGACATTGGGGCAGGGCCAGTAGCTATTGCGGCGTCGGGCGGCGGTACCAATACCCAGCCGTGGGAGTTTGCGCCGGGTAACCCGATCCATGTGGTGGTGTATGCTGCCAATACCGAGCCATCCTGCCCGACAGACTTGACAGGACTCGGAACACACCCGTTCAGTGCGTTCTCTGTTAGCATTCCCTCCACTGACTTCACCACGTCGAACAACGATGTGGCGATCTTCGTACACGTCGAAATCGACAGTAAGAAGGTAGGAGATAGCATAACACTTCCCAGTTCGACGACATTCACAGGCACGTTGTCAGGCGACGCGTCTCAGTCACAGACCGTCGTCGCTAATTTGGCCTAAATCTCAGGCGGGCCGGAGATCAGCGCTCAGCCGCTCGTTTCCGGTCCGCTTTTTATGAGGCATACAAGCCAGCATAGAAAAAACGCGAGCAGCTCAGTTGGCACAGAAGACCCCGGACACCGTCCTGACCTATTTACTCCTTGGCCACGCTGTCGCAGTCTACGGGGCCGCGATCTCCTCAACGTTACCAGATCGGCTCGATGCGCTGCTGGGGCCGCGTGCGTCCAACAACGAGCGACGAACCCAACGACCTACAATCCTGATGGTTCGCCGCGATGAGGCCGGATGGCAGCTTGTGAATCAGAGCGACGACATCTCATCTGACTCGTTGCGCTCGGAAGAAGAGGTGGCGCAGTACGTGGAATGGATGGCCTACAGCGCAACCATTCGCCATGCCAAGCTGCCACTCCTCCTGCACAGCGGTGCTGTCGTCCGCAATGGGGTCGCCGTCTTGCTCCCAAATGTTTCAGGTGCGGGCAAGACAACCCTCACCCTCGCTCTGGCCGCGCGAGGATGGCTGCCGCTGACCGACGACGTCTGTCCGCTCGTCGAGCGTGACGGCGAGTTGGTGGCGATCGGTTGTCGGCGGTGCTGCCACCTGACTCCGCACAGCCTGGCTGTCCTGCGCGCTCAAGGGGTAACGCTGGAGGGGCCGCTTGGTAGCATGAGCTTCTACTTCTATCGGCCGCGAGAATGGGGAGAGTCAGCCCCGATACGCGGGATCGTCATTCCACGCTATGTCGCCGAGAGTCCAACCTGCTTTGCACCGATCACCCAGGCAGAGTGCCTGGGCCAACTGATGCACATGATGTTCCCGCAAGAAGTCACTCCAGCAGATGAGCGACGACGCACGGCGGCACGACTGGCGGCGAAGGCGTCGGGCTTCACGCTTGCCTATTCGGCGCTCGATGAGGCGCTTGACGTATTTGAGACACTGGAAGCACGTATCGTCGCCGCTCGTCCGACGGACGTGTCTCGCATCCCCATAACTACTCGCGGCAGAACGTCCGCATGACAGAAGCGGGCTTAAGCCTACCGCGGGCCAAGGGGTTTATAGGTGTAACTCAGCAGGCGATTCGGCGGGTTGTGGCGTCAGACGCAGCGCCTGCGCAGGCGGTTCTGTGTATGGCAATATGCCGTAGTCACTCTTATGAGGAAGCGCAGAACAATTTGGCTGGATTAAGCCGAGCGGGCCGCACTAGCAAAGGTGCGTGCGCGCTATGGGGTGGCGAGCGACAGCGATGCGATCCGATTAGCTTTATGGCTCCTTGCCGGCGCGAGGCGCGTTACCGTGGAAACCGGTGCAGCCATGGAAACGGATGATGAGAGGAACCGCGCCCGTGAGTGTTGAGGATGTGAGTGAGGTACTTTGCCTCCGCTTGCACAAAGCCTACAAGTACAAGCTCAAGCCGACGCCCGACCAAGAGCGCCAACTTGAGGAGATTGTGTGGCAGTGTCGCAGGCTCTACAACACCGCCCTGGAGCAGCGCATCACCCTCTGGAAGCAGCGGAGTATCTCCCTATCGCGTTATGAGCAAGAGGCCGAGCTGAAATACCTGCGCGCCGAGATGCCCGACTACGCAGCCATCCACAGCCATGTCTTGCAGGATGTGCTGGCGCGACTGGAGAAGACGTATCGTGCGTTCTTTCGACGGGTGCAGGCTGGACAGACGCCGGGGTTCCCACGTTTTCACGGGCCTAATCGCTTCAACTCGTTCACCTACAAGGAATTTGGCAACGGGGCGCGGTTCGATAATGGATTCCTCGTGTTATCCAAAATCGGACGCGTGGCAGTGCGGTGGAGCCGTCCGAATGGACCATGGGAGGGGACACCCAAGACCGTCACACTCGCGCGTGAGGCAGATGGCTGGTATGTCTGTATCTCGTGCGCAGATGTGTCCATGCAGCCACTCGCGTCAACTGGATGCGAGACAGGTATGGACTTGGGGTTGGAGTCATTTGCCACACTTGCCGATGGCACGATGATTCATAATCCGCGCTGCTATCGTCGTGCTGAGCGTCGTCTCAAAACGGCACAACGCAAAGTCTCGCGGCGCAAGAAAGGGAGCAATCGCCGCAAGAAAGCGGTGAAGTTGCTTGCTAGGGCGCATCAGCAGGTGAAGCGGCAACGGCAAGACTTTCACCACAAAGAGACGCTCAAGCTCGTGCGCCAGTCCGACACTATCTATCATGAGGACTTGCAGACGGCCAACATGGTCAAGAACCGCTCCCTCGCCAAGAGCATCAGTGATGCCGGATGGAGTCAGTTCTTGCGTATCCTCGCATGCAAAGCAGCATACGCTGGCAAACGAGTGGTAGCCGTGCCGCCTGCCTATACGAGCCAGATATGTTCTGGCTGTGGCGTCCTGGTCGCCAAAGGCTTATCCGTTCGCTGGCATGCCTGCCCAGACTGCGGCGCGAGTCTGCACCGCGACCACAACGCCGCTAGAAATATAGAGAGGGCCGGGCAGGCCCTTCGGGGAGAGGTGGCGTAGGCCGCCCCAGAGAACCGAGAATCCATCAGGCTTCGTCCCATGCGGAATGTCAAAGACGAGGTTCACATGATCGAGTCAGTCTACCTGCTTCACCGCGCTGATATTGAGACGCACATTATGCCAGATGGCACGTGCTTGCTCTTCGACGTTATCAGCAACGAGGGGCGTGCCCTCAATGCCGCCGGAGCGCTCACCTGGGACTACTGCGACGGTACACTCTCGGCTGGCGAGATCGCCGATGAGCTTGCGGCGCTTCTACCGAATGAGCCGCAGGTTCGCACCGATACGCTGGCGCTGCTGGCAGAGCTTGCGCAATCAGGCTATCTGGTCACGAGTGAGCATGCATTGACATCTGCTGCTCAGTAGCCTGCGCGGTCCGCACTTCGTCCATCCTGGTGCATCAGCCATTTGAGCCGGTGTTCGACAAAACGCAACGAGAATAGGTGGCAGGCGCATGGGTGTGTTTCTACTGACACAACATGGCTGAGGCTGCGGTAATGTCGAGCAGTTGCTCGATCAATTGGCAGCGCACTATGGCTTCACAGTCTATTCGCTTGACGCTGATTCTGCCGCAGGACGGCGCCTCCGGCAGGTGAGTGGCTTGCCAAAGTTGCCGGGCATCTATGTCGATCTGGAACTGGTTGCCTGGGGGCAGCCAGAGCCGGAGATGTTACGCCAGGCAGTTATACGCCACCTCCGGCTGTCGGCGAGAGACACATGATTGCCGTATAACGGTGTAGTCGACCGTACCACATAAACGGTTGCGTGCCTGGAGTCGCCTATCCCCCACTGCTATTGCCATGCCTGTGCGCGTCAAGGACATAGTGAGCACGGCGCTAGTGGAAAACTGGCTCTTGTCCAAAAGAGGTGCCACAGCCACGCGGCGGTCTCCGCTACACTTGGCCATGCCCAGACGAGCACTACAGCCAACATCTATGCTCACGCCTTGCTGAGTGGGCGCAAGCAGGTCGCAGCGGCGATGGATCGGCTGCTCTTTGCGTAACCTGTAACCAAAAAGGTTGCAGTAAAGGTTGCAAACATAGCCAAAGGGCTTCGGAGAATATCTCCGAAGCCCTTTGAATTCTGGAGCCAGCGGTGGGATTTGAACCCACGGCCTGCTGTTTACGAAATAATGGCAAGGAATCCGTCGGCGTTCGCCTTTGTCCGCTAATGCCCAATTTAACAGGGTTTTCGCGAATGGCTTGTCCGCTGAATTGTGTCTAGATGCGCTACAATTTGCCCCTTTGGCTGTCAAATTGGCTGTCAATTCGGCCGGTTCCGAGTGCCCTAGTTATGTGCATTTGAGGCACATCATGCGAGTGGGCGTAAGTGCATCTACATTCGCTAACGGCACCGTGAGGATTCAAACACGGGTGCTCGATTTAGAAGACCGCCCCACCCATAATTCCGGGTCTCTTGCAGTATTGTCGTTCACGCAAAGTCGCTTGGAATCGAATCTTGTGTCGGGTGCTCATCTCATACTGTCTTGAGCCGGTTGCACGTTCTGCTGTCAAAACTGCTGTCAAGCCTGCGCCCTAATAGATACTTTGCGGATACGGAGAAAGGCATATACTTGCCTAGTTTTGGGTACGCGACTCGTGGTAGACCCTTGTTGACCCCTGACCTGACAAGACGCTTCACATCACCAGTACACCGCAGTCGGCAAACACAGGTATTAAGGTTGACTGCTACCAGAGAATGTGCTATTGTTCCGCCAACCATTTGTACCTTGTTGAGCTTTGTTGCGCGCTTAATGTGCGCAATCGTGTATGGGCGCAATTCAGCCCAATTCAACCACTCGAAAATGACAGATACATAGTCACCCTACAATACCGAGAAGTGTCAATTCTCGCACCGCCATAGGATCAGGTCGATGTTGCGCAGACGATCTCCGTTATTAACATCAACGTTGGTGGCAATGTCTAAGGGAACTCTTGCTCTGTTGCCTGTGCTAGTCTTCGGATATGCTGTTGTATTGTGCGCGAATGGTCTGACTATAGCAACGCAGCCAAACGGTGCCCATGGACTGGATATTTTCGATTTTCTCGCCATCAGAAGCATACTGAGATTCTTCAATGACCACGCATTCGTCGCCGTGGTTACCGCTATTACCGTGCTTGTTTTCTATTTTCTGTTGGTGCAGTCCTATTTAGAGGAGCCAGAATATCCTCTTACTCCTCAACGCGCCCTCCCTCCTCTTACTCCTCAACGCGCCCTCCCTCCTCCTACTTCGTTGCCTCGAGTGAATCGGACACCGATGCTTGCTCAAGATGAGACTCGCGCTATTGCGCGCCCACTTGTGCAGCGAACTCCCAAGCCGTCCTTATATGAAACACCCACGACGGCGAAGCAAAACCAGACTCCCCCACCGGTCTTGGTCACCAAGACCTTAACATCGCTAGCATGGTCAAATTCTAGGTTCTGTTGACATTTCAGCGTAACCAGATGAGGGCACAGACAAAGTGGACGAAGCCCAGGTAGGAGCGATCCCGCTTGTCGAAGCGGGAGAAAATCCGACGGAAGTGCTTGAGCTTGTTGAT
>Ga0207661_10000902_pt1 | contig 19458 bp, 11 predicted proteins | sample KBSC713LmetaG_FD_184337 | JGI IMG/M metagenome (GOLD analysis project Ga0207661, IMG submission 184337) | Corn rhizosphere microbial communities from Kellogg Biological Station, Michigan, USA - KBS C7.1-3L metaG (SPAdes) (version 2) | ecosystem: Host-associated > Plants > Roots > Rhizosphere ...
TAATTTATCGCTTCAGGCCAAAATGATGGCAGATTTCAATCTCACCATTTCTGATCTTCCGGGCGAGGAAGACCTCGATATTGCAGCCTATTTCAATGACATTGAGAAGCATATTGCCCACCTGGAAAACTGGACGGTTGACCATAACCGTATTGAGCTGGGGTTCTTCTCTTTCGGGAAATTCATGATTTACCATGACCTCGACAGTGACGAGTGGCCGGAGCATAAAAAGCCTTTTGACCATCCCATTCTTCAGTCTCTTTTCGGAAACGGGTTTACCGAACCACAGCCTTCCATAGGAGAAGAACATCAGCTGGATGAAGAAACGGAGGCGGATCAGCTCTTACAGGTAGTAGATGCAGACAGCTCACAGGTGATTGCCATGCTCGCGGTGCATGAAGGGCGGAATATGGTGATCCAGGGACCTCCGGGTACCGGGAAATCACAAACCATTACCAATCTGATCGCCAATGCAGTAGGCAATGGTAAAAAGGTCCTTTTTGTCGCTGAAAAAATGGCGGCCCTTGAAGTGGTGAAGCGAAGACTGGACAGCATAGGGCTGGGAGAAGCCTGCCTGGAACTCCACAGCAACAAAGCAAACAAACGAGAGCTCCATGCAGAATTAAAACGGATCCTTGAATTGGGCAAGCCTACCGTAGCCCATCTTGAAGATGAAATCCGGCTATTGGAACCTATTGTCCATGAGCTGAATGCCTATACTGCTGAAATTAACCGTCCGGTTGAAAAAAGCGGTTTGTCAGTGCATGACCTTATAGGGAACATGCTGAAAATAAATACTGAAAATCCAGGCTATAAATTTCCAAAGGTTTCCATCCCTGACCTGTCAACATTCGACTCCGCACGGGTGCAGGACATTGAGCAGGCTGCAGAGCAGGTCCAGGCCAGGCTTACCAAGATCGGTCCGCCTGAGAAATTGCTTTTTTACGGCAGCCGTTTAATCATTTTCCTTCCCAAAGATGAAGAATTGGCGGCGGAGCTCCTGTCAGAATCTGTTCTTACTACAGAAAACCTTATCCATTCCTTAAAGACACTCAGTGAATACATGGATTTTCCGGAGCCTATTGACGGAACGGAAATCAAAAAGCTTCTGAATACCGCAGAATGGGCAGCGAAAAATCCGGGAACCGCCTCAATGCCGGTAGCAGATCCGGCATGGCTGAATAATCAGAATGATATTGCAGACCTGTTGGAAACCATCAGCAAATTAGCCCGGATCCACAGCACTTATGACCCTGTATTTATTCCGGAAGCCTGGTCACAGGATGTACTGGACATCAGGCAGAACATCATGGAACATGGGAAGAAATGGTATAAATTCATTATCGGGGACTATAAAAAGAGCGTCAAAAAACTGGCCTCTTTTTTACAGGGCGCAATGCCGGACGATGCAGAGAAAAAGCTGGATCTGGTCAATGCTTTAATGGAAGGAAAGAGATTGTCCTCTGCCTTGCTTGCCTATGATACATTGGGAAGAAGGCTCTTCGGACAGAACTGGAACGGGCATAAATCCGATCCGGAAAATTTAGAGGAAAAAGCAGCTTATATACAGGATATCCATACCCATCTAAGGCAGGGAGATATCGATCCGGCAATTTTCGAACTGCTGGAAAAGAATAAAAATACAGAGACGATGAGGTCCTTAGCTGTTGATGCAGGCAGCCTGTTCGATGAACAGCAGAAAATGTTCCGGTCATTGTTCAGGCATTTGGATTTTGACGGAAACGGGATTGATCAATTCAGACTGTCTGCGCAGGTTACCGTACTGAGTCAATGGAAAGAGCAGCTGCCTGAAATCCATAAGATCGTATCATGGAACGTGCTGAAAGAAGAAGTTGAAAAGCAAGGTACCGGATTTCTGATCAAAGCTGCTGAAGGCTGGGGTGATGCAGGAACCCATCTGAAGACCGCATTCCGGAAAACATGGTATGAGCACCTTTTGGAACAGGCTATGCTGAACAGTCCGGAACTGAGGAAATTCGAACGGTCTACCCATGAGGAAACCATTGCTAGGTTCAGGAGGATTGATGTGCTTAAACAATACTACAACAGGGCTAAGGTGGCTTTAAAACATTGGGAAGGCGTTCCGAAACAGGACGGCGGCGGGCAGGTCAACATCCTGAAAAGCGAGTTCAATAGAAAAGCGCGCCACATGCCGATACGCAGACTCATGCAGGAAGCAGGACTGGCGATCCAGGCCATAAAGCCGGTGATCATGATGAGCCCGATGTCGATTGCTAATTTCCTGCCTCCGGACAGCATCGATTTTGACCTGGTGATCTTTGATGAAGCCAGCCAGGTAAGGCCTGTTGATGCGCTGGGTGCTATTGCCAGGGGGAAACAGATCGTGGTCGTGGGAGATACCCGGCAGATGCCGCCCACCAGTTTCTTTGATAAGCTGAATACGGATACGGAAGACGAAGAGAATGTAACGGCAGATATGCAGAGCATCCTCGGCATGTGTGATGCGCAGGGTGCTCCTCAGCGTATGTTGCGGTGGCATTACCGAAGCAGGCACGAATCCCTCATCAGCCTTTCCAATCAGGAGTTTTATGAAAACAGGCTGATCATTTTCCCGAGCCCGGGATCAAAAAACAGGCTTGGCTTGGCTTTTAACCATTTGCCGGATACGTATTATGATAAAGGAAAAACACGGACCAATCCTAAGGAAGCTGAAAAAGTGGCCGATGCTGTGATTCAGCATGCCCTTACCAATCCTAAGCTGAGTCTCGGGGTCGTGGCATTCAGTACATCCCAGATGCAGGCCATACAGAATGCCATAGAGATTCGGAGGAGGAAAAATCCTGAGGTGGAAAGCTATTTCAGTAGTCATGCAGACGAACCTTTCTTTGTTAAAAACCTTGAAAATGTGCAGGGTGATGAAAGGGATGTTATCTTCATCAGTATTGGTTACGGAAGGACCGAAGACGGAAAAGTGCCGATGAGCTTTGGCCCTCTGAATAATGAAGGAGGGGAACGCAGGCTGAACGTATTGATTACCCGGGCCAAAAGCCGCTGTGAGGTATTCACCAATATCACGGCAGCAGATATGGTGATCGGCCCGAATGCCAAATTCGGGATCAGGGCGTTGAAGAACTTCCTTTATTTCGCGGAGAATGGCAAGTTCGAAAGCCATAAGGATGAGCAGCCGTACCAGCCTCAGCCTTTTGAGAACATTGTTGCGGAAACGTTACGCAAAGAAGGATACATCGTCCGTGAAAAAGTGGGTTCTGAAGGGTTTTACATAGACCTGGCGATAGCAGATCCGGACCATCCGGGCAGATACCTGCTGGGCATCAGCTGCGACGGCAGGTCCTATCAGAATGCCCAGTCGGCCCGTGACCGTGACCGGTTGAGAAATGCTGTGCTGGAAGGTATGGGGTGGAATATCCTGTCGGTATGGAGCCTGGACTGGTTCAGGAACCCGGCAGGAGAATTAAAGCTGATTAAAGACGCTGTTGAAAAGGCGAAAACGCAGGCGGAACACAATGACAGCATGGAAGAAGAACTGATGGCGGAACTTAAAAACCTGGTGCGTGAAGAGCCTGTGGAAGAAAATCCTGAAACTTTTCCCTTCTATGAGCTGGCTGTGCTGCCGGCGGAAATTGCAGGTCAGGAGCTCCACCTGTATCCTGTAGGAAAACTCAGCAGCTGGATCTGTGAAGTGGTAAAAGCAGAAAGTCCCGTTCATTTTGAAGAGGTGGCCAGGAGGATCACGGAAGCTAACGGGATTTCAAAGATAGGAAGCCGTATCCGTTCTTCTTTAGCCGGTGCGGCGGATTATGCCGTTGAACATGGAGCATTGCTCAGGAAAGGGGATTTTTTATGGGATCCGGAAAAAGAGCCTGTCATCCGGAACAGGAGCATGCTTCCGTCCGGTTCGCGCAAAATAGCATTGGTTTCACCCGAGGAAATCAGCCTGGCCATTACAAAAGTCGTTTCGGATTCTGTGGCCATACAGCCGGATAATCTCGTTCCGCTGGTCGTGAAGATGCTCGGCTTTTCAAGGGTTACGGAAGACATAAAAAAGGTTGTCCTTGAAACGGTGGAATACAGCAAAGAGCATAATGCCATCTATCAGGAAGGTCAGTTTCTGAAAGCCAGGGAAAATACTGATTAAGTGATACATTTCGCGGTAAAATCAGTTTGCAGTCCTGTCAGGTGACAGGCATACAATACAGACTGTCCTTTTGGGCAGTCTTTTTCGATTTTAAAATCTTATCTGAGACACAAAAATATGTATATTTACTAATGTGGTATCAAGATTGATGATTCATGGTCATCAAAACAGAATCACAAAAGGCAGCAGCTGATAAAATTCCGTAAACATGAAAGCCGGTATCCTGGAGCATAATTCCGTACAGAATATAGAGATTGTCAAAGTGAAAGACAGCCTGGGCTTTCCGTGTACCGATGATATTTCTGTGGAGGAACCTCTGGAAATCAGGATTTCCTATGACGCTGAGCTTCAGAAAATCACCAGGAATATCTCCGTTACCATGCGGACACCGGGACATGATGCTGAATTGGCGGTGGGATTTCTTTTTACCGAAGGCATTATTGCAGGCCGGGAAAACGTAAAAGACGTATACCATTCCCCGGCTGTCTGTTCCAGGACCGGCGAGAATACGGTTGTTGTTGAGCTTGCAGAAGGCTATACACCCAAACTCATGAATACAGACCGTAATTTCTATACCACATCCAGCTGCGGAGTATGCGGAAAGGGATCTATAGAATCCATCAGGACCGTGAGTACATTTCGGGATCTGGAAAAGAAACCGCAGAGAATAGCGTTGGAAATGCTTTATCAGCTGTCTGAAAAACTCCGGACATTCCAGAATAATTTCAGTGCAACCGGCGGCATCCATGCTTCGGGACTGTTTGATGTAAACGGGAATCTTTTGGCTTTGCGCGAGGATGTCGGACGGCACAATGCCTTGGATAAACTGATCGGAAATGCATTGATGGCGGGACAATTGCCGCTCACAGACCGGATCCTGCTGCTCAGCGGAAGGGCGAGTTTTGAACTGATCCAGAAAGCAGCCATGGCAGGCATCCCTGTGGTGGCGGCGATAGGGGCGCCTTCAAGCCTGGCCGTAGACCTTGCGAAAGAATTTGATATGACCCTGATCGGCTTTCTCCGGGACAACCGGTTCAATATCTACCATGAAAGCAGCCATATAAAAATAGAGATGGATAGAAAGGATTAAACGAACAAGCGGCTAAATCTGCCATCCGGTATGATGAAGCATCTGAATGATACTTTGCAGTACAATAAAAAAACACATCATAATTGATCCATTACAATCTGAGGATTTACACAATGAAAATAAGAATTAAAGACAATAGCTTAAGATTCCGCCTCACACAGTCGGAGGTAACGGAACTGAGTAAGAACGGAATGGTTTCCGGCTATACGGAATTTCCGGGCAGCACATTGGTATATGCGATTGAAAGAACGGAAGATGAAATTATTTCAGCCGATTTCACAGACAGCAGGATAGTCCTCAAAATGCCAGCCGCTATGGTCGGGGAATGGGTTGCCACGGATAAGGTAGGATTCAACGGGCAGTCCGGAAAGATCAGCCTGCTGGTGGAAAAGGATTTTGTGTGCCTGGACAATACCCTGGAAGACCAGAGCGACAACTACCCGAATCCGAATGCCAAATGCTAAATACAACATCTTCAAAATCACAGCCGTATGGAAAATAACGGATTGAATAAAAAAACAGATCATCCCTCCAGCCAGTCGCCATCCGCAGAATCACCGTATAAACTGCTGGGCCTGAAGCTGGAATCCCCTAAGAAATGGGCGGCAGGTGTCCCGGCAGTCATGCATTCGCTGGAGCAGCTGGTACGCGATGCTTCCGTACTCCGCGGTGGCAGGGCATTGTTCAGCATGAACCAGTTTGACGGTTTCGACTGTCCAAGCTGTGCATGGCCGGATCCTGATCACGACCGTTCAAAGATCGCGGAATACTGCGAGAACGGAGCGAAAGCGCTTGCTGAAGAAGCCACCTCCAAAACCATCGGGGCCGAATTTTTCAGTGAACATTCAGTCTATGACCTGGCAAAAATGACGGATTATCAGATCAGCCAGTTGGGAAGGATCTCGGAACCCATGTACCTTCCGAAAGGAGGCACCCATTATCAGCCGGTCAGCTGGGATGATGCCTTCACTAAAATTGCAGAAAAACTAAACGGCCTGGATTCTCCGGACGAAGCCATATTTTATACCTCCGGGAGGACCAGCAACGAAGCGACCTGGGTGTACCAGCTGTTCGGGCGGGAATTCGGGACCAATAATTTCCCCGACTGTTCCAATATGTGCCATGAAACCTCCGGGTATGCACTCACCAGAAGCATCGGATTCGGAAAAGGTTCCGTAAAGCTCGAAGATTTTTATGAATCCGATCTCATCATCATCATAGGACAGAATCCGGGAACCAATTCCCCAAGGATGCTTTCAGCCCTTACCAAAGGGAAAAAGAACGGTGCCAAAATTATGGCCATTAACCCGCTTCCGGAAGCCGGACTGATGGGTTTCAAGGATCCGCAGAAACCGCTTGCGGCGATCACCAAGCCTTTTGAGCTTTCAGACTTGTATCTGCCTGTGAAAATCAACGGCGATATGGCTTTGTTGAAGGCTTTACAGATTCTGGTGCTGGAAGAGGAAGAGAACAATCCGGGAAAAGTCATCGACCATAATTTCGTCAGAGATAAAACAGCCGGATTTGATGCGTTAGTGGAAGAGCTCAAACGCTACGACCTTAACTTCCTCGCTGCTGAGTGCGGCATTCCGGTTGAAAAACTCAGGGAAGCAGCACAGATGATCGCGGCCAGGAAACGGATCATCATCTGCTGGGGAATGGGCATTACCCAGCAGCACAACGGGGTAGACATGATCTATAATATCGTCAACCTGCTTCTGATGAAAGGAAGCATCGGAATCAAAGGCGGAGGAGTCTGCCCGGTCCGCGGGCACAGCAATGTCCAGGGCAACAGGACGCTGCTGGTGAATCACAAGCCTACGGAAGAACAGCTGGATACCCTGGAAAAATTCTATGGATTTAAAGTGCCGCGCCAGGACGGCTATGATGTGGTGAAAGCCATTAAAGCCATGCATGAAGGAACAGTGAAATTCATGTTCTGCATGGGCGGTAACCTCCTGTCGGCAGCACCGGATACTACGTATACCGCTGAAGCCATGCGCAAGCTGGAAATGTCGGTGATGGTCTCTATCAAACTCAACCGCGGCCACCTGATCCACGGCAAAGAAGCGCTGATCTTGCCGGTTATTTCCAGAAGTGAGAAAGATATCGTTAACGGAAAACTCCAGCATATCAGCACCGAGAATTCCATGGGCGTAGTGGAATGGTCACGAGGGGTCCTGGAACCCGTTTCAGAACACCTGATCAATGAGACCCACGTCGCATGCCGGATGGCAAAAGCCGTATTGGGCGAACGTTCCGTCATCGACTGGGACCGGTTCATCAACAGCTATGACGCCATCCGCGATGATGTTGCCCAATGCATCCCCGGATTTGAACATTATAATGAAAGGGTCGTGCAGAAAGGAGGCTTTTACCTGCCCAACAATCCGCGGGACGGGAAATTCAGCAGTGAACATTTCCCCGGAAAGGCTACGTTCAACATCACTCCGGTTCCGGACAACTCTCTCGCAGATGACGAATACCTGATGGCCACCACCCGTACCCACGACCAGTTCAATACCGTCGTTTATGGCCTTGATGACCGCTACCGCGGAATTTTCAACGAACGGAGGATCGTGATGATGAATGAACTGGATATCGAAAAGGCCGGATTAAAAGAGGGCGACAAAGTAGACCTCTTCAATTATGATGACGGCATAGAACGGATCGCCCCACTGTTCATTGTAGTCAAATATCAGATTCCCCAGAAAAGTACCATGACCTATTTCCCTGAAACCAATGTTTTGGTTTCCATCAATAATGTCGTTGACGGGGCCAATATGCCGGCATCCAAATACGTACGCATCAAAATCCGGAAACACAATCCTGAACACTATCAGCAAATGGATGAGGACATTGTAGCGGCTACGGGAACGAATACGGCTGAGTAGAGTGGGAGAGTGGAGCGTTTGAGAGTTGTAGGGTGAGAGCGTTTGAATGTGGGAGTGTTCTAGGGAGGAAGTTAGAGAATTAGAGTGTGTCGGAGTGAAACCATAACAGTCATAAAAGCTTTTTGACACATGAGAATTTTAAGATAATAGCTTTGAAAACATTAAGAACACATGAGTTTTTAAAAACCTACGGTTTTTATGGTGAGTGAAATCGAACATTTTTATAATTTGATTTCATGATGAATACAAGAATTACAACCATTCCTAAAAGTAAAACTGACCTAGGAGTCTGGAGCGTTAAGACCGGAAGGCTTATAAACGTTAAGAAAATTCTATTGCCCGAAGCGTGGGACCAAATTTGAATCGAAGCAACCCTTTTACTACCACGCAAGTTTAGAATTTTTAGTGCATAAGACTTTCGGTTAGCGGAAGAATCCAGTCTTGATCTTTTGGTTCGTTTTGCATCAAGGCAAACCCGCAGGGTTCGCTGATTCAGATAAAAGAATAAACAAGAAACAAGCAAAATGAACGAGTTAGGAAGAAGCAAAATGAACGAATTAAAAAAATGTGATTTTATATAACCACAACAGTCACAAAAGCTTTTTGACACTTAAGAATCTTAAGAAGCTAGCTTTGAAAACAGGAGAGCACATTAGTTTTTAAAAACCTACGGTTTTTAAGTGCGTAAAAAAATCTGCTTAATCTGCTGATCTGCGAGATGATTTTAAACCACAACAGTCACAATAGTTTTTTGACACATGAGAATCTTAAGAAGCCAGCTTTGAAAACAGGAAGAACACATGAGTTTTTAAAAACCTACAGTTTTTATATACATCTCAAATCTCGGTTCGAACCTGTGCGACCTGCCGGCACTGACAGGAGACTGTGGAATATCCTTAACACAATAAACGATAGATAACCGTAATCCAATTAATATGAAAGGTAATTTTGAAGATAATATGTTCTTTCTTTTTCCACAAAAAGCGGTAAAAATAGATTCATGATGATTTGTGAATAATATCGGACGGCCTCGCTCTTCTCAAATTCATTAATCACTCTATTATAAGAAATATAATTGTCAGCAATGATAAAAATTTGTGCAATTACACTTTCAAGAAGTTCTAAAGGCAGGTTCTCACGGAATATTTTCATGTGCTGAAATTCACGTATAATCTCTTCAAACTGTTTCTTTCTTTTACTGTATACCTCCAAAAATTTACTTTTAAGCTCCGGTACATCCCTGAAAACATCATTGAAATTAATAAAGATGAATCTGTAATCAAAAAAAAGTTCAAGCACAGAGCGTAAATAATGCTGAAGGTTTGGAATGCTGATTCCTGAGTCACTTTTAAAGCTATTCATCAGAAACTCGGTTTTACAAATCAAATCAGTTAACAGTACGCTGACAATTTCTTCGGAATGTTTAAAATGATAATGCAGATTGCCGGGACTTATTTCGAGCTCTTGGGCTATATGCCGGGTGGTAACTACAGTATATCCCCTGTCGTTAAAAAGCATCAATGCCTTCTGTATGATTTTGTCCTTTGTATTCATATAGATACAAATATAATGATAAAAATCATTTAGAACAATTGTTCTAATTTTGTAGCTTTGTAAAAATATCTCTGATGAATCCATATAATTTTGATTACGAAAAAGCCCAAAAAGAAGAAAACGAAAGCAAACCTAAAAAATCTGCAGGTGAAGTTATTCTAACAGTCTTACAGGTTTTGCTTAGTATAATAATGGCAATAGTACATGCATGATTGATAGCGTCAAAATATCAAAGTACTACTTTGTAGGGCTATTGGTTTGGATCATAGTGCTGTTATGCAGGAAAAACGGTATTATCATCCCCTGTATCAACAGTCATTGTACTGATTTATATAGTGTACCGATGTTTTGCTACACCATTAAAATCTTTGTCAATATGTATATAAACAATACCTGGAATCCATCATTACGTTTTATATTATCTTCTGCACTGTACCTTACCCTAACTTTTGAAGTTATCAGTCCGAAGATTTCAAATATTTATACTGCTGATATAATAGATGCGATGTGCTACTTTATAGGCGGCATTATGTACTATGCTATACTTAAGCTGTCTGTAAAGAGGGACTAACTTGCCGCGAAGTTCAGTAACCACAAAAGTTTTTTACACTTAAGAATTTTAAGAAGCCAGCTTTGAAAACAGGAAGGACACATCAGTTTTTAAAAACCTACAGTTTTTATGTGTATGTAAATCTTTTAAGCTTACGGAAATACCAGCTGCAAAATTCCCCTCCCTTGGAGGGGTATCGAAAATTCAAAGAATTTTTGACGGGGTGGTTAATAAAAATCTCTGATTTAACATCTGTTACTATAAGCCATTAAACCTGTGAAAAAAAATCAGATCAGCTAATCGCTAAATATCCTGCATTCCATCCGTATTTCCCCTCCTCAGCATTTCCCTGATCTGATCAGCCTCTTCGGGCGTATTGACATTCACTAATGTATCGGGATATTCCGGTTTCAGGATTGAAATGCGGTGCTGCATCAGAAACTTTCTGGGTGAAGCTGGTCCGGAATGAACAAAATCCAGCAGCAGCGGATAGCTTCCTGGTTCCCAGATGGTCACCAGAGGCTCCGGTAAACCATCAACGGGACTTTCATACGTCGTGGCTATGCTGGCTGGATTCCTGGACCTGACCAGGGAATCCAGTGCCTTTTCATCCAGCAAAGGCATATCACTGGCTACTACGAGCCAGGCGACATCTTTCTGAACGTTGAAGGCGGACAGGATGCCGCCAAGCGGGCCCATATCCGGGAAAATATCAGGCAATGCACCGTAGGCAGGATCAATGTCTTCCTTCTGATCCGGACGACACGAAATATAGACGTCGTGACACAACGCAGCCAAAAGGTCCGCAACCCTGTAACGCTGCTCCTTTCCATGCCAGTTCATGGTATCTTTGGGGATGCCCATGCGGCTGCTTTTTCCGCCGGCCAGGACAAGGCCATTCAGTGCTGTTGGAGCCGGAAGGTTATTGGGGATCATTCCACAGGGCTTCTCTTGTTGTTTTTCTTATCATGCATATCCTTTGCCATTATGTTTCAGCCGGTAGCGTTACAACGGACCTGTTACCCATTATGGAATGTTCTGCCGGCAATCCCATCAAATATACATTATTATCCTGATTTCTAATGGCTGTGTGATAGGATGTTAGCCGGATATCAATATGCTGCTGCCTAGATTGAGAAAACTGCGTCGCCGGATGCGTCGTATATATAAGTAAGCAGCCATAGCATCAGGTATCACGATCATCTCTTTTTCAGGCTGTTTCAGAAATCAACTGTTCAATTTTTAATCCTCATCTTATGGCACTATTCATTTTCATCATCATACACTGGTATGCGTCGTTATTTTTTCAGTCGGTTTTTCATCACCGGTATGCGGCCCATAATCTGTTTACCATGTCGAAATTCTGGGAGCGGGTATTTTACCTGGGCTGCTTCATTACCCAGGGTTCATCCTACATCAGCGCTTACACGTACGGCCTGATGCACCGCCTGCACCATGCGCATACCGATCAGCCGGAAGATCCCCATTCGCCTCACAACGATCCTAATCCCTTCCTTATGATGTGGACCACCCGGACCAATTATTTCCACCTCTACATAGGCAAAACCGATGCACCTGAAAAGTACAAAAAGAACCTGCCGGATTGGGAGCGCTTTGACCGGTTTGCCCACAACTATATCACCCGAATCCTTTGGATCGGTGTGTATGTAGGAATCTACGCTTTGCTGACAACCGCCTGGTGGCAATGGCTGTTCCTGCCGGCCACCATCATCATGGGATCTTTACAGGGAATGGCTGTCAACTGGTGGGCCCACAAATTCGGGTACGAGAACTACACGATGTCCAATACCTCTAAAAACATCCTTCCGGTAGACTTCCTGTTCTGGGGGGAAGCCTATCACAACAACCACCATAAGCATCCTCAAAGACCCAACAATGCCTCCCGCTGGTTTGAATGGGATATGGGATTCCAGACCATGCGGGTGCTTGACAAGCTGGGAATCATCAGGATTAAAGCATAATTCAACCCCATTGATGCTGCATCAGATGGTAAGCGATCAGTTCAGCTGGTACTTGAGTTCAGATAGTCAACCACAAGAAAAAACTCCCCTCCCTCGGAGGGTGGCGAAAATTCAAAGAATTTTTGATGGGGTGGTTTTAATAACGATTAAAGTGGTATGATCCAATCTGAAATTAAGGTTATTTTAAAATATAAACCACAACAGTTATAAAAGTTTTTGACACATGAGAATGTTAAGAAGCCAGCCTTGAAAACAGAAGAACACATGAGTTTTTAAAAACCTACGGTTTTTTAAATGCGTGAAAAATCTATGTTATCTGCTGATCTGCGAGAGAATAATACCACAACAGTCACAAAAGTTTTTGACACATAAGAATTTTAAGAAGCCAGCTTTGAAAACAGAAGAACACATAAGTTTTTAAAAATCTACGATTTTTAAATGTGTGAAAAAAATCTGCTTGATTTACTGATCTGCGAAAGGATTAAACCACAACAGTCACAAAAGTTTTTGACACATAAGAATCTTAAGAATCAAGCTTTGAAAACAGAAGAACACATAAGTTTTTAAAAATCGAAGATTTTTTAAAATGCTTGGAAAGAGTTCATCTGCAAAAGCTAAATAACCTGTCAAAACCCAATTTTTAAAGATTTTTTAATCTTTCCATTTTGGCCGGGAGGCTGAAGTTCATTACATTTGTACTGCAATGAAAGGGAGATTTTATCAATATCTATACAGCTTGCTGTTTGCCGGTTTAACCGTTCTCGGTTTTTATTACGGGCAGCTGCAGCAGTATATTTCCGCTGATAATGATTCTGTTTTCGAGCTGGGTGCTGAGACGCTGAATACGCAGGACAGGCATGCTGCAAAATCAGTCATGTTCCTCAATGAGCATGAAACAGACGGTGCCCTGACCATTGAACACCCGCGCTTCACTAAAATCCGCGCCAACCTTTCCGAAAACGATACTGAAAACGATGACACCGTAGAGACCGGGGCTTCCTCAGGACTGATGATGCTGTTCAGGGATGGCTTCTGGCACCTGATTTCGGATTTCGTCACAACGTTTCACGACCAGAAAATTGCTGTTTCACTGGCTCATTCCGAGCTGCTAAAGCCTCTTTGTGATGATCTGTACATCCAGTACAGGGTCATCCGATTGTGATTCCATACTGCTTTTCAAGAACAATCTAACGGCTTTCGCATCCCGCTGAGAGCCTGACATCCTATTTTCAAATTTTCAAATTATTATTTAAATGTATTAAGATCATGGTCAAGAAAAGTCTCATGTATGTAAACCTGTGCCTGATATTCTGGTGCGTAAGCTGTCAGTCTGAAAAGAAAGAAAAAGCCGAGGCGGCGACGTTCAACGTGACGAGCCCTCTGGTAAAAGACACGCTGATTGATAAAGAATATGTGGCGCAGATCCGCTCCATCAACCATATTGAGCTCCGCGCACAGGAGAAGGGGTACATCCAGTCGATTTATGTAGACGAAGGGCAGCCGGTGAAAAAAGGGCAGCTGCTGTTCAAGATTATGCCGAACCTGTATGAATCGGATGTAAACCGGGCTAAGGCGGAAGCCAAATATGCCGAAATCGAATACCAGAATACCAAAAACCTTTCCGACAAAAATATTGTGGCGCCGCAGGAAATGGCGATGGCCAAAGCAAGGTATGATAAAGCCAGGGCCGAGCTGGCTTCTACCGATACCCACCTGAAATTCACTGAAATCCGCGCTCCTTTTTCCGGGATTGTAGGAAAACTGCATGTACGGAAGGGCAGCCTGGTGGATGATGGCGAGCAGATCACCGAATTATCGGACAACAGCAAAATGTGGGTGTATTTCAATGTTCCGGAGGCCGAGTACCTGGACCAGATGGAGGACCATAAAAACGAGCCGCTCCATGTGCGCCTGAAAATGGCCAACGGAAAAGAATTCAGCCAGCAGGGTGTGGTAGAAACCATAGAATCCGATTTCGATAATGAAACCGGGAACATTGCCTACCGGGCTACTTTCCTGAATCCGAACGGACTCCTCAGATACGGGGAAACCGGGAATATCCTCATCACTGCTCCGTATCCCCATGCGGTCATGATCCCTCAGAAAGCGACTTTTGAGGAGCTGGAGAAAAAATATGTGTATGTGATCACCAAAGACAACAAGGTGAAAGCCCGCGAAATTAAAGTGGCTGCCGAGCTGCCGCATATTTACGTGGTGGCTTCGGGACTGGGGAAAGACGACAGGATTCTGCTGGACGGGCTGAGGCTGGTGCAGGAGAACCAGAAGATCAGTTCCAGGTATCAGAAACCGGAAAAAGTAATGTCGAACCTGGATCTGTATGCCGAGTAACCCAAAAGCAGCATTATGTTTAAGAAAGTAATACACAGGCCGGTTTTCGCCATTGTGATATCGGTCGTTATCTTATTTATCGGGGGACTGGCGATCAAGCAGCTGCCTACCGAGCAGTTTCCTAAAATTGCGCCTACTACGGTAGCGGTTTCCATTGCCTATCCGGGAGCGAGTGCAGATGTACTGGTGAAATCATCACTGATTACCATAGAAAATGCCATCAACGGGGTTCAGGGGATGCGGTACATCACTACGGATGCAACCAGTGCCGGGGAAGCTACCGTAAACGTGGTCTTTGATCCGGGCACCAATCCCAATGAGGCGGTGGTGCTTGTAAAAACCAGGGTGGACCAGGTAATGCCGCTCCTGCCGGAACTTGTGCAGAAAGAAGGGGTAGTGGTGAACCCGATCCAGCCGAGTATGCTGATGTACGTCAACCTGTACAGCACCGGCAAGGATATGGACGAAAAATTCCTGTACAACTATGCTACGGTTAATATCATCCCGGAAATCAACAGGATCCATGGGATTGCCAAATCCCAGATCCTGGGGAGCCGAAGATATGCGATGAGGATCTGGCTGAATCCCGATAGGATGCGTGCCTATGATCTTTCGGTGGATGAGGTGATGAAAGCCATCGGGGAGCAGAGCATCATCGGGCGTCCGGGAAGGATCGGGCAGAGTTCGGGGATTGCGGCGCAGTCGCTGGAATATGTGCTGACCTACAAAGGCCAGTACAACACCCCGGAAGAATATGAGAACATCATCGTGCGTTCCAATTCCGAAGGAGAGAATATCAAGCTGAAAGATGTAGCGAAAGTGGAGCTGGGCAGTGAGTTCTTTGATATTTATTCCAACCTCGACGGACATCCTTCCGCTTCCATCGTATTGAAGCAGAACTACGGAAGCAATGCCAATGATGTGATCAAAGATGTGAAGGCCAAGCTGGAGGAGATGAAAGGAAACTTCCCTCCGGGAGTCGATTATAAAATCAGTTATGACGTTTCGCAGTTCCTGGATGCTTCGGTGGAGCAGGTGATGCATACGCTGAGGGATGCCTTCATCCTCGTAGCGATCGTGGTATTCATCTTCCTGGGCGACTGGCGTTCAACGCTGATCCCGATTATCGCCGTGCCGGTTTCCCTGATCGGGACCTTCTTTGTGATCCAGCTGTTCGGGTTGTCCATCAACCTTGTGACGCTTTTTGCATTAGTACTCGCGATCGGGATCGTGGTGGATAACGCCATTGTGGTGATCGAAGCTGTTCATGCGAAAATGGAAGAGAGCAACATATCTCCATACAAGGCCGTAAAAGAAGTGATGGGCGAAATTGCCGGAGCGATCATTGCCATTACGGCGGTGATGGTGGCCGTATTCATTCCGATCTCCTTCATGACCGGACCGGTGGGAACATTTTACCGTCAGTTTTCCATTACCATGGCCAGTTCCATCGTGATCTCTGCGGTTGTGGCGCTTACTTTGACGCCGGTTCTGGCAGCCATGCTGTTGAAAAACAACCACGGTAAACCTAAAAAATCCAACCTGTTCACCAGATCACTGGATTCCTTCAACCGCGGGTTTGATAAGATCACCGGAAAATATGCTGCCTTTTTAAGAAAGATCGTCAGCCGCAAGGTGGTGACCTGGGGAATCCTGGCTGCCTTCTGCGTGGGGATTTTCATTGTGAACAAAACCCTTCCGGGAGGATTCATCCCGAATGAAGACCAGGGAACCATTTACGCCATCATCCAGACGCCGCCGGGCTCTACTTTGGAGCAGACCAATAAGGTGTCCAGGGCGTTGCAGAAAATCTGCCAGGGCGTGGATGGTGTGGAATCCGTTTCTTCACTGGCGGGATATGAGATCATGACCGAAGGCCGCGGTTCCAATGCCGGAACCTGCCTGATCAACCTGAAAAGCTGGGGCGACCGTAAGCATGACGTGAAGGAAATCATGGAAGAGCTGGAGGAAAAATCCAAAAACCTTGGGGCGACCATCGAGTTCTTTGAGCCGCCGGCAGTTCCGGGATTCGGTTCTTCGGGAGGGTTCTCCGTGCGTCTGCTGGACCTGAACAGGACCACTAATTACCAGGATTTCGATAAGGTGAACAAAGACTTCATCGCCCAGCTTAAAAAACGTAAGGAACTGAGCGGCGTCTTCACCTTCTTCGCGGCGAATTACCCTCAGTACGAACTGGTTTTCGATAATAATGCCGCGATGCAGAAAGGCGTTTCCATTGGTAAAGCGATGGACAACCTGAATATCCTCATCGGAAGTACCTATGAGCAGGGCTTCATCCGGTTCGGGCAGTTTTTCAAGGTGTATGTGCAGTCGTCACCGGAATTCAGGAGACTGCCTACCGATATCATGAACCTGTACGTGAAGAACGACCACAACGAAATGGTGCCGTATTCCGCGTTCATGACGATGAAGAAAACGCAGGGACCTAATGAGATCACGCGGTACAATATGTACAATTCCGCAGCCATCCGCGGGCTTCCGGCGCCGGGTTATACGACGGCAGATGCCATCCAGGCGATCAATGAAACTGCGGCGAAAAGCCTGCCTCACGGCTATAAAGTGGCCTGGGAAGGATTGTCTTATGACGAAGCGCAGCGCGGTAACGAAGCCATTTATGTATTCCTTGTGGTGCTCGTATTCGTGTACCTGGTGCTTGCGGCGCAGTATGAAAGCTTTATTATTCCGTTTGCCGTATTGCTGTCCCTTCCGGTCGGTGTATTCGGGTCCTTCTTATTGCTGAAAGCGATGGGGCTGGAAAATGACATCTACGCTCAGGTAGGGCTCATTATGATCATCGGGCTCCTCGGGAAAAATGCGGTATTGATCGTGGAATTTGCCGTAAAGCGGAGACAGGCGGGAGATTCTATCCTGGAAGCGGCCATTGAAGGTTCGAAAGCCCGTTTCAGGCCGATCCTTATGACCTCCTTTGCGTTTATTGCCGGACTGGTACCCTTGGTATTTGCCAGTGGGGCCGGAGCGATCGGGAACCATACCATCGGGGCTTCCGCATTGGGCGGAATGTTGATCGGGACCCTGTTCGGGGTCATTGTGATCCCGGGGCTCTACTACATTTTTGCCAAATTATCAGACGGCAGGAAGATGATCAAAGACGAAGACGAATCACCATTAAGCGAAGACATGATCCATTATGAATAAGAACAGAAAAAAAATATACCAATACGCAGGCTGGTCCGTACTGCTGCTCGGCCTTGCGGCGTGTAAGCCCGTTGAAATCCAGCAGCGGGCGGAAAACAGGACCGTGCCGGAAAAATATGCCGGTGCCGAAAATGACACCACCAATTCCGGGAAGCTGAAATGGAACGAATATTTCAGCGACCCCCACCTTCAGGCCCTCATCACCGAGGCCCTGAAAAACAACCAGGAGCTGAACATCATGCTTCAGGAAATCGAAATTTCAAAAAATGAAATCAAAGCCCGGAAAGGGGAGTACCTCCCATCCGTTGGCCTGAAAGCCGGAGTGGGCGTAGACAAGGTCAGCCGCTACACCAATATCGGCGCCATGGAAGCCAATACCGAGATCGAGCCCGGAAAGGAAATGCCGGATCCGCTCTTCGATTTCGGGGCCGGTGTGCAGGCAAAATGGGAAACCGATATCTGGGGCAAGCTCCACAACGCCACCCGTGCGCAGGTGCAGCGTTACCTGGCCAGCATCGAAGGCCGGAACTTCATGGTCACCAACCTCATTTCCGAGATTGCCGATTCCTATTACGAGCTGCTGGCGCTGGACAACGAGCAGGTGATCCTGAATGAAAACATCAAGATCCAGAACGATGCGCTGAACATCATCAAAGAGCTGAAAAAGAACGCCCGCTCCAATGAGCTGGCCGTGAAAAGGTTCCAGGCCCTCGTGCTGAAAACCCAGGGCATGCAGTACGACATCCGGCAAAAAATTGTGGAGACCGAAAACCGCATCAACTACCTGGTGGGAAGGTTCCCGCAGCCGGTAGAACGCAGCCATGATAATTTCGATGCTGTGGTTCCGCCGGTGGTCTATGCCGGGATTCCTTCCGAGCTGCTGGAAAACCGCCCGGACATCAAGGAAGCGGAATACGAACTCGCCGCAACCAGGCTGGACATCAAGTCGGCGAAGGCGAGGTTCTATCCTTCGCTGGACATCGGGGCCGGGATCGGGCTGCAGGCATTCAATCCTGCCTACCTCATCAAGCCGGAATCGTTCCTGTTCTCGCTGGCCGGCGAGCTGACCGCACCGCTGATCAACCGCGCCGCCATCAAAGCCGCCTACTACAACGCCAATGCGAAGCAGGTGCAGGCCGTCTACCATTATGAGCAGACCGTCCTGGCCGCCTACATCGAAGTGGCCAATCAGCTGGCGAAAATTCAGAACATGAAAAGCAGCTACGACATCAAAGCGCAGGAAGTGGATGCCTTAACCCAGTCCATCGACATCTCCAACGACCTGTTCAAGTACGCCCGGGCCGATTATATGGAGGTGCTGCTCACCCAGCGCGATGCCCTGGAATCTAAGTTTGAACTGGTGGAAAAAAGAATCAACCAGCTGAAAGCCAGCGTAGCCATCTACCGGGCATTGGGCGGAGGCTGGGACCAGAACCCCCTCACGCCTCCCGATATCATTAAAAAATAAAATACTCTATCGCTAATTTTTTTCTTGCAGGGCTCACCGGATGGTGGGCTCTGTCTTTATTTAATTTACAATTTTAAAAGTCAAACTTTAGGTTTAAAACTTAATTTTGATGATGAATAATTATTTGCATACAACATTATGTAATGTAATCATTTTATGTCTGTTTAAAAACCTTATTATAGATAGTAACAAATCTGAAATTGATATTTAATAATTAATAATCAATAGACCAAATTTCTAGAGAATTAAATTCTAA
>Ga0207661_10000903_pt1 | contig 19452 bp, 17 predicted proteins | sample KBSC713LmetaG_FD_184337 | JGI IMG/M metagenome (GOLD analysis project Ga0207661, IMG submission 184337) | Corn rhizosphere microbial communities from Kellogg Biological Station, Michigan, USA - KBS C7.1-3L metaG (SPAdes) (version 2) | ecosystem: Host-associated > Plants > Roots > Rhizosphere ...
GCGCGTCGTCGCGGACGGCGACGAGAACCGTCTGACGGGCTACGCGGCCCTCCCGTTCGACCTCAACCCGTACGTGGACGAGTTCGAGAGCCCGGTCCTCGCCGCCGGGGCGATCGCGCCGCCGCCTGGGACCTACGACGTCGTCTTCGACAGCGCGACCCGCGCGGGCGCCGGCCGGTTCAGGTTCCGGCTCTGGGTCGACGACACGACGCCCCCCAGCGCGCGGCTCGTCAACCGGACGGTCGGCGCGGGCCGTCCGATCCGGTTCCGGGTCGGCGACGCGGGCGCCGGCGTGAACGCCAGGTCGCTCGAGGCGTCGATCGACGGGCAAACGGTCACGGCGCGGCTCGACGCCAACGAGGTGCGCATCTCGACGAGCGGCGTCGCGCCCGGCCGCCATCGGGTTCGCCTCTCGGTCGCCGACTACCAGGAGACGCGCAACATGGAGAATGTCGCGCGGATCCTCCCGAACACGCGCGTGGTCACCGCGTCGGTGACGGTCAGACGCCCGGCGTCGTAGCGCGCGTCAGGGCCGCTTCGTCCGCGGCTCTTCGATCGTCGGCAGCGCGTCGAGGTCGCGCGTCACGCTCTCGACGAAGTCGTCGTCCTCGGGGCTGACGACCCTCAGCTTGGACTTCCGCCGCTCCCGCTCGCGCTTGCGGCGCGCATCGGCGCCGACGATGCCCGAAACCCTCGGCCACTCCGCGGCGGCGACCAGGAGGACGCCGAGGGCGAGCAGGACGATCCACGGCCAGCTCACGAATGACCATTCTAGAGGCTGGATGGGAGTCGCGGGAAGTCAGGCCGGCCGGACCAGCGCCGCCCTCGCCGCCTCCACCCGCGGCCGCGACGCGCAGCCCTCGAGATGGTCGTCGACAAGCCCCATCGCCTGCATGAACGCGTACACCGTGGTCGGACCGACGAACGTCCAGCCGCGCCGCCGAAGCTCCTTCGCGAGCGCGCGGGACTCGTCGGTCTGAGACAGCTCGCCGAGCGCCTCGCGCGTGAGGCGGTCAGGCCGCGCCGAGTCGGCCGGCTCGAACCGCCACACGAAGGCGGCGAGCGACCCCGCCTCGTCGACCAGCTTCTCGGCACGCCGTGCGTTGTTGATCGCGGACTCGATCTTGCCGCGATGCCGGACGATCGACGCGTCGCCGAGCAGCCGCTCGACGTCGCGCGGCCCGAAACGGGCCACGCGCCGGTAGTCGAAGCCCGCGAACGCCTGGCGAAACGCCTCGCGCTTGCGCAGGATCGTCAGCCACGACAGGCCCGCCTGGAAGCCCTCGAGCGTCAGCTTCTCGAAGAGGCGAACGTCGTCCGTGACGGGCGTCCCCCACTCGTCGTCGTGGTACGCGCGGTAGGCCGGGTCGGCGCCCCCGCCCCACCAGCAGCGGGCGACTCCGTCATCCCCCTCGACGAGCCCATCCGCGAGGCCCACGGTGCGGCTACCCGTGCTCGGCGCCCGCGCGCACGATCTCCATCGGCAGGTCCGCGAGGGGAACGCCGCCGGACGACGTGACGAGCCATGTGTCCTGCATGTAGAGGCAGTCCTCGCCGTTCTCGGCGATCGCGTGCGGGTGCATCGAGAAGACCATGTTCTCCGCCAGCTCCGTCTCGACGCCCTCCCCGATCTTCGGGAACTCGATCATCGTCATGCCGATCGAGTGGCCGGTGACGTGCCCGAGGTGGTAGCCACGGTCGTGGAAGCCCTTGGAGACGGCCATGTGGACGTCGTGGCAGGTCGCGCCGGCACGCATCGCGCCCCGCGCAGCCTCGTAGTACTCCGCGTACGCGTCCGCCATCGCGCTCGTGTCCGGCGAGAGGGTCGTGCCGTGGGCCGCGAGAGCGCGCGAGACCTCGACCCAGTGCATCCCCGGGCCCGCGACCTCGAGCGACGGCAGCACGAAGTCGCCGAGCACCTCGTCCTTGCGCGCGATCTTGAACTCCGGGAACGCGACCCCCGAGCGACCCGGCGCGGTCAGCACCATGTTCATCGTCAGCCGGCCGCAACCCTGGGCGACGAAGTACTCCTCCGCAGCGGCCATCACCTCGGCTGCCGAGCGGCCGGGCACGTAGGCGTCCGCGAACAGCTCGAAGCCTCGACGGTTGATCCGCACCGAGTCCCGTACGCTCTCGAGCTCCGCGTCGCTCTTCACCGCCCGCGCGAGATCGAACTCGACGTCGAACGGCACGACCCGGAACGCCTCGAGCTCGCGGTAGTCGCGCACGGTCATCACGTAGTCGAGCCCGTAGACCCCGATCCGCCGCCACCCCCGGTCGTTCGCGAAATCGGCGATCGCCCGACCCGGACGCGGGTCGAAGCGCTGCTCCATCTGCGCGGTGCCGTGCTCGCCGACGTAGCGTGCCTCCGCGGGAAAGACGACGAAGGGGTCGCCCTCCGCCGGCACCACGACGTAGGCGTACCGGTGGACGATCTGGAACCCGGAGAGGTACGTGACCGCCCCCTCGAACCCCGAGTACTCGCTCCCGGCGACGACGAGGCCGTCGAGCGCGTGCTCCGCCATCGCGCCACGGACCTTGGCGAGGCGTCGGCCAAGCTCGCTGGAAACGGAGTCGGAAACAGGCTGAGGCCTGTCACCGACGCTGCTCTCTACTGCCATGAGGCCTCCACTCCCTTGATCAATGCTGCGACGGCGTCGTGCAGCGGGGTCGGCACGCCGAGCTCGTGGCCGAAGCGCGCGATCCCGCCGTTCAGGTAGTCGATCTCGGTCGGCCGGCGCGCCTCGACGTCCTGCAGCATCGACGCCTTGTGGCCGTACGCGACGTCGGGTCGCGCTGCGTGGTCGATCAGCGCCTCGGGGTCGGCGTCCAACACGATTCCCTGCGCGGTTGCGACTGCCTTCCCCTCGTCCACGAGCCCCGAGACGAGCGCGCGCAGGTCGGGACGCTCGCAGACCCGGCCGTGGGTCAAGCCCGTCAGTGCGCCGATCGGGTTCGTCGAGGCGTTGAAGATGACCTTCCGCCACTGCGGTGGGCGAGCGTCTGCCACCGCCTTCGCAGGCATCCCGGCCCTGGTGCACGCCTCGGCGAGCGGCTCGATCGCGGAAAGGTCGAGCGGGGTCGGCTCGAACGGCCCGAACGTGGTGTCACCTTTCACGTCCCACTGCACCACGCCGGGCTCGAGCACCTTGCCGGCCGGGAACGTCGTCCCGCGGATCACGCGCTCGACATGCTCGGCCAGGGTCTCCTCGTTGCCGACCCCGTTCATCACGGACGCGACCGCACCGCCGTCGCGGAAGACGTGTGCGATCGCCGCGATCGCCGGGCCCGCGTGCATCGCCTTCGTCGCGACGATGCCGAAGTCGCACGAGGGGATCGCGCTCGCGTCACTGGTCGCGCGCAGCCGGCCCGTGACCTCGCCCGCGCCGACGAGCCGGAGGCCGTCCCGCGCGATCGCCGTCACGTGTGCCTCGTTCAGGTCGAACGCCCATACCTCGACGTCGTCCAGCCTCGCGAGATTGGCCGCGAACAACGACCCGACGGCACCGCACCCGACCACGCAGACTCTCATTGCGCTCCTCCTTCGGGCGCCGGCGCGGCGGCCGGCGCAGATCGTCGTCGTCGCGGCAGCGAGAACTCCCGCCCGCCTGTGATCCCGCTCGGGCGCAGCACGAGCACCGCCGCCATCAGCGTCCCGAGGATCACGAGCCGGGCGCCCTGCGGCAGGTCGATCGTGAAGCCGACCCCCACCCCCTGCTCGGCCTCGCTGAGGAACGAGTCCAGACCGCTCACGGCGAGGGCTCCGACGACTGCGCCCCAGAGGCTCGAGACGCCGCCGATCACGAGCATCGCGAGCGTGATGAACGTGAGCTCCAGGTAGACCTGATCGGCGGTGATCGAGCCGAGCATGTGGACGTAGAGCCCACCGGCGAGCCCGGCGAGCGTCCCCGAGAGCGTGAACGCCCAGAGCCGCTGACGGTGGACGTCGATCCCGACGGCTCGGGCGGCGGCCGGGTCCTCGCGGGTCGCCCGGAGCGAGCGCCCGAAGCGGCTCCGCTGGTAGGCAAACGCGATCACGATGACCACGACCGTCCCGATCGCGGCCTGGAAAAGGTCGGTCGTCTCGGGGACGAGCGCCAGCGTGGTCGCGCCTGGCCCGATCTTCGTCCACTCGCGCAGCAGGTTGTGCGTGATCTCGAGCACGGCGAACGTCGCGATCCCGGCGGCGAGCCCTGAGAGGCGCATCAGCGGCACCGCGACGAGGAAGGCGAACAACCCCCCGACGACCGCGGCGAGCACCAGCGACGAGAAGTTGCCGATCGTGTGGTCGCGGAGCAGCGGGTAGAGGTCGGGCAGGACACCGGTCTTCGACTCGAGCGGGATCGTCATCACGCCCGCGGCGAACGCGCCGACCGCGACGAAGCTGATCTGCCCGAACGAGAGCACGCCGGAGTTGCCGACGAAGACGTAGATCGCGACGACGATCGCGACGGAGAGCACCGCGGTCAGGAAGTAGATCTCGGTCGCCCGCGAGGTGAACGAGCCGACGATCGCCGTCGCCACGACGAGCAGCACCGGGGCGAGCAGCTGGACCGTGTCGTCGAGCCGCCGGCTCACAGGCGCTCCACGAGGCTCGTGCGGCCGCGGGCGAACAGCCCTTCGGGGCGGATCACCAGGACGAGGATGACGAGCAGGAACACGACCGACGGGAGGAAGACGGTCTTGTCCGTCGGGAGCGCGCCGTTGATCACACCCGTCACGAAGCCGATCGCGAAGCCGCCGAGCATCGCGGTCCAGAGACGGTCGATCCCTCCCACGACGACGCCGACGAGGACGATGATCGTGTCCTTCAGCGCGAAGTCGGGCGTGACCAGCGGGTTCTGCACGGTGAGGATCACGGCGACGGCGCCCGCGAGGAGCGCGGAGAGGAGCACCGCGACGCCGATCACGGTGTTCGCTCGCACGCCGAGCAGGCGGGCGGTGCCGAAGTCGGTCGCGGCGGCGCGCATCTGCAGGCCGATCCGCGTCCGCGTGAGGAGCAGCGCGAGGAGCCCCAGGGCCACGATCGCGACGACGACGGCGACGATCGAGACCTTGCGGATCTCGACTCCCCACACCGTGACCGCGCGGTTGAGCGACGCGACCGATGCCGCCGGCTCCCCGATCGTGCCGTCCCGCACGTCGATCAGGAGCGCGACGTTCTGGAGCAGGAACGCAACGGCGAACGTCGTCACGAGCATCACGGCGGGCGACTGCGTCCGAAGAGGGCGAAAGACGAGGCGGTCCATCAGCGCCGAGAGCACGACGCAGACGAGGAAGCACGTTCCGATCCCGGCCCAGGTCGGCCAGTCGGCCTGCGAGGTGAACGCGAGCGTGTAGGCCCCGGCCATCACGATCTGGCCGTACGCGAAGTTGACGAGGCGTAGCACGCCGAAGACGAGGCCGATGCCGACGGCCATCAGCGCGTAGACCGCGCCGAGGCCGAGCGCGTCGACGATCGTCTGCGCGTCGATCGCCGCGATCACGCGCGCCCCCGGCCGGCGGCCGCTCCCGCCGGGCGGAGCCCGGCTCCGCGTCCGCCTGACGCCGCTCGCGGCACGGTGCTCTCCGGGCCCGTATTACCCATACTGTGCCCTCCGGCCCCGCACCGCGACCGGCGCCCCGTGAACGCGCGTGGTGGCGTCGAGCGAGGCGACGAGGGCGCCGCTCACGAGAGGTAGGCGTGCACCATCGCCTCCGTGTCGCCGGCGTCGGACGGGTCGAGCGTCAGCCGCACCTCGCCGTTCGCCATCAGGTACGTCCGGTCCGCGAACGCGACCGTCCGCTGCGCCCGCTGCTCGACGAGCAGCACGGTGATCCCGCGCCGGCGAATCTGCGCGAGCGCGTCGAAGACGACGTCGACGATCCGCGGCGCCAGCCCGAGCGACGGCTCGTCCAGCAGCAGCAGATCAGGGCCGGCCACCAGCGCGCGGCCGATCGCGAGCTGCTGCTGCTGCCCGCCCGAGAGAGCCCCGGCCTGCCGACGGCCGAACTCCCGCACGACGGGAAAGAGGTCGTAGACCTCCTCGACCGCCTCCTCAGCCCCCTCGCGGCTGCGGCGTCCGGAGAGGCCGAGCCGCAGGTTCTCCTCGACGGTCAGCTCGGCGAAGATCCTGCGGCCCTCGGGCACGAGCGCGACGCCCGAGCGGGCGATCGCCTCCGGCGCGCGTCCTCGCACGGATCGGCCGGACAGGCGCACGTCCCCGTCCTCGACGGGCACCGCGCCCATGATCGCATGGAGGGTCGTCGACTTCCCGGCCCCGTTCGGGCCGATCAGGCCGACGATCTCACCGCCCCGCACCTCGACGCTCAGCTCGCGCACGGCGGTGACCCCGCCGTACCGGACGGTGAGACGGTCGAGCTCGAGGACCGCTGGAGCCGTGGCCGGCTCGCTTGCTGCGCTCACTGGTCGTCCTCCGCAACGGCGGTCTCGCCGAGGTAGGCGGCGGCGACGTCGAGGTTGGCGCGGATGTCGGCGGGCGTGCCCTCTGCGAGCACACGTCCCTGGTCGAGCACCTGGATCCGGTCGCAGACGTCCATGATCAGCGCCATGTTGTGGTCGATCAGGAGGACGCCCGCCTCGTGGTCGTCCCGCACCGCGCGCACGACGGCTGCGAAGGCCGGGACCTCCGCCTCGGTGAGACCCGCAGCCGGCTCGTCCATCAGGACGTAACGCGGCTCGGTCGCCAAAGCCCGCGCGACCCCGAGGCGGCGCTCGTCTCCGTGCGGAAGCGACGACGCGGAGTCGCCCGCGCGCCGGTCGAGGCCGAGCAGCTCGAGCAGCTCGTCCGCGCGACGGCGGGCTTCGCGGGGCCCCGTTCCCGTGCCGATCGCCGCGATCTCGACGTTCTCGCGGATAGAGAGGTTCCGGAACGAGCGGCTGTGCTGGAACGTCCGGGCGAGGCCGGCCCGGCCGCGGCGGTGGGCCGGCCAGCGGGTCACGTCCTCGCCGTCGAGCTCGACCGTTCCCGAGGTCGGCGCGTCGAAGCCCGAGAGAACGTTGACGAGGGTCGACTTGCCGGCGCCGTTCGGCCCGATCAGCCCGACGACCTCCGTGCGCCGAACCTCCGTCGTGACGTCGTCGAGCGCGCGCACCCCCTCGAACGATCGCGACACGGCGGTGGCCCGGAGTGCTGCTCCGGGCCACCGCTCGCCGTCTGACTGGCTCGTCTCGGTCAAGCGTCAGATCTTCGGGACGACCTTTGCCGTCACCGTGGCGACGATCTTCGGCTTGTTGTCCTGGATCCGCAGCACGCGGTACTGCCGTCCGAACACCGTGTGCAGCTGCGGCGAGAAGCTCACGCGGCCCGAGATCGTCGGCACCTTCTTGAACTTCTCCATCTGCGCGGCGAGCCGCGGGCCGTTCGTGGAGCCCTTCGCCCGCTTGATCGCGGTCACGACGCCGTCGATCGCGGCGGCGCCGGTGACGAAGCCGCCCGTGCCCGCCTTGACCTTCTTCGCGAGCGCGTTCACCGCCTTGCTCGGATCGTCCCCGAACGCCGACGCGAACGTCACCGCGTAGTAGTTCGAGATCGAGGGCGACTTCGGCAGCCAGTACGTGCCGTCGCCCGCCCACGAGTTGAGGATCGGGACGTCGTTTCCGAGCGTCCGCAGGCCCGCGACGAGCGCGGGCAGCTCTCCGAACGACGTCGAGGTGACGACGACGTCGGCGTCGACGCCGTTCAGCCGGCTGACCGCGTTGTTCACGTTGTTCGCCCCGGTCGCATAGGTCTCACGGTCGACGATCTTGCCGCCGAGCTGCGTGAACCGGGCCTCGAACGCCTGCACGACGTTCTTGAAGTACACGAGCAGCGTGTTCGTGGCGGTTGCAGCGGTCTTCCAGCCGCGACTCCACGCGTACTGCGCCATCGCCGACCCCTCGTCCTGGGCGACGTTGCCGAAGCTGAACGCGAGCCTGCCCTTCGCGCCGAAGCGCTTGGGGCCCATCTGATCGGTGCCGATGCACGGCGCCACCGCGAGCATCCCCTTGTTGATCGCCTCCTGCACGACTGGGGTCGCGTAGTCGACGTCGCACGTCACGAACATGATGTCGGCGCCGCCTCCGATGAGGCTCGCGGCGCACGACTTCGCCTTCGCGGGGTTGTTGTTCTGAGTGTCGCAGGTCTTGATCTGGAGCTTGCGACCGAGCACCCCGCCCTTCGCGTTGATCTGGTTGACCCGGATCTTGGCCGCAGCGAGCGCAGGGTTGTCGAACGGGGCCATGTTGCCCTTGCTGTCGAACGCCCAGCCGATCACGATCGGGTTGGAGTTCGCCGCGGATGCCGTGGCGGCGGTCGCAGCGACGATCGCCGCGAGCGCCGCGAGGAGCGCTACGAGCGCTCCGGTCTTGCTGTATCTCATCACTCCTCCTGGGCTTGACGGGTGGACGGTTGGGGCCAGGACTCCTCCTTTGCTTTGACGAGACGGTAGAGCGCCGTGTGCAGCGGCACCGGGACCCCGTGGCGCTCTGCCTCGCGGACGAGCGAGCCGGTGATCAGGTCGATCTCCGTCGCCCTGTGTGCTTCGACGTCCTCGAGCATCGACGGATAGTGGGCGTGGCCGCGCCGGGTTGCGAGCACGTTCATCTCCCACGGGTCCTCGTAGAGCTCGATGCCCGCCGCCGCCGCAACCGCCTTCCCCTCGTCGACCAGGTCGTGCACGAGGTGCCCGAGGTCGGCGGGCGTCTCCTCGCGCGCGAAGTGGGCGTCGTGGCGCAGGCCGGTGAGGGCCGCGACCGCGTTGACGGTCGCGTTGAAGATCAGCTTCGACCACCGCGCTGGACGCAGGTCCGGAAAGGTCTCGGCCTTCAACCCCGAGCTGCGGATCAGCTCGCCGAGCTCCTCGACCCGCTCGTACGGGGTGTCCTCATAGGGCCCCATCCAGGTCGCTGTGTCGAGGATGTACTCGACCTCTGTGTCCGAGTGCTTCGTGCCGGACATGAAGGTCACCGCCGAGACGAGCGGCCAGTCCCCCCGAGCCCGCACGACCTCCTCGGCGCCGAGGCCGTTGAGCGTCGTCATCAACGTCGCGTCGGGGAACCGGCCTGCAAGCGAGGCGGCGGCGTCCTCGAGGCCGTCGGCCTTCGTCGCCACGATGCCGACGTCGAACGCGGGCAGCTCCTCGGGGTCGGCGCTCGCGACGAGCGTCGCGTGGCGGTCGCTGCGACCCGTGATGCGTAGGCCGTCGCGGTTCAAGGCCTCGGCATGGTCCTCCCGGCGGGTGAGAACGGAGACCTCCGAGACTTCGGCGAGATGCCCCGCGAAGAGGCTGCCGATCACCCCTGCCCCGATCACGCAGACACGTTCGATCGCCACCGCTATCCGGCCTGCGCGAGCTCGGGCGAGCTCGCCGAAAGGATCCGCGGCATCACTGCGGAGGCGAACAGCTCCTGGTTCTTGATCGCCATCCAGTGCGGGGCACCGCCCGCGTTGACCGTGATCCCGATCTCCGAGATGCCGGGACAGAGCTTGCGCGTCTCGGCGATGCGCTCGACGATCTCGTCGGGCGTGCCGACCCAGACGTAGTCGTCCTCGACCAGCTGCTCGAACGGCACCTCGGCGAGCTGCTCCATGATCCCGGACGCGTAGAAGCCGTACCCCGCCTTGCCGAGCGCGTCGGCAGCCGGCTTCTCGTACTCGAGCAGCGGGGAGCTGTTGCCGTAGATGAACCCGGGCACCCAGGTCCGAGCCTCGCGCAGCGCGGTCTCGCGGTCGTCGTCGAGGTGACAGGCGTGGATCCAGACGATGTCGGGCGTCGTCCCGTGCTCCTCGCATTTCGCGCGGTAGAGGTCGAGCTGCTCCTCGAGCGCCTTGTACGGGAGGAGCGGCGGGACCGCGACGCCCCAACCGTGCTCTGCCGCGAGCTCGTACGTCCGGTCGGAGGTTCCGCCGAGAAAGACCCTGAAGCTGCGTCCCGGGAACGGGACAATGTGCGAGTCGCCGACTTCGAAGTAGGTGCCGCTGTGCGAGAACCGCTCGTTCTCGAGCGCGGTGAAGAGCAGCTCGACGGCCTCCTCGTACTTCGGCCGGGCATGCTCGTCGAGCGGGATGCCCGCCTTCTCGGGAATCCAGCCGTGACCGCGTCCGACGCCCCACTCGTAGCGACCGCCCGTGAGGATGTCGGTGACCGCGATCGCCGAGGCCAGCACCAGCGGGTTGTGGTACGGCAGCGCGTGCAGCATCGTCCGGAAACGGATGTTCTTCGTTCGCTGCGCGGCGGCGGCGAAGAGCGCGGTGGGGTGCGAGGAGATCGAGAACTTCGGGAAGAAGAAGTGCTCGACCGACGCGTAACAGTCGTACCCGAGACGATCGGCGTTCTCGATCTGCTCGAGGACCTCGCCGTACAGCTGCTGCGGCGTCTTGCCCTCGTGGAGCTGCATCTCGGTGTACAGGCTGAACTGCATCGGCTGCGTTCCCTCCTCTGACATGTCAACCGGGAAGTATCCCGTAGCTTGACATGTCAGTCAATCGGGTCGCTCAGAACTCGGCCCCCTGCCAGCGCAGATCGCGACCGCTGATCTCGATCGCGTCGATCGCCACCGGATCCGGCTCGTCGGACTCGTGGACGGGCGACCACACTCCCCAGGAGCGGCGGTAGTAGAGGATCGGCGGCTCGAGCTCGTGTCGCACGCCGCCGTTCTCGACCTGGGCGATCAGCACCACGTGATCTCCCACCTCGACCTCCTGCAGGGTCGTGCACTCCGCCCACGCGAGCGCGTCCTCGTGCAGGAGCGGTAGACCCGACGCGCCGCTCGTCCACCGCACCCGCTCGAACTTGTCGCGCTCCTTGGAGGCGAACAGCAGGCACAGGTCGCTTCGGCCGGCGCCGATGAAGTTGACGGCGAACGCCCCGCGGCGGCGCAGCGCGTCGAGCGTCCGCGAGCCGAGATCGACCGAGACGAGCACGGTCGGCGGATCGGCCGAGACACTGCATACGGCGGTCGTCGTCAGGCCGCGTGGCACGCCGTCGTCGGTGGTCGTCGTCACGACCGCCACCCCCGACGGGAACGACGCCATCACGTCGAAGAACGTCTGCCGATCGATCGCCACGCGTTCTACCCGGCGGTGCCGGCCCCGTCGGCGCGCTTTCCGTGCCTCCGCACCAGGCGGCGGAAGTCGGCGTCCGAGACAAGTCCCTGCCGCGACGTCCCGAGACGCTTCACCGCCTCGAGCAGCTCGGCCCGATCCTCCGGGTCGACCTCGAGCCGGAGCCGCTCGAGTGTGATCCGGATCGAGTCGATTCCGCTCTTCTTGCCGAGGACGATCCCGCGCTCCGCTCCGACGAGCTCCGACGAGTACGGCTCGATCGCCGGCGGATCGTGGAACTGCGCCGCGACGGCGCCGGACTCGCGTGTGAAGAGCGCCTCGCCGGTGACCGCCTTCCACGGCGGGAGCGGTGTCCCGGCCCGCTCCGCGACCAGCTGCGAGACCGCACGCGCCTGGGTCAGGTCGAGACGCGTGGGAATCCCGTAGAGCGCCTCGAGCGCGAGCGCGACCTCGAGGAGGTCGGCGTTGCCCGCCCGCTCGCCCATCCCGTTGATCGTTCCCTGCACCCAGGTCGCGCCCGCCTGAACTGCGGCGATCGCCGCGGCGGTGCCGAGCCCGAAGTCGTCGTGCCCGTGCCAGTGCACGGGGACGTCGAGACGGTCGAGCGCACGCGAGACCAGGAGCGCGGCCGCCTCGGGCGTTGCGATCCCGAGCGTGTCGACGACGACGACCTCGGCCGCACCCGCCTCGACGGCGGCCTCGTATGCGCGGTCGAAGAAGTCCAGCGAGGCGCGTGACGAGTCGACCCCGAAGAACGCGACGTGGATCCCGTGCGCGGTGGCAAAGGAGACGGCCTTCGTGATCCGCTCGAGCATGGTCTCGCGGCTCACGCCCAGCGCCTCGAGCTTCCCGTCGGAAATCGGGCTCTCGATCACCGACGCGTGGACGCCGAGCTCTACGAGCACGTCGACGTCCGCCTGGACGGCACGTGAGAACCCCCACACCTCCGCTCGGAGCTCGGCCGCGGCGATCAGCTCGACGGCCCGAAAGTCGTCCGCCGAGACACGCGGGAAGCCGGCCTCGATCCGGTCGACTCCGGCCGCGTCGAGCGCCCGGGCGATCTCGAGCTTCTCCTCCGGAGTGAGAACGACCCCGATCGTCTGCTCGCCGTCGCGCAGGGTCGTGTCGTACAGCCCGATCGGCGAGCGCGGCTGCGGATCGAGCGCCTGCTCGTTGATCGACCCCGTCCAGACCTTCGTGCGGTCGAGCGTCACGTCCACTCCTTGCGTTGAATCAACACAAGCGTTGCCACCCCCCGGGAGCGACGGCCGTTGCAAGGAGCGACGAAAGGTACAAGTTGCAGCTTGCGCCTCATGCCCCCGCCTGGACGATCCCGTCGGGGAACGGCGAGAGCTTCTCGGGGCCGGCGTCCGTGACGAGGAAGTTGTCCTCGACCCGCAGCCCCCCGCCGCCCTCCCAGTAGCATCCTGGCTCTATTGCAAGCACCATCCCGCGACGGATCTCGCCGCCGGCGGCCTGGTGGGCGTACGGCGGCTCGTGCGCCCTCGCGCCGACGCCGTGACAGATCGGGTGCGACGGCTGCCCCGGGTACCCGATCCGCTCGATGCCCTCGCGGATCCGCCGATCGAGCTCGGCGAGGCTCGCGCCCGGCGTGCAGAATGCGACGGCGTCGTCGTACACGCCGCGCAGTCCGGCCTCGAGCTCGGCGTACTGCGGCGTCAGCTCGCCGACGACGACGTTCTTCGTGTGGTCTGCCCAGTAGCCGTCGGCGCACACCCAGATCTCGAACAGCGTCGGCTCGCCCTCGACCACCGGGCGGTTGCTCGTCGCGGTGAACGTGCGGATGCCAGGCCCGGCCCAGACGAGCGAGAAGCCGAGCGCCAGCTCGACCTGCCCGGCCCAGCCGGTGCCCTCCCCGTGCACGAATCCGAGCCACTCGGCGGCGATCTGCGCCTCGGTCATCCCCGGCCGGATCACGCCGCGGACGTGGTCCATCGCCGCAGCGGCGATCTCGTTCGCAAGTCGGATGCGCTCGAGCTCCTGTCCGGTCTTGATCGTCCGCGCCTCGGCGAGGAGCGATGTCGCGTCGACCGCGTCGGGGATCGCGTCGAACCACCCCTTCGTGTACGTCGTCGGCTCGCCCACCATCCGGTCCGACGCTTGGGTGCCGAGACTCAGCTCGAGGCCGACCGTTCCGTACTCGGCCGCACGCGCGGCCGCGAGCTCGAGCGTGCGCACGCTCGGCGGCCGTGGATCGTCGGGCAGGTAGCCCGCGACGAGACGTACGTCGCTCGTCCACGCGTTCCGCGCCGCGTCGTCCCCCGAGGCTTCGAGGCAGAGGAGCGTCGGCTCTCCCTCGCGCGGGAACACGACCGCGTCCCAGCCTTTCATCCCCCAGAAGCCGGTGAGGTAGACGACGTTGTCGGGCGCACGGGCGACGATCGCGTCGAGCCCCTGCTCCGACATCAGCGCCCGCACCCGCTCGAGCTTCGCGTCGTCACGAGGCCACGGCATGCCCCGATTCTGTCATGACAGCAGGGGTCAGAGCTCGTTCCGGTCGGGACGGCGGCACGGCCTATGCGTCGCCCCAGGGGCGGATCCGCGGCGGGGCGGGCTCGCCGTGGCCTTCCTGCCACGAGATCACCGGGTTGGAGAGCACGCCGATCCCCTCGATCTCCGCCTCGATCAGGTCGCCCGGCTTCAGGTAGAGGAGCGCGCGCTCCTCGGGCGACTTGAACCCTGCGACGCCCGAGACCGTCCCGGTCGAGAGCACGTCTCCGGCCGAGTACCCGAGCGCCGAGAAGTTCGAGAGGATCTCGGGGATCGTCACCGACATGCGCCCCGAGTGCGACTCCTGGCGGACGTCGCCGTTGACGCGAAGCTGCATCGCCAGGTCGTGCGGGTCGGCGATCTCGTCCGGCGTCACGATCCAAGGGCCGAGCGGGCAGAAGGTGTCGATCGCCTTGCAGAAGCTGAACACGCCCGAGCGCATCTCGCCCCGCTGGATGTCGCGGGCCGTGATGTCGTTGAAGATCACATAGCCGCCGACGTAGTCCGCGGCCTCCTCGGGCGAGAACCACTTTCCCGCCTTCTTGAGGACGACTGCGAGCTCGAGCTCGTAGTCGAGCTCCTCCGTCAGATGCTCGGGGTAGATCACCGGCTCCCCCGGGCCCACGATCGCGTCGACGTTCTGGAAGAAGTTGATCCACGGGGCGATCGCGTGCGACCAGTCGACGTTCTTCGACTCGTCCTCGTGCTCGCGGAAGTTCCCGGCGGTGTGGAAGAACTTCTTCGGGGCGATCGGCGCGCGCAGCCGGGTCTCCGGGAGCGGGACGCGCTCGCCCGTCTCGTCGGCGCCGCCGCGCTCGAACCACTCCCGCATGGTCGCGACGTCGAGGACCGCGATCTCTTCGCCGTCCAGCCACCCGACCCGCTTGTCCTCCCCGAACGTGACCAGCTTCACTCGCCTCGGCCTCCTGTCGACCCGAGCTTGTGTTGGTTCAACACAAGCGTTGTCACGCCACCCCGCACACGCGCATCGCGACCCGGGTGTAGACCTCGGCCGTGCGGACGAGGCCGTCGATCTCGAGGTTCTCGCCGAGCGCGACGTCCATCAGGCCCGTCGACGTCCCGTAGTTGACGGTCGGGACGCCGTACCGCGTCAACGCCGAGGCGTCCGAGAACCAGCGCGTGACGTCGCGGCCCGGCTGCTCGCCGAACACCCCCTCGTGCGCCTCGTCGATCGCCGCGACGAGCGGATGCTCTTCCTCGATCTCGGCGCCGGGCGCCGTGACGTAGACCTCGCCCTCGATCGCGTAGTCGGGGAACCGATCGGCGAGACCGCGCACCATGTCGAGCACCTCGCCCCGCGCCGCGGCCATCGGCTTCGTCGGCGGCACGCGCACGTCGAGGAAGACGTCTGTGTGGTGCGGCGTGCGCGAGGCGCGCCAGCCGAAGCCGCCCTCGATCGCGCCGACGTTGACGATCGCCTTCGCGCCGCGGTAAGCGTTCGTCGGATCGGCCTCCCACGACGGGATCCACGCAAGGATCGCGTCGAGCACCTCGTGCGCCCGGACGATCGAGTTCTCGCCGCGCCGACCCTCGCTGAAGGCGGTGTGGATGAAGTTCCCGTGGATGCGAACCTTGAGCCAGAGCGCCCCGAAGTGCCCGAGCACGACCTTCCCCTCGGTCGGCTCTCCGAGCAGGCACATGTCCGCCACGCCTCCGTGCGAGACGAGGTAGCGCGTCCCGGCCGCGTAGCCGCGGTACTGCGCGCCCTGTGCCTCGCCCTGCTGCGTCTTCTCGATCTCTCCGCAGACGGCGGCGACGAGCACGTCGCCGCGAAGTCGCACGCCCGCGTCCTGCAGCGCCGAGACCGCCTCGACGTAGCACGCCAGAGCGCCCTTCATGTTCGAGATGCCGAGCCCGTAGAGCCGACCGTCCTGCACGAACGCCGACGGCTGAAACCCGCGGACGTTCCTGAGCCACGGCTCGCGACCCGAGTACGAGGTGTCCATGTGGCCGTTGAACATCAGGCTCGGGCCGCCGCCCGTCCCGGACCACGTGCCGAGCGCGTTCGCGCGACCGTCCTCGACCTGCTGCCACTGGACCTGAAGCCCGCGCGCCTCGAAGAGCTCGACCATCAGGCGCGCCATGCCCTCCTCGTCGCCGGTGAAGGAGTGCGTGCCGATCATCCGGCTCGCGGTCTCGACGAGCCGATCGCGTTCGATCGCGACTGCGGTCGTTGCCATCAACCCCGCACGTGCGCCAGGACCTGCTCGCCGAACAGGCGGATCTGCTCGTGCCGGTCCTCGCCCCAGAGCTCGAGCATCACGTGGGTGCACCCGGCGTCGCGGTACTCCTCGATCGCAGCGATGCAGTCCGCGGGCGTGCCCGCGATCGGCTTGCACTTGTCGAGGAGCGCGTCGGAGACCTTCGCCTTCGCGGCGAGCCGTCCGCCCTGCTCCATCGCCTCGGCCACCGGGCGAATCTCGTCGAGCTCGATCCCCGCGAGGTCGAGCAGCGTGTCCGCCGCGCCGGCGATGTTCTGCACCTTGTTGGCGAGGTACATCCCGGCGATCTCGCGCGCGCCGTCGCGGCCCTTGTCGCGGTCGGTCGCGTGGACGGAAGCGACGACGGTGCAGCCGATGTCGATGTCCGCGGCGACGTTGTCGCGCGTGTAGCGCACGAACGCGGGCGTCGTGATCGACGGCGTCAGGCAGCCATCCGCGATCTCGCCGGCCAGCGCCTGCATCTTCGGCGCCGTCGCGGCGACGTAGACAGGCGGGACTCCGCGCGGCGTGTGCGCCTCGTCGGAGAGCGCGGGCACGTCGGCGCTCCACGTGTCGCCGTCGTACGAGAACGCCTCGCCCCCGAGCACGCCCTTCACGATGGTGACCGCGTCGCGCATCGGACCGAGCGTCTTCTTCGTCTGGCCCTTGATGTTGTTGAGGAAGATCTTCGAGGTGCCGAACCCGAGCAGGAACCGGTCGGGGCCGGCCGCCTCCTGGACGACGCGAGCGTCCATGGCGACCTGCACCGGGTGGCGCGTCCAGGGGGAGATGATTCCCCAGCCGATCGACAGCCGCTTCGTCTCACGCGCCATCAGCGCGGAGACGACGGTGGAGGAGCGCGCCTCCATCTGGTGCTTGCGCCACCAGGGATACGCCTCGGCAAGCCAGATCGTGTCCATCCCGGCCTCGTCCATCGCTCGCGCCGACGCCAGCATCTCGTCGACCGGCTCCATGGTGAGCTGCATGACGCCGACCCGGAACGGAACGTCTGACATGTCACAGGACACTAACACCTTGGTCCGGTGTTGCGCGGGTGCTCCGTGCCGGCTTCGGGACGTCGTCCCCGTGTCGTCGATCTCCCGGGGCGGGGGGATCCCGCTGGCGCCTCTCGGGCGTCCGGCGCATCGTCGTCACGCGCCCGTTCCACACCAGCAGCGTCGCCGAAGCTCGCCCGTCGTCCCTGGCCTCAGGTGGTGCCGGCCCGCTCACGAGGCGACCCGCTCGAGGATCGCCGCCGCCGTCGCGGGCGCCCGCCTGGACGCGGTCTGCGTCGCGATATGCCTTGCGACGCGCTCGGCATCCCTGCCCGTCCCGTAGACGAGCATCGAGGTGAAAGAGTGCAGAAAGAGCAGCCCCACGAAGTAGAGGCCCGGGGCAGAGTCGACGACGCCCCTGTACTGCGCCGGGTAGCCGTCGTCGTCCGTCTCGAACACGACGTCGATCCACGAATGGTCCGGCCGGAATCCCGTGCACCAGACCACGTTCCGGACGTCGAGGATACGGCCGTCGTCCAGCACCGGCCGGCCGGCTTCCACGCCTACCATGCGCGCAAGCGTCCGCTCGACGCCCGCGGCGAGTAGCTCCTTCTTCCGGTAGCGCAGGAGCGGAGCGCCGCCGCGCCGGACGTGTGGACGCATCTTGCGACCCATCGGCGTGTCCATCGTGAGGATGTGCTTCCCGGCAAAGGCCAGCACGCGGAATCCCATGCGCCCGCGCCTCGTGTCGACGCGGGCGGGAATCTGGCCGTTGTCGCTTCCCGACAGGATCGTCGGATGGCTCGAGGCCGCCTCGTACGCGAGGTCCGCGCCCGAGTGGCTCGCGCCGACGACGAGCACCGGCCCCGGCTGCAGTTGCGCGAGGTTGCGGTACTCGTCGGAATGGAGCTGGGTGATCGCGGGATCGAGCTCCGGAGCGAAGTTCGGCACGTACGGCTTCTGCATCACACCCGTCGCGACGACCACGTTCTCCGCCTCGAAGCCCTGCTCACCGGCGGCGATCGTGTAGCGGCTGCCGTCCTTCGCGAGCCGGTCGACGGCAGTCCCCGAGCGGACCGGCAGCTCGAAACGCGCTGCGTACGCCTCGAGGTAGTCGGCCATCTCGTGCGTCGTCGGGTAGTGCGTGCGCTTCGCTGGGAACCGTAGGCCCGGAAGCCCGTCGTAGCTCGCGGGCGAATACAGGCGGAGAGAGTCCCAGCGCTTCCGCCACGAGTCGCCGACGCGATCGCTCGCGTCGAGGATCACGAACGATCGGCCCCGCTGCTGCAGGTGATAGCCGGTCGCGAGCCCTGCCTGGCCGCCCCCCACGATCACCGTCTCGAAGAACTCGGTCGCCATCTCGGCCTCCCTCGTCGTTTCGCACGACGCTACGGCGACGGTCGTCGGCGGACATCGCACCGATTCGCCAACTTCGCGAGCGCCCGGTGTGGTCATTTCTGACCACACCGGCGGTCAAACGAGATCGTGCTCGAAGGCGAACGCAGTCGCGGCGGCGCGGGAGGACAGGCCGAGCTTCGCGAAGATGTTCTGGACGTGCCGCGCAACGGTGTGCTCGCTGATGACGAGGGCGGCCGCGATCTCGCGATTCGTCATCCCGGCGGCGACGAGTCGTAGGACCTCCAGCTCCCGGCGCGACAGCCCGTGCGCCGCCCCCGGGCGCGCGAGCCGCGAGAGGTCGGGCTTCGCGCCGAGGCGCTCGAAGATGGCCCGCGCGGCATCGTGTTCGAGCGCGGCGGAGTCGTCGTCACCGAGCAATCGGCACGCGTCGCCGACGAGCACCCGCGTCCGCGCGATCTCGTACGGAGCGTCGAGGGCGCGCCACATCTCGGCGGCTCTCCGAAGGGCGACGAGCGCTTCCCGGGGCTCGTCGCAGGCGAGATGGACCGCGCCCCAGGCGTGCGCGACCATCGCGTCGAGCATCGCGCTCTCGTACCCGGCGACGACCTCGGTCAGCTCGAGACAGGCGCGACGGGCCGGCTCGACCTCGCCGGCCGCGAGCATGATCTCGACGAACGCGGGCAGGAGGCGCGCGCGCTCCACCTGCGTCCTCGTCTCGGTCTCCGCGCGCGTGATCGCCGAGACGGCGGCGCCGGTTCGCCCCTGCGCCAGCCGGAGCTGCGCGAGACCGGGCTGCGGCTCCCATCCGAACGCGCTCGCCTCGGTGTAGGCGCGCTCTGCGCCGGCGAAGTCGCCCTGCAGCCGAAGGAGCTCGCCCTGGCGATACCGGGCGATTCCGGCTGCGGGATTGCCTGTCTCGACGAAGCGCTCACCCGCACGGCGCGCCTCGGCGAGTGCGTCGCGCCACTCGCCGTCGAGCTGCATGATCTCCGCTCGGTGGACGAGGCACCGCCCGGTGAACGCCACCATCTCGGGTTGGAGCGCCCACCAGCCTGCGAGCGCCCGCGTCCACTCGCGCGCCCGGCGCACCTCGTACACCTCCTGGCAGGCGAGGATGACGCCGCAGTACACGATGCCCGTGACGAAGGGCAACAGCTCCTCGGCGGTCACGGCGACCATGGCCTCGTCGAGAAGCGCGAGGCCCTCGCGAACGCGACCGTCCCTGATGAGCATGTGGCCCTGGGCATGCACGCCGATTGCGAACAGGTCTCGGTCGCCGAATCGCTCGGCGACGCGAACCACCTGCTCCGCCACCGCGGC
>Ga0207661_10000906_pt1 | contig 19430 bp, 15 predicted proteins | sample KBSC713LmetaG_FD_184337 | JGI IMG/M metagenome (GOLD analysis project Ga0207661, IMG submission 184337) | Corn rhizosphere microbial communities from Kellogg Biological Station, Michigan, USA - KBS C7.1-3L metaG (SPAdes) (version 2) | ecosystem: Host-associated > Plants > Roots > Rhizosphere ...
TTACGAGGCCTGCCTGCCGAAAGCCGGCATGAAGGTGGTCGACCACGTCCGCTTCTCGCCCGATACCACCGACTTCACGCCGATCTTCAACAACATCGAGGGCAAGAAGCCGGATGCGATCGTGACCGGCATCTCCCATGTCGGCGTGCAACCGACCGTGCAGTGGAAGAACCAGCAGGTGCCGATCGCGTTGTTCGGCATCTCGGCGCAGGCCCTGAGCCCGACCTTCTGGAACGACACCAATGGCGCTGCCGACGGTATTCCCTCGCTTGCGGTCGCAACGCCCGACGTGGCGGTGACCAGCAAGACCAAGCCGTTCGCGCAGGCGTTCAAGGCGAAATTCGGCACGCCGCCGGCATATACGGGCTATACCGCCTATGATGATGTCTACGTCATCGCGGAAGCGATCCAGCGCGCGGGCTCGACCGATCCCGACAAGATGGTCGCGGAGATGGAGAAGACGAAGTTCGAAGGCACCATCGGCAACATCGAGTTCTACGGCAAGAACGACGAGTTCACCCACGGCATCAAATCCGGCCCGGGCTATGTCACCGGCCTCGTGTTCCAGTGGCAGAACGGCAAGCAGGTCACGGTGTGGCCACCGAGGATCGCGGAAGGCAAATTGAAGTTTCCGGATTTCGTGAAGCTGTCGCAGTAGACGACCAACTCACAACTCGTCATGCGCGGGCTCGACCCGCCCGCGGGGCCAAAGCCCCCTTCGGCGCGGCGAAGGCCCGCGCATCCATCGGGAAGAAAGCGTTGATCGTTATGATGCATGGCCGGGTCAAGCCCGGCCGTGACGATCTCACAGGCGCATGGAAAAACGGCCGGGTCGAAGGACCCGGCCGTTCTCCTTCGGGAATTAGTCGTCCCAATAATGGCGGCGGATCACGACACCACGGTCGCCATCATAATCATAGTCGCGATGGTACCAGCCGCGATGCCAGCCGCGGTCATGTCCGTAGAACCGGACATGCGGACCGTAGTCGCGATCAACGTAGTAGTGGCGGTCGGGCCCGATGCGCACACCGAATTCGGTCGCGCTGGCAATCGTAGGCACCGCAACGGCTATCGCAGCCACGGTGGCGAGTACGAACTTCCTCATGTTCCTCTCCAGTCGTTGTTGCGCACGGGAGGAAACGAATGCCGCAGACGACGGTTTCGGGAACATCGCAGGAACTTTCTTGAATGGATGTTCACCATCATTGCATGGTGCAGCGGTTGAGTTTGTCGTCTTCGCATAACGACTGAGCAGCGAGAATCGTAGGGTGGGCAAAGCCAACGGGTCCGCGCGAATGCGCGGCCCGATGACAGGCTCCGCGTGCCCACCATTCAGGATGACGCTGCCGAGAGATGGTGGGCACGGCGCTTGCGCGCCTTTGCCCACCCGGTTCTTCGCTCCTCGCGATGACGTCGAGTTTGTTGTTTGAAAATTGAATCCGAAGCTAATGCGCCGGCGCGGCCTTCCTTCCCGCCGGGGGCTTCACGGCGGCGGCTTGCGCGGGGAGATATTTCGCGACGATCGCGGGATCGAGCTGCGCCATCGCCGTGTCGGGCAGGCGATTCCAGATCTCGTCCTTGCCGAACAGCGAGATGCCGAGATAGCCGCGCATGGTCAGCGTGTTGCCGTCCGGGCTCAGCGTCATCTTGGCCTTGTAGATCTTGCCGTCGCGCGGATCGAGCACGTTTCCGTGCTCGTAACTGAACCCGTTGCGCTTCATGTCGCGGATGAAGGAGATGCCGAGCCACGGCGCATCCTTGCGATCATCGGTGCACCCCGAGCAGACCGGATTGGGCGGATCGTCCGGTTGCGGAAACATCTTGGCGATCACGCCTTCGAAGAGGCCGTTATGGTCGAGGATCAGGAACCAGCCGGTCGGCTTGCCATCCTCGATCTTCTGCCACAACCCCGCAGCCGAAGTGGGATCGAAGGCGAACGCCGCGCTCGCGCTGAGCACAGAGAACGCAACGCCTGTGAGCGCAGGCACCAGCCGCCGAAAAATGGATCGCGTTTTCCGCATCGTCATCACCTGACCAATCTGCAAATTGAATGGGCGCAGACTACGGCCATTTCGAGGTTGGTTCCAGTGCCCCGGCCGTTCCAATGTGGCCGCAGGCCGGCATCGCGTCACAATTCCGTTGGAATCAGTTGACGCCGAGCTTCTTCTGCAGGCTCGATGAGGAGGTCGTGTACTGGAACACCAGCCGCTTGTCCGGATAGACATAGCGGTGCGCCTTCTGCGCCATCAGCGCGCCCTCGTGGAAGCCGCACAGGATCAGCTTCAGCTTGCCGGGATAGGTGTTGATGTCGCCGATGGCGAAGATGCCGGGCACGCTGGTCTCGAATGCGGAAGTCTCGACCGGCACGAGATTGTGCTCGAGCTCGATACCCCAATTTGCGACAGGCCCGAGCTTCATGGTGAGACCGAAGAACGGAAGCATGGTGTCGCAGGCGAGTTTGGAGGTCGAGTTGTCGTTGCCCTTGATGATGGCGCCTGCGAGCTTGCCGCCCTCGCCTTCGAGCGCGGTGACCTGGCCGAGCTTGAGGTCGAGCTGGCCGGAAGAGACCAGCGCGCGCATCTGCTCGACAGAATGCGGCGCGGCGCGGAATTCGTCGCGGCGATGAAGCAGCGTCACGCGCTTGGCAATCGGATGCAGATTGAGCGTCCAGTCGAGCGCTGAGTCACCGCCGCCGACGATCAGAAGCTCCCTGTCGCGGAACTGCTCCATCTTGCGCACGGAGTAGAACACCGAGGAGCCTTCATAGGCCTCGATGCCCGGCACCGGCGGCCGCTTGGGCTGGAACGAGCCCCCGCCGGCGGAGATCACCACCACCTTGCACTCGAAAACCTTGCCGGCGTCAGTGGTGACTCGGAACAAGGGATCGCCGATCTTCTCGATCTTCTCCACCATCTCGTTCAGATGGAAGGTAGGCCCGAACGGCTTGATCTGCTCCATCAGCTGCTCGGTCAGTCCCTGCCCCGTGACGAAGGGAATGCCGGGAATGTCGTAGATCGGCTTCTCCGGATAAAGCTCGGCGCACTGGCCGCCGATCTTGTCGAGGATGTCGACCAGGTGCGCCTTCATGTCGAGGAGGCCCAGTTCGAAAACGGCGAACAGTCCGCAAGGGCCCGCGCCAATGATCAGTACATCGGTTTTGATCGCTTCACTCATATCGCATCTTTGTCAGTTGGACCGCATCCGCAAGGAAAACAGCAAGGGGCAAACGCCTGTCTAGCCAACCGCGCGGTATCAGGAAAGCCCATAAATGACCGGCTGCTCCGCCGGCGCGGCCCTTGCCGGAGCTACCCAACTCGGGTGTAAGAGAATGAGGTTTTCGGAGATCGTCCCGTGAATGCCCCGTACCGTCAAGACACCGAGCCGAGGCTGGAAGATTTTCCTTACCGGATCTCGGACAACGTGCGCTACGCCGATCTTGATCCGAACCAGCACGTCAACAACGCGGTCTATGCGAGCTATTTCGAGACCGGCCGAGTGACGCTGATGAAGGACCGTTCGCGCGGGCTGATGCCGGACGGATTGTCCTGGTTGATGGTGCGGCTCGACATGCATTTCCGTGAGCAGTTGCACTGGCCGGGCACGATCGAGATGGGACTGGGGCTGGTCAAATTCGGCCGCACCTCGGTGACGTTCGACCAGGTGGTGTTCTCGCAAGGAAAATGCGTGGCCTCCGCAAAGTCGGTCAGCGTGCTGATCGATGCGAAGACCCACAAGCCGATGCCGCTGACCGCGGAGATCGCCGCCGCGTTCCAGCCCTGGATCAGGCGCGGCGTTGAAATCGTGCAACCGAAATTCTGATCAGGCTCGAGCTTTGATCAGGCCTGCCGCTCGGGCGTGGCGACCGTCAGCCCGTCGATTTCGTCGCTCACCTTGATCTGACAGGACAGGCGCGAATTCGGCCGCACGTCGAAGCCGAAGTCGAGCATGTCCTCTTCCATCGGCGAGGGCGGCCCGACCTTCTCGCGCCAGGCTTCATCAACATAGACATGGCAGGTCGCGCAGGCGCAGGCGCCGCCGCATTCCGCCTCGATGCCCGGAATGGCGTTGCGGATGGCCGCTTCCATGACGGTGGCGCCGTTCTCGACGTCAACAGTGCGGGTTTCGCCGTGATGGTCGACAAAGTTGATCTTGGCCATGTGTTCTCGTGTTGCCGGATGAAGAATGAAGGAGGATCCGGGCTGTCCTATAACGGGTCGATGTCGCCAGCGCTAGGGATGGGCGCCGCGGAAACTGCGGGAATAACAGCGTTGCGGCGCCGATCAGGCGAAGTCCTCGGGCGGTATCAGCACCGCCGCAGCAGCGCTTCGACGGCACCACGCGCTTCCGCCACTGCCACGCGGAGTTGTGCCAGCTCCGGCATGCCATCGCGGCCCTGCCGGATCGCCTGCTCCAGTGCCGCGGCGCGCTCGGCGAGGCGAAACGCGCCGATCGCCCGCGCCGAGCCGCTCAGCGTGTGCGCGAGCGCGGCCGCATCCACCCGCGGCTGGTCGAGCGCTTCGACGAGACGGCCGGTCTGACTGAGGAACAGTTGCAGCACCTCGTGCTGAAGACCGGCTTCACCTGAGGTGATGCGCTTCAAGTGGTCGAGATCGACCGCACGGTCGGCGGAGGGCAGCGGCGAGGACGGCATCGGGTGGGTCCGTTGCGGGTAGAGGTTAATGACTAAGCGCGAAGTCCCGTCTTTTCCCTTGCCGACCCTCGACCCTCGTTCCGACAATCGAAAACATGGTTAAGGGAACGTTTGATGCACCTACCGCAGGTTTGCCGCTTTTTTGACGAGAAGTCGCCGCAATCCGCAAAATGAACTGGGAATTTCCAACTGTTTTAATGCCTTACGCCCTTGTGCTGTTAACGATGATTAAGATTGTATTAATCGCAACCATTTCATTCGCATCGCGCAGACAATAGGATGTTGGGCGGATTTGGCGGAGAAGCGGGCCATCGGGGGGCTCGGCTTGCCGCTGCAATGGCTTGATGCCGTTTTCGAACTTGCGAGAGGGCGCTCGCGCAGGGATCGCCGGGGACACGCGTAATAGTAAGAGGGCTCGGACTCAACATGGCGAACAATCCCAAGAAGGTCAAAGACCCTACTGAGGTTGCGCTTTCTGCCATCCAGGAAGCGCTGAACATCTCGGATGCAACCGGCGATGCCGACCGCAGCGCCGGGCGCAGCGATGCCGCGCCACAGCTTCCGCCGGAAACGCCGACCTTCAACGAGCCCGCGTTCAACGAGCCCACCTTCGACGCGCGTCCGAGCCTCGATCTGCCGGTGTTCGCGCCGATGGAGGAGCCGCACGCGAGCGCCTCGCGCCGTCCGGCCAATGATGACCGCGAGACCATCGGTCAGATCCTGCAGGCGATCCAGAAGGGCCGCCCGGCGCGCAGCGTCTACACCTTTGCCAGCGTGTTCGCCGGCATCTGGCTTGCCGCCTGCGCCGCGCTTACGCTCGGCTTCCTGCCGTCGCTGCATGCAGCGATGGGCCAGAGCGGCGGCGTGCTGGTCATGGCCGGCCTGATTGCGTTGTTCTTTGCTCCCGTTCTTTTGTTCTATTTCCTCGCGAGCCTTGCCTGGCGCGGCCAGGAAATGCGCATGATCGCGCAAGCGATGGCGCAGGTCGCGATCCGCTTCTCCGAGCCGGAAGGCACGGCGAGCGACTCCATGGTGACGGTCGGACAGGCCATCCGCCGCGAGGTCGCGGCGATGGGCGACGGCGTCGAGCGCGCGATCGCGCGCGCGGGCGAGCTTGAAACGCTGGTTGCCAACGAGGTGGCCGCGCTCGAGCGCGCCTATACCGACAACGAGGTGCGCATCCGTGCGCTGCTGCAGGACATCGCCCACCAGCGCGACAACCTGGTCGGTCAGGCCGAGCAGGTGCGCAGCGCCATTTCCGGCGTGCAGATCGACCTGCGTCACGATATCGCGCTGATCTCGGACGCGATCGCCTCCCGCGTCGACGAGGTCGCCAAAAGCATCACCAGCGCGCTGGAAGAACGCGGCGCCCACATCACTTCCGCTCTCTCCAACGCCGGCGACAACATGATCCTCGCGCTCGGCGAGCGCGGCGGCGACCTGCTCGACCGCCTCGAGGAAGCGAGCGCCGAAACCACGCGCGCCGTGCTCGATGCCTCCGAGCGCCTGACCACGAGCCTGAACTTCAAGACCGGCCATGTGCACGACGAGTTCGTCGATCTCGCCGACCGCGTCCACGAGATGCTGAACGAGCGCATCGACCGCATCACCGCCGAGTTCGAGCAGCGTTCCGCCACCATCGTCGACGGCATCTCCGACCGTACCGAGCAGGTCCACGATTCCCTGAAGAATTCCTCGGACTCGCTGCTGCTCGAGCTCGAGCTGCGCAGCGGCGACCTCGTCAGCAAGATCGACGACGCCGGCAACCGGCTGGCCAACTCGGTCCTGACCTCCGGCGAGAAGGCAAGCGATGCGCTCGACGCCACGGTCAATGCGCTGGTGGCCAAGGTCGTGAGCCAGACCGAGACCGCCCATGACACGCTCTCGCTGCAGATGAGCGCGTTCGATGAACTGATGAAGAACCAGGGCTCGGAGCTCGCGGAGAAATTCGCGCGCGACTCCGGCACGCTCGGCGCGCTGATCACCCGCCACATCTCGGAATTCGACCGCACGGTGAAAACCTTCGGCGGCGAGATCGTCGAGCGGATGGGCCAGCGCACGGCCGATATCGCCGATACGCTGAAGAACTATGTCGACAATTTCGACAACCGCATCACTTCCAACGGCGGCGAGATCACCGCCTCGATGGATCAGCGGCTCGCGCAGTTCGAGACCACGCTGCAGGGCCGTGTCGAGCATCTCGACACCTCGCTCGACACCAAGATCAAGTCCTTTGACGACAGCATCGAGAACCGCCTGAAGGCGCTGGAGACGACCTTTGCGACGCGCTCGAACTCGGTAACCGACATCATCGACAACAGGCTGAGGGCGCTGGAAACCACCTTCGAGACCCGCTCGAAGTCGGTGACCGAGACCATCGACAACCGCATCGGCACGCTGACGAGCTCGCTCACCGACGGCGCCGCGCAGGTGATCCACTCGCTGGATGCGCGCCTCGGCCAGATCGCCTCCTCGCTCACCGAAGGCACGACGCAGGCGATCGCGGCGGTCGACAGCCGTATCGCCAGCGTCTCCGACACCATCAATGGCCGCAGCAGCGAGCTGTCCAACACCATCTCGGCCCGCTTCCAGGAGATCCACTCCGGAATCGAGACCAAGGTCGGCGCGGTCGCGACCGACCTCGACACCCGTATTTCGCAATTCGAGGACCTGCTCGGCTCGCGCGTCGAGGCGGTGGCAGGCCGTATCGAGAGCAGCGGACGGCAGGCCAGCGATGCGCTGATGGCGCGCGCCGAGCTGTTGTCGGCCGGCATCAAGTCGCATGTCGAGGACGCCGAGCGCTCGCTGACCAATCTCGTGGTCAACACCAGCGAGACCATCCAGACCGGCGCCCGCACCGCGCAGCAGTCGCTCCTGAACGTCTCTTCCGACGTCGGGGCCCAATTGAAGCTGACCTCCTCGGAAGTCGAGCGCGCCCTGACGGCGGTCGGCACCGGGGCGGCCAATTCGATCCTGACCAGTGCACGCGACGCCCAGGCAACGCTGGTCTCGGCCTCGAGCGAAGCGGCGGACCAGATCAAGTCACTGTCATCCGACGTCGAGCGGACGCTGTCGGCCGCGGGCTCGGCGACCGCCGCCTCCATCCTCGCCGGCGCGCGCGAGGTACAGAATACGCTGGTCGGCACCTCCTCGGAGGCCGCCAACCATGTCAAGGCGCTGACCGCTGACGTGCAGCGCTCGCTGTCGATCGCGGGCACCGCGACCGCCGAGTCCATCACGGCCGGCGCCCGCGAAGCGCAGAACACGCTGGTCAATGCCTCGACCGAGGCCGCGAGCCACGTCAAAGCGCTGGCCGCGGACGTGCAGCGTTCGCTGTCGATCGTCGGCACCTCCACGGCCGAGGCGATCACCGCCGGCGCGCGCGACGCGCAGAGCGCGCTGGTCAACGCCTCGTCGGAAGCCGCCAACCAGGTCAAGTCGCTGGCGGCCGATGTCGAACGCACGCTGTCGATCGTCGGCACCTCCACCGCCGAGGCGATCACTGTGGGTGCGCGCGACGCGCAGAACGTGCTGGTGACCGCCTCGTCGGAAGCCGCCAATCATGTCAAGTCGCTCGCGGCCGACGTCGAACGCACGCTCACCGCGGTGGGCGCCGACACCGCCGCTTCGATCCTCTCCAGCGCCCGCGACGCGCAGAGCTCGCTCACGGCGACCTCGGCGGATGCGGCGAGCCAGATCCGCGCCATCTCCGTCGAGATCGAGCGCTCGCTCGGCGCGGTGACGGCGAACACCACCGACAACATCCAGAGTACTGCCCTGAACGCGCAGACTGCGCTGGTTAGCGCCTCCAACGACGTCTCCTCGAAGGTGAAGACGACGGCCTCGGAGATCGAGCGCGCGGTATTGGCCGCCACCAACGCCTTCGGCTCGGCGATGACCGGCAAGACCGACGAGATCGTGAGCTATGTGCAGTCGCAGACCGACCGCCTGTCGCAGGCGATCGACAGCAAGCGCGGCTCGCTGGTCGAGGCGCTCGGCGCCAGGACCAGCCAGCTCACCGTCGAGATCGACCGCGTCACTTCCGACGCGCTGAAATCGATCGAGACGCGCGGCCAGGCCTTCTCGCAGTCGATGATGGGCAACGGCAACGACGTCGCGCGCACCATCACCTCGGCCGGCGAGTTCGCCACCACTGCGCTCAACCGCTCGCTGAAGGACCTCCAGCAGGCCTCCAAGGCTGCGATCGAGCAGTCGCGCCAGGTCTCGATCGCGGCCGTGACCGAGATGCAGGAGACGTCCAAGATTCTGCGTACCGACACGGTGGCGCTGTTCGAGCGGCTGCGCGAGGGCAACATCCTGCTGCAGGAAGTGCTGACCGGCGCCCATGACAACCTCAACTCGCTCGAGCGCGCGCTGGTGACCCGTGTCGCCGACTTCGTCTCGGCGATGAACGATGTCACATCGCGTAACGGGACGGCGACGCAGACGCTGGAGGACCAGCTCAACATCTTCAACGACAAGACCCAGAAGGCGCTGGCGGATCTCGGCCAGCTCTCCACCCAGTTCGACGCCCATGGCCGGACGCTGGTGGAGGCCGCCGCCGTGGTCGAGCAGGCCAACCGTTCCACGACCACCTCGGTCGCAGAGCGCAAGGCCACGCTGGAATCGCTGGTGACCACCATCGACCTGCGCACCGCCGATCTCGATCAGCGGCTGTCGCGCTTCACCAGCCTCCTGGATGAATCGCTTGCGGCGGCCGAAGAACGCGCCCGCGACATCGCGCGCGTCGTAGCCGAGACGGCCGGCGCGGGTTCTGCGGCGATCAGCCGGCAGTTCGAGGCGGTTCGCGCCGCCTCCGAGGAAGAGCACCGCCAGACCGTGGAGACCATGCACGATATCTATCGGCAGACCACGGAAGAAGCCGACTCCATGTTCAAGCAGTCCGCGGAGAAATTCTCCAATCTGGTTTCGAGCATGAAGCAGATGGCGGCCGAGATGCATCACGAGCTCGAGGCGACCCGCAACGAGCTGCGCCGCGGCGTGCTCGAAATGCCGCAGGAGGCCGCCGAAAGCACGGCGCAGATGCGCAAGGTGATCGTGGATCAGATCGAGGCTCTGGCCGAACTGAACCGCATCGTCGCCCATCATGGTCGCGGGCTCGACGTGGTCTCGACCACCCGTCCGACCGTGCAGCGCCAGGAAGAGCCGGTGGCCGTGGCAGCCGTCGGTGGTCGCGGCAGCGAGCCTGTGCGCATGCGCGACAGCGGTGGCGGCAGCGCGTCCAGCCTGCCCCCGCCCGATCTCGGCATGCCCTCACGCCGCACCGAGGCGCCGCCGGTGAGCCCCGCCGACCAGGGCCGCGACGGCTGGCTCTCCGACCTGTTGAGCCGTGCCGACACCGGCTCCGCCCCTCCGCCGCCCGCCCCGCGCGGCCGCGCGCCCCAGCAAAATGGTGGCAACCCGCTGGAGTCGCTGTCGCTCGACATCGGCCGGCTGATGGATCGCAACCTCGCAGCCGAGATGTGGGACCGCTATCAGCGCGGCGAAGGCAAGGCCTTCACCAAGCGCCTCTACACGCCGGCCGGCCAGAAGGCTTTCGACGAGGTCGCGCGGAAATACCGGGCCGACCGCGGCTTCAAGCAGACGGTCGACCGTTACATCACCGAGTTCGAGCGGCTGCTCGACGAGGTCGCGCGCGAGGATCGCGGGCCGCAGGCGCTGCGCACCCACCTCACCTCGGAAACGGGCCTGGTCTACACCCTGCTCGCCCACGCGGCGGGCCGGCTGGGATAGAGTTCACACCAGCAGCGAATGAAAAACGGAGGCCTCGCGGCCTCCGTTTTGATTTTGGGCGAAGTGCAAGACCACCGCCGTGCGCTTGCGCATCATGACGCCATCTCCTCAGGTTCAGCGAGGACGGCAGAATCCTTCCGGAACAGCACGTAAAGCGCCGGCAGCACCAGCAGCGTGAGCACGGTGGAGGAGATGATGCCCCCGATAACCACGGTAGCGAGCGGCCGTTGCTCCTCCGCGCCGGCTCCTGTGGCGATCGCCATCGGCACGAAGCCGAGCGAGGCCACGAGCGCCGTCATCAAAACCGGCCGTAAACGCGTCAGAGCGCCTTCCTCGACCGCCTCAATCACCGTCCTTCCCTCACGGCGAAGCCGCTCGATGAACGCGATGATCACCAGCCCGTTGAGTACCGCGACGCCGGACAGCGCGATGAAGCCGACGCCCGCGCTGATCGAAAGCGGAATCCCTCGCAGCAGCAGTGCCCCGATCCCGCCGGTCAGCGCCAGCGGTACCCCACTGAACACCAGAAGCGCGTCGGCAGTGGACCCCATGCTCATGAACAGCAGCAGGAACACCAGCAACAGCGCCACAGGCACGACAATGGTCAGTCGCTTGGTGGCCGAGACCAATTGCTCGAACTGTCCACCCCAGCCAATCCAATAACCCGCAGGGAGCTTCACCTTTTGTGCCACGGCATCCTGCGCCTCGGCGACGAACGAACGCAGGTCGCGCCCGCGGACATTCGCGGTCACGACGACCCGGCGCTTGCCGTTTTCCCGGCTGATCTGATTGGGACCGGGCGCGACCTCGACCGCGGCGACAGAAGACAGCGGAATGTAACGCGGCGATACGACCGCCGAACCGATCCATGCTGTTTTGGTGAGTGACGCACTGTCCGGCCCAGGCGGCAAGGTTATGGGAATTGCCTTGATCGCATCCAGGTTGGCACGCAAGTTCTCCGGCAGGCGCACGACGATGTCGAAGCGGCGGTCGCCTTCGTAGAGCTTGCCGGCTGCCCTTCCGCCGACGGCGATTTCGACGACGCTCTGTACCTCGGCGACGCTGAGCCCGTAGCGCGACAGCGCCTGCCGGTCGAACTTGACGGTGAGGATCGGGAGGCCGGTGACCTGCTCGGTCTTTACGTCCGCGGCGCCTGCGATGCCGCGGATGACAGATTGCACGTGCTGAGCGACGGCGAGCAGAATGTCGAGATCGTCGCCGAAGATCTTGACGCCTACGTCACTGCGCACGCCCGCGATCAGCTCGTTAAAGCGCATCTGGATCGGCTGTGACATGCCGTAGGAACTGCCCGGCAGCGTGTTGGCGACGCGCTCCAGTTCCTCGACGACGTCAGCCTTAAGCTTGCCGGAATCCGGCCACTGGTCCTTCGGCTTCAGGATGACGTAGGTGTCGGCGGCGTTGGGCGGCATGGGATCGTTGGCGATTTCTGCAGTGCCAAGCTTGGAGAATACGGTGGCGACCTCCGGAACCTGTTTGAGGGCATTCTCGAGCCGAAGCTGCATCTCGACGCTTTGGGTCAGGCTCGTTCCGGGAATCCGGATCGTCTCGATGATCACGTCGCCTTCGTCCAGGCCCGGAATGAACTCCCCGCCCATCCGGGTGGCCGCAAACATGCTGGCTCCGACGATCAAGACGGCACCGACGGCGACGCTGCCTCGGTAGCGGATCACACGGTCCAGAAGCGGAACATAGACGCGCTTGGCGGCGCGCATGAAGATATTTTCCTTTTCCGAGACCTTGCCCCTGACCACGATGGCGATTGCAGCGGGCACGAAGGTTACGGAGAGCAACGCTGCGCCCGTCAGCGCCGTCAACACGGTCAGCGCCATCGGCGTGAACATCTTGCCTTCGGTGCCCGTCAGCGTCAGCACGGGGAGATAGACGACAGCGATGATGAGGGTACCGAACAAGCTCGGCTTGACGACTTCACTCGCGCCGGCCCGGATCGTCCTCATCCGCTCTTTGAGCGACAGCAAGCGCCCGCGCTCGCGCTGCTCCCGGGAGAGCAGCCGCAGGCAGTTTTCAACGATGATGACGGCACCGTCGACGATGATGCCGAAATCGATCGCGCCAAGGCTCATCAGATTCGCGCTGACTTTCGTCCCGACCATGCCCGTGATGGTCAGCAGCATCGAGAGCGGGATGACACAGGCCGTGATCAGCGCCGCACGGATGTTGCCGAGGATCAGGAAGAGGACGGCGATCACCAGTGCCGCACCCTCCAGCAAGTTCTTTTCGACGGTCTCGATCGTTGCTTCAACGAGATGCGTACGGTCGTAGACGGCCCGAGCGACGACGCCTTCCGGCAGTGATTTGGCGATCTCACCAAGCTTCGCCGCGATTCGTTGCGCCACTGTGCGGCTGTTCTCGCCAATCAACAGCATGGCGGTGCCCAGCACCGTCTCCTTGCCATCGACGGATGCGGCGCCCGTTCGCAATTCCTTGCCCTCCTGGACATCGGCCACATCCCGAATGCGGGCCGGCACGCCGCCACGGGAGCCGATCACGATGTCGCGGATTTCGTCTGTTGTCGCGACCTGGCCCGGCGCACGGACGAGGTACTGCTCGCCGTTCCGTTCGATATAGCCGGCGCCGACATTGGCGTTGTTGGCAGCGAGCGCGGTGAGCACGTCCCGGAAACCAAGATTGTAGGCCATCAGCCGGCCCGGATTCGGAAGCACGTGGAACTGCCGTTCGTAGCCGCCGATCGAGTTGACTTCGACAACGCCCGGCACGGTTCGAAGCTGCGGCTTGATGATCCAGTCCTGGATCGTTCTGAGCTCGGTCGGCGTGTAATCCCTGCCGCCGGGCGCCTTCGCTCCCGGCTTTGCGCTCACGGTGTACGAGTAGATTTCGCCGAGGCCGGTCGATATCGGACCCATCGCGACCTCCACTCCTGCGGGCAACTGGTCCTTGACCTGCTGGATGCGCTCGTTGACGAGCTGGCGCGCGAAATAGATGTCGGTGCCGTCCTGGAACACCACCGTGACCTGGCTCAGGCCGTAGCGCGAGAGCGACCGCGTGTAGTCGAGCCTGGGCAGGCCGCCCATCACCGTTTCGATCGGAAACGTGATGCGCTGCTCGGCTTCGAGTGGCGATAATCCTGGCGCGTTGGTGTTGATCTGCACCTGGACATTGGTGATATCGGGCACAGCATCGACCGGCAGACGGGTAAAATTCCATGCGCCGAAGCTGGCGGCGCCTAGCGCGAAGAGTATGACCAGCCAACGCTGGCGGATCGAAAAGGCGAGGATCGCGTCAATCATGCTCGGCCTCCCCTTTGCCCATCTCCGCCTTCACGACGAAGCTGTTCTCGGCGACGTAGCGCTCGCCGGCCGACAGCCCTGCGCGAATCTCCACGAATTTGGAGTCGGATTCACCCAGCTCGACGGGGCGGGCTTCGATCTTGTCGCCTTCCTCGCGCACGAACACGACGCTCTTGTTCTCCAACATCTGGATGGCGCCGGCGCGCACGGCGACGGGGACCGTACGCGCGGCAAGGACCAGGCGCGCGGTGACGAACAAGCCCGGCCTTAGACGCCCGTCCGCGTTCGGCAGCACCACGCGCGCGAGCGCGGTCTGCGTCTCGCTGATGCCGACGGGCGCGACGTAGGAGATCTTGCCCTTGATCTCGCCCCTTCCGTCGTCCGGGTCGATCAGCACCTCGTCATCGACGCGCACGCGCCTGAGATCCTGCCGATAGATCGACAGGTCCACCCAGATTGTCGACAGATCGGCGACCACGAATGAAGGCTTCTGTTCGGATACGTATTCGCCTAGCGAAATCTGCCGGTCGATCACCGTGCCCCCGATCGGCGCCTTCAGATCGTAGGCGGTAAGGCTCTGGTTGCTTTCCACCGTGGCGAGGAGTTCGTCCTTGGCCACCTGGTCGCCGATCCGCTTCCGGATCGATCGCGCGATCCCGGGAAACCTCGGCGTGACCTGCACGACCGCCTCCTGATTGGCGCGCAACACTCCATTGAACGACAGCGTGTCGCTGAGCGTTGCCTTTCCCGCCTCGGCCAGGACCGCGCCGGCGGCGGCAAGCTTGACGTCGCTGATGCGGATGCGGTCGGCGGCATGCTCGTCGGGCTCCACGTGCTCGTTCGAAGCCTTTTCGGGCTTCTTCTCCTCACGGGTCTCCGTGACGCTGTCGCCGCCCTTTTTGAACTCCATCATGGAGTAGCCGTAGGCTCCCAGAGCAGCGGCCACGACCACCAGCACGATCGAAGTGGAAGCCCTCATCTGCCGTTCTCCCGTGCGAGCCTGAAGGGATTGCCGACCAGACCTTCGATGGTCGCCACCGCGATATGGAAGTTCTGCTGCGCTTCCTGCTCGCGTAGCCTCGCCTGCGCTACGCTGGTCTGGGCGTCGAGAACCTCGAGCAGCGTGAACCGTCCCTGTCCGTAGCCGTCGAAGATCGCCTCGGCGGCCTCCTGAGCCTTCGGAATGGCGGTCTCGCGCAGGATGGCAAGCTCGCGCAGGGAGCCTTGCAGCGAATCGTAAGCGCGGCCTGCGACGACGATCAGCGTGTTGCGGTTCGCGGCGCGCTCCGCCTGCGTCTTTGCAAGGCTCTCCTGGGCCGCGAGAATGTTGCCCTGATTCTGGTCAAACACGGGGATCGGGACAGACAGGGTCAGCCGTACCGCATCGTCGTTGGTTTCGTTGAAATGCCGCCAGCCGGCGGCGATCCGCACATCCGGATAGGGTTTTAGCCGCGCGAGCAAGAGCTCCGCGTTGCGCTGCGCGTAGACCGCGGTCCAGCGCACTAGATGCGGGTTGGATTCGATGGCCGTGACCACCGAACGAAATGATGGTGGTTGTCCCGTGACGTCGAGCCGCCCGGATACGCTGGCGAACTTGGGACTGCTGTCGCCCATCAGGATGGCGAGCTCGCGCCGGGCGGTCGCAAGGGTCGCCCGGAGGCGTTCCCGGTCAGCCTTCACCAGCGCGGAGGCGACTTCGGCCCTCCCCGTCTCGGCCGGTGATGAAGCGCCCGCCTCCACCCGCCGGCGCAACAGCGGCGTCAGCCGGTCGATCGCGGCAACCTGGTCATCGAGGATTTGGATCCGGCGTTGCGCCCCCAGTACGTTGAGGAAAGCGACGGCGGTCTCGGAGAGGACCTCCAGTCTGACGGCCGTTCGCTGGATGGATGCCACGTCGACGCCTGCCGCCCCTGCGGCGATCCGCGCCTCGCGCTTGCCGAACCACTCGAACGCCTGGCTGATTTGCAGCGTCGTCTCGGCCGACTTCGTCCCCGCATATCTTCCGCTCCCGAACGAGTTGTCCTGTTCGTAGGACAATTCGGGATTGAGCAGGGCGCCGGCCTGGATGCGCTGTCCGGTCGCGACGCCGATGTCGCGCTCGGCCGCGGTCAGGCGCGGGCTCGCCGCCAACGCGCGCGAGAGCGCATCGCGCAATGTGAGCGTCTGCGCGTGGGAAGTGCCCGTCATCAGCGGGCTGAGCAATATGGCCGCCGCGCAACATGTGCGCGCGACCGTCCGTTTGAACATGGGAAACCACCGACTGAACTGGGCCAACGGCGCGAGATGGCGCCCGAGCGATTCCGTTCAGGTCAGGTGTTGGGGGGCGGCGCTTCAGTGTCCGGCACGCGGCCCGCGCGTTCAATTGACGGCGGCCAGGCGGGAGACCATGCGAATTCGACGTTTGCCTCGGCAGCCGGAGGCTGCGGTACCGCGACGGAGAAACAGCCGTGACAGTGGTGTTCAGAAACGCCACCCTTCTGCTCCGGATGTCCCGCCTTGCCGTTCAATACCGAGGCGATCTCCGACTTGCCCGCAGGATTGGTCACGTCGAGATCGCAGACGCCGTGCAGCACGCCCGCCAGGACATACGCGAGCATGAGGCAGACGGCGACGGCCCCCCGCAGCGTGCGCAGGCGAAGCATCGGAAATGCCTGGCAGACGGCGGCCACAATGATACTCGTTGCGATTTCACCGGTAACACGCAGACGATGGCCTGTCGATCTGCAACAAAGTAACATACGTTGGCTTGAAGGCGCCAAGTGCCGCGCACTCTGCCTGCTCGCATCAGCCGAATTAAACAGCGCTGGGTGCTGCCGCAGGATCGACGTGCCTGACCTCAATGGTCAGGTGCGAAAGTGACTGGAACCGCGCCATCTTGGCCCGGTAGTATTGCTCCTCGCGTTGCTTTGCGGTTGCCACGGAGACGATGGCGCCAAGGTGACCCGGCCCTAGCCGCCAGAGGTGAAGGTCGACGAGCTGATCGCCTTCACCCTCGATTGAACGTTTGAGATTGGCCGCCATGCTGCGGTCTGGATTCATGTCAAGAAGGATGGCACCGGTATCGCGAATAAGTCCGAACGACCAGCTGGCAATGACACACGCGCCGACGATGCCCGCGAGCGGGTCCATCCAGAGCCAGCCAAAGGCGCGTGCAAACAGAAGACCGACAATCACCAGGACCGATACGGCAGCATCCGCCATAACATGGATGAGGGCGGCGCGCATGTTGTGATCGCGCGCCGCCGAACCATGCGCGTGCTCATGCTCCTCGAAGGGTACAGGATAGGTCTGCTCGCCAATCCTGACGCTTGCAAGGAAAGCGTGTGGCTCGGGAATTTCATCGATCGATTCCAGGTAGCCGCCGCGATCTTCGAGAACGAAAACCTGCTGGGCACCGTCGGGTCGCAGCGTCTCAATCGAAGCATTGGCCGCCGAAAGTCCGGCGCTACTTTCCGCGCGGAGCCGGAAGCGCGGCGGCACGCCGTCCTCGAACACTTCCAGAATCACGTCACCATCGTCGGTCGCGATCCGATGCGCTTCGCCTTCGTCATGGTGCGCATGATGACTATGACCGTGACTATGGCCATGGTCATGATGGCCGCCGCTGAGCAGCCAGGCGCTGGCCACGTTGACCGCAAGCCCAAGTACGGCAATGGGTATCGCTTCGGAGAAATGGATCGGAACCGGTTCGAAAAGGCGGCTGATAGCTTCATAGCCGATCAGCGATGCGATCATCGCCAGGATGATGGCGCTGGTGAATCCAGCCAGATCTCCCAGCTTCCCGGTCCCGAAGCTGAAGCGTGGATCGTCCGCGTATCTGCGAGCGTAGGTATATGCGAGCGCGGCGAGCAGCAAGGCGCCCGCATGCGTGCTCATGTGAAGTCCGTCGGCCACAAGCGCAATTGATCCAAACAACCAACCACCGACGATTTCGGCGACCATCATCGCGCTGCAGAGCCAGATCACGGCCCACGTTTTCCGCTCGCTTTTCCGATGGTCCTCGGAAAGGAAGAAATGGCTGTGAAGGGCCGGAATGACCGCGCCACTGGTCTCGCTCATGACAATCCTCGTCCGCTACTTCAGGTACGTACGCACGACTTCGATGAGGTCCGCAGCCCCCCTGGCCTTCTCCGGGTTCTGCTCGCGCGCGGGATCGACAACGTGATGACGGATGTGGTCCTCGAGAAGCTCCGCGGTCAGCCCGTTCACGGCACCTCGCACTGAGGCGACCAGCATCAGCACGTCGGCGCAGCCGAGCTCGGCTTCCAGCGCGCGCTCGACCGCCTCGATCTGTCCCTTGATGCGCCGGACCCGGCCGACAAGCCTAGACTTGTTCTTGATGGTGTGCGACATGCCCGTAACATAGGGGGGTATCCTATATTGGTCAAGTCCGGCCTCTCGCGACGGCACGCGCAAAGATCGAACAATGTGAGACGTTTGATGAGGCAGTCAGCTGGCTGGATAAGTTGGAAATTCGCGCCGTGCTCAGCGATCCCGCGGTTCTGGGACGTGTTTTGGCATTGCGCTGCAACGACTGATCAAGCCGATGATCTCGCTGTAAAGGCACGAGACCGGAGCCGGCCCTCTGGCGGGATTGATCTGGATCAAGCTCCGCGCGTCCCGTGGATACACAAGGGTATGCGGCGCTATACCTTGCTGTTCAGCTTATCGACGTGCGGGAGCATGTGAGAGGAGTTCAAAGAGGTGATCTCCCGAACCGCTCCAATCCGGTTGAGATCGGCGCAAGCGTGTGAGGAGCAAATGAGGATGCGATCATGACACTTTTCGAGCCCAGGGAACCGGACCGTAGACGCCCCCTCCACTCCAAGGCATTCGAAAGAGAGATGGGTGTAATTTTCCTTCTAGGAGCTGCAGCGGTTCTCGTAGGCGTTATCTATTTGCTGGGTGACTAGATGAAGTGTATGCCTGCACGACCTTGATAGTGGCGCTCGTGCAGCCATCATCCATGCCCGCTCGTGATTTGATCGCCAAATGGAAAAATGGACATCAGGCGGCGCGTTGGACCGGGTGGACCAGCAGCGTTTGAACCACAAGAGTCATCAGCCGCTCTGGATTGCCAGACAGCGTCGCGCCAGTCATCGTTCCCTACTAATCGTCCCTTGACGTAGATTTCACCACAACCAGTTTCGCCTTCGCGTCCTCGGCGTTTTGCGCAGCGAGCGCCGCCCTGCGGTCATGTATCAGGTTCTCCAGGCGATGGGCCGCGACATTCAGGGTCGCCGTATCGAGCGCGCCTTCGTCTTCATCTGCTCTGGCGCGCTGCGCGCTCAGAACCTCGTCGATCCGATTCTCGATCTCCAACAATTCCGCTTCGTTTTCGGCGTGCCTTATTCTGCGCCCCAGCAGATAAAGTGAGTCGAGCGCCGGTTGTTCCCTCGGCTTGAGGTTGCCAGATCGGAGAAACTGCCAGGCGGCTGCGAGGACCGTGGCAAGCGCGCCAAGCGCCATTGGCGCCAGAAAGATGGCGTTGCTCCACTTGTCCAGAAAAGTCTGCTGATTGCCGTTATAGAACTCTGCGGCGCCCGGATGAACGGGAAGAAAGGCGCCTGCGTCCATATCAGGCGCCTTGAACTGCGCGAGAATCGGCGATTCGGCCAGTGCGTCCCTGCGAGCGAGCGTTATCGCCTGCGTGAAGCCGGCAATCATATCGTTGTCGAGGCTCTTCTTGCCAACCAGGTAGAAGGAAACCCGCAGCGTGGTCACATCGTCTTCGGGAA